>Ga0208218_1000677_pt1 | contig 15035 bp, 11 predicted proteins | sample HotLakmasection3_FD_184726 | JGI IMG/M metagenome (GOLD analysis project Ga0208218, IMG submission 184726) | Hypersaline microbial mat communities from Hot Lake, Washington, USA - Section #3 (SPAdes) | ecosystem: Environmental > Aquatic > Non-marine Saline and Alkaline > Hypersaline > Microbial... | reverse complement strand
AACATCTGGCCATTCAATACCAGTTCCACGGCAAATAAACGTGTAATTGCTAAGCTGACTCAGTGTTGACCGCTGCAGCTCAGGATACCAGGCCATCGAAGTGGAAATTATTCGTCCATCTTCTAACTCAATATGAAGATGACAATCATCAAAATGAACAGCTTTACCCTGGACTGAACCACTCATTCCGGATATGTTTTGGGTCATGTTCATTCGCATAAAAGAAAAACTTAAACCCATCCTGGTTTCACAGTGTTGGCACTTACACTTAAAACTTCTGAGAATCGGCTAGTGGGGGAATAATCATCTAGCTGCTTCAGGATAATTCAAGACTACTCGACAGCATCTTAAGCAACTATTTTAGTATCTTACCCAGATTTGAAGCTATGAACCTTAAAGGACTAGACCTAAACCTTCGGTAACGTAAAAGCCAGTCATAAAATTTTCCGTATTTACGTTTTTCTATTAGCAAAGCTCCATTGTGCCTGAAAAGGAAAAGATGGTTGTCAGCCTGTTTTTCAGGCATGATGAAAGCTGGAGGATTCAGCTTTGATATCCTACCTGCATGTAATTCCATATTTGAAAGCTTCCCTGGTATTTTGCAATTAGTTCCATCTTCACCAAATCCAAGGTTAGAAATAAGTCGCACATTCGGCCAGATGGATAAACCGCTATTCATCCAAATACTTAACTGCCAACGGTAAAACCAAGAGTCAGGAAAGTTAGAGCTATATAGAGTCTCAAAAATGTTAATCCAGTAATCTTGCTCAGGGGTAGTTTCAAAAATGTTGTTTATTTTTTCACTCTCTTGGAAGAGAGGCCAGTTTGACATCGTATCATCATAAAACTCCCATGCCCGACTCCAGGTTGCCCACCCCCAGGGGTCAGCATGTCGGCTAAAGTAATAGTCTCCCTCGCCCCTTTTTATACCTTCTTGAAAATTTGAACCGCAAATCGAAAATATGCGAGTGTCGTTTCTATAACGTTCTAAGAGTTCAGAGCAGTAGGGGAAGAAATCAGAATGAGGAAAACAGTCATCTTCAAGAATAATTGCATCTTTAACTTTTTCAAAAGCCCAGGTAATGCCTGTAGAAATCCGCTTTCTACATCCAAGATGGGTACCTGAATAGTTTCTAAAAACCTCACAGCCCCAGTCGACTTGTTCAGTAACTTCCCTGACCTGCTGACAAAGAACAGCCTCTTTTTCGTTGCGGGGGCCATCAGCGATAACAAATAATTTGGTCGGTTGAGCCTTACGAATAGCTTCAAATACTTTAGCTGTTAAATCAGGCCGACGAAAGATAAAAAAGATGACCGGGGTATAGCAAGGCATACAGAGTCAACGCATTGTTATTGGGATTTTAGAGATTGGCTGGGATAGAGAAATAGGCATCTTCAATTTGAATGTCACTGAATTAAGCTGAAATCAACCGAGTGCATCCCAGTTTTGCAGCCCTCACCCTAAATCCCTCTCCCAGAGAGGGAGAGGGACTTTGACTCCGGCTCCCCTTCTTCCATTTTGGGAGTAGGCCGTTGCTTGCTGTCCGAAGGACATAGGACGCGCGTAGGTCTGAGACCGTGCGAAGCAGCAGGGGTTGGGGAATGAGGGCAGACTTGCAAAACTGGGATGCACCCGATGAGAGCATCTATAGTGGAATGTCACTGAATTAAGCTGAAATCAACTCCTGCAAATCGCTGAAAGCCTTGATCTGCCGTAGGGTGGGCACTGCCCACCGGTCTTATATCAGTGACATTTATCAAAGCCTTGACCAGCTCGGGTTATGCTTCGCCAACTCACCCTACGGGGTCTTACCTTTAATCTGTCCCACCGACTTAGAGGAAATATCTGAGACAGGAGTCAATCTATGTACATGTCTTTCATGTCTTTATAGAGCGAATTTTTGATGGTTCTTGCAAAAAGCTGATACCCTTTACCTTGAAGAAAACATTCAATTTCAGATAATTTTCTCGAAGCTTCAATAGAAGCTTCCAGATCTTCTACCAAAACTACCCTGGGACGATACTTACTCCAATCATTAGACAAAAGCACCTGATAATCCAATCCTTCCACATCAACAGATAAAAAATCTATTTTTTGTGTAGAGGGTAAATATTGTTCAAGAACGCTGGATAGTCGCTGTGTTTTTATCTTTTTCTTGTCCAATAAATTGATACCCTTACGAGTAGATACTAGTTCTTCAGAGAAACTATTATATGCTGGCTCCTCAAACATGTAATATGTCAACAGCTGTGGAGAGTTTGAAATCGCAATTTCAAGGTTAATGTCCCCTGGTCGAAACTTCCTGAATAAGTCCATACTCTCCGGCATGGCATCAATATTAATACCTCGCCATCCCTTGAGATAGAATTTGTACGTATTAGAAAATCTCTGCGGATGGTGGGCACCAACATCTACATAAAATCCTTCTTTTTGTTTGCCAAAGAATTCAGTTAAAATACTATCTTCCCCTTCCAGGGAGAACGACATATGGTGATAAAAGTATTTATCAAAAGGGTAAATATAGGTTCTAGTAAAAGCTGCCTTCCAGATTTTTTTTGTGCGTGCTACAATTTTTTGTCGATATGACCTTATCATTCGTCAAGATCTAGGGCATGTATTATTTGTTTACGGTTTTTTGATTGGCTACTTCGTGTACTTCCCATTTGCCTGCCAGCAATATGGGGCCAAACCCACTATGGTAAAAAGCACCAGTGCCATAGAAATCCCCAGCCTCTACCTCTACAGAGCCTATAAATCCCTTAGGCCAATCAGCTTCAGCACCGCTTTCCATAATTCTTACTCCAACATAATATCTTCCCTGAGAAAAAGGAAAGTTAGGAAGTAAAACCTTGATCTTGCCAGGATGTTTAGTGGGGTTAAATACAATGCCTTGATAATCACTGTACAGAACAGAAATTCTATTCCCCATTACATCATTAAGAGAAAACCCAAAGCTCACATTTTTCGGTGTCGGTAAAGAGTTGACCTCATAGCAAAAAACCAGCACCAGATCTTTGCCTGAAGCAGCCGCAGCTAAAGGCATTCCATTTGCATCCTCAATCCAGAAGTCTGTAAGCTTTACTTTGCCGTTGCCAGAACGTGGCATATTTGCAATAGCAGCGCTTCTGGTAGAGTCATCCAGGCTTTCTAAATATTTAGAGATAGTTGTTTGAGTATCAGCGTTTAAGACAACCTGGCCAGAGTTGAGCAATATCGCACGGGAACATAAATTTTCGATAGCCGCCATCTGGTGGCTCACAAACAACACGGTGCGCCCTTCATGCTCAGCAACATCTTCCATTTTGCCCAGGCACTTCTTTTGAAATGCAGAATCACCTACGGCAAGAACCTCATCAACCACCAAAATCTCTGGCTCTAAATGCGCCGCGACGGCAAACGCCAAACGCACATACATCCCGCTGCTGTAGCGCTTCACCGGCGTGTCTAAGAACTTCTCCACCTCCGCAAAGGCCACAATTTCATCAAACTTGCGGCGAATCTCTTCCTTACTCATTCCTAAGATTGCCCCATTGAGAAAGATATTCTCCCGCCCCGTCAGTTCTGGATGAAACCCCGTCCCCACCTCCAGTAAACTCGCCACCCGGCCCTTAATCTGCACCCGCCCCGTCGTCGGTTCCGTAATCCGACTCAAAATCTTCAGTAGGGTAGACTTACCCGCCCCATTGCGGCCAATAATGCCAATCCGGTCGCCCCGCTTTACCTCGAATGAGACATCCTTTAAAGCCCAAAACTCCTCATAGTTGGAGTTTTGAGTTTTGAGTTTTGAGTTTTGAGTGAAAGGGTTAAGACGGTGTAGCGTTGATTTGGCATTGTTAGCAATGACATCCCGCAGGGCCGTATAGCGTTCTGTTTGCTGCTGGTGGCCAATGATGTAGCTTTTACCCAGGTTTTCGACACGAATTACGGTGTCAGGCATAGAGGGGTGGGTGAGGTAGGTGTGGTGGGTGAGGTGGGTGGGTAGGTGGGGTGGGTGAAGTTGGTGTGGTGGGTGAGGTGGGTGGTGGTTAGGGGTGATGGAAGTATCTAAGGTTGAGGTGGGTCCTCTTTAGAGGACATCAGCTTTCTGCCCGGTCAATTTATTGCCGGGCGGGCGGGGATTGGGGCAATGGGGCAAAGTCTGAGTCGTGCCAGCACCTGGCCTGTTGGGTTCCGCTGCGCTTCACCCAACCTACGGGGTCTAAATCACATCCGCAAAGGTCCGCTCCATACGGCGAAAGTAGAGAATCCCCGTTACCAGCAACACACTCACCAGCAGCAACGACAGCAAAAACCCCGGCCAGTAAAACGGCACATTATTCCCCAGAATTGCCCAGCGAAAGCCATCAATGACCCCCACCATGGGGTTCAACGAATACACCAGCCGCCACTGCTCCGGCACAATCGTGCTACTAAAGCCCACTGGGGAAATATACAGCCCAAACTGCACCAGAAACGGCACAATATAGCGAAAATCTCGATACTGCACATTCAGGGTCGCCATCCATAGCCCCACCCCCATGGAAGCCCCCGCCGCAATCAAAATAAAAAGCGGCAGCGTCACAATCCGCCAGCTGGGCACGAAGTTGTACCAGGCCATCAGCCCCAGCAAAATAATCCCCGAAATCATAAAATCTACAAAGCTCACCACCACCGCACTGGTGGGCACCACCAACCGAGGAAAATACACCTTCGACAGCAGATTGGCATTGCTGATCAAGCTATTGCTGCATTCACTCAACGAACTGGCAAAAAACTGCCAGGGCAGCATCGCCGCAAACACCATAATCGGGTAAGGTGAATCCCCCTCTGAGGGCAGGTTGGCCAGTCGGCCAAACACCACCGTAAATACCACCATGGTCAAAAAAGGCCGAATCAACGCCCAGGCCACCCCGATAAAGGTTTGCTTATAGCGCACCAGAATATCCCGCCACGCCAGGAAATAAAACAGCTCCCGGTAGCGCCACAGGTCTTGCCAGTATTGACGTTCCGTACGGCCTGCTTCGATTACCAGGTTGAAGGAGTCATCTGTCATAGTTAGAAGTGGTGGGTAAAGAGTGAAAGGGGACGGAATTTGTCGGGGCAGGTTTGCAACCTGCCCGTTCGTAAGAAGCTTTTGAAACCTGCCCGTACAGGGAAGTTCTCTTTAGAGGACATGGGCTTTCAGCCGGGTCAATTTATTGACGGGCTGGCGGGGTATGGGGCGAGGGGAAGAAATCTAGGTCGTATCAGCATCTGCTCTGTTTGGTTCCGCTGCGCTGCACCCAACCTACGGGAAACCTATATTAACCTGTTTGCCAACTCCGCATAGCGCGGGAATTGGCTGTCGACCGACATGAGATAAGCATCATGAACGATTGCCGTCGCAATGATCAGTCGGTCTTGTGGATCCCGATGATGTTCTGGCAAGTCCACTGCAATACTTGCAATTTGTGGTGTGATAGGTAGTAAAGAAATGCCAGAGCCATCAAGCGCTCGTTCGAACCAGCTGATTCGGTCAACCGGCAGAGCAATGCGGCCATGACCTTCTAGCCAGGCAACCTCAAAACAACTGATGGCAGAAACAGCCACGGTATCACTCGTCTCTATCTGCTCCTTACGACTTAATCCAAGCTTTGTAACCTCATCATTAACCCACCAAAGCCAAACATGCGTATCTAAAACGATCATTATTGAGGCAGATTCCAGTCAGCTTCTGGGATGGTATCAATGATATTCCCCAAAATTTTTACCTTCCCTGCAATATCCGGATGAGGTTTGCGGCGTTTGACATCCGACTCAGCTGCATTGCCGACAACCAGGAAAATAGCTTCCAACTGCTTATTTGGTGGCAATTTAGGAACGTGCCTTAAATTTCCCGAGGCATCTGTTTCTAGGATCAGCTTTTCTGCATCCATGATTGAACTACTCACCGACATGGTTTCTATATGCTTATATCACAAGCCCACAAATTGCAGTAATTCAATAGATAGTTGGTGGGGTTGATGAAAGCATCTGCGGTTGAGGGGGGTCCTCTTTAGAGGACATAGGCTTTCAGCCCGGTCAATTCATTGCCGGGCTGGCGGGGGTTTGGGCGGTAGGGCTCATTTATATCAGCGCTACCCAACCTACGGTTTCCACATCTCCCCCCTTCTGCCCTCTGCCTTCTGCCTTCTGCCTTAAAGACTGTCACGGTATTGATCCAATACAGCTATCGTTTGGGTTAACTTGCGGCGATTGTCATCCGAAGGGTCGGCCAAAAAGCTCAAGAACGCCAGATCTCGTTCAACTTCGACTCTAGCTCGGCGAGTCGCTCGTTCTCTTTCCTCAGCTCGCTCATTCGCAGCTCGTGCGCTTTCTTCTGCTCTTCGTTGCTCTTCCTCAACTCTTCGCTGCTCTTCCTCAACTCTTCGTTGTGCTTCTGCTGCTCGATCATTCGCTGCCTGTGCCTCTGCTCTTGCAGCACGGCCTGTCTCTCGATTTCGACGGTCCCACTCAACGCAAAAATTAACCAGCGCCACCACGGCGGCGGCCACTGTAAGTCGGTTGCTCCAGACTCGGGGTTGACCGATGAGTTCGAGGATGCTGAAGTCTCGTTCGTCATAGAATCGTAAAAACGCAACAGCAATGGTTAACAGCGTTAGCGTTGTACCCGGCAGCAGAGAGAGAAAATTGAGCCATATCTGACGGCTAGATGAACCCATTTTAATCGATTAGTCGGGGCAGGTTTGAAACCTGCCCGTTCGTCAGAAATTCATTGCCGGGCTGGCGGGGTATGGGGTGATGGGGCGAAAGCCAGCTGGTATCAGGCCACAGATTTTTCTACGCTTACCAGCAACATACTTTCAATGCTCAGGTGGTAATCAACATCTGGCCATTCAATACCAGTTCCACGGCAAATAAACGTGTAATTGCTAAGCTGACTCAGTGTTGACCGCTGCAGCTCAGGATACCAGGCCATCGGAGTGGAAATTATTCGTCCATCTTCTAACTCAACATGAAGATGACAATCATCAAAATGAACAGCTTTACCCTGGACTGAACCACTCATTCCGGATATGTTTTGGGTTATGCTCATTCGCATAAAAGAAAAACTTAAACCCATCCTGGTTTCACAGTGTTGGCACTTACACTTAAAACTTCTGAGAATCGACTAGTGGGGGAATAATCATCTAGCTGCTTCAGGATAATTCAAGACTACTCGACAGCATCTTAAGCAACTATTTTAGTATCTTACCCAGATTTGAAGCTATGAACCTTAAAGGACTAGACCTAAACCTTCGGTAACGTAAAAGCCAGTCATAAAATTTTCCGTATTTACGTTTTTCTATTAGCAAAGCTCCATTGTGCCTGAAAAGGAAAAGATGGTTGTCAGCCTGTTTTTCAGGCATGATGAAAGCTGGAGGATTCAGCTTTGATATCCTACCTGCATGTAATTCCATATTTGAAAGCTTCCCTGGTATTTTGCAATTAGTTCCATCTTCACCAAATCCAAGGTTAGAAATAAGTCGCACATTCGGCCAGATGGATAAACCGCTATTCATCCAAATACTTAACTGCCAACGGTAAAACCAAGAGTCAGGAAAGTTAGAGCTATATAGAGTCTCAAAAATGTTAATCCAGTAATCTTGCTCAGGGGTAGTTTCAAAAATGTTGTTTATTTTTTCACTCTCTTGGAAGAGAGGCCAGTTTGACATCGTATCATCATAAAACTCCCATGCCCGACTCCAGGTTGCCCACCCCCAGGGGTCAGCATGTCGGCTAAAGTAATAGTCTCCCTCGCCCCTTTTTATACCTTCTTGAAAATTTGAACCGCAAATCGAAAATATGCGAGTGTCGTTTCTATAACGTTCTAAGAGTTCAGAGCAGTAGGGGAAGAAATCAGAATGAGGAAAACAGTCATCTTCAAGAATAATTGCATCTTTAACTTTTTCAAAAGCCCAGGTAATGCCTGTAGAAATCCGCTTTCTACATCCAAGATGGGTACCTGAATAGTTTCTAAAAACCTCACAGCCCCAGTCGACTTGTTCAGTAACTTCCCTGACCTGCTGACAAAGAACAGCCTCTTTTTCGTTGCGGGGGCCATCAGCGATAACAAATAATTTGGTCGGTTGAGCCTTACGAATAGCTTCAAATACTTTAGCTGTTAAATCAGGCCGACGAAAGATAAAAAAGATGACCGGGGTATAGCAAGGCATACAGAGTCAACGCATTGTTATTGGGATTTTAGAGATTGGCTGGGATAGAGAAATAGGCATCTTCAATTTGAATGTCACTGAATTAAGCTGAAATCAACCGAGTGCATCCCAGTTTTGCAGCCCTCACCCTAAATCCCTCTCCCAGAGAGGGAGAGGGACTTTGACTCCGGCTCCCCTTCTTCCATTTTGGGAGTAGGCCGTTGCTTGCTGTCCGAAGGACATAGGACGCGCGTAGGTCTGAGACCGTGCGAAGCAGCAGGGGTTGGGGAATGAGGGCAGACTTGCAAAACTGGGATGCACCCGATGAGAGCATCTATAGTGGAATGTCACTGAATTAAGCTGAAATCAACTCCTGCAAATCGCTGAAAGCCTTGATCTGCCGTAGGGTGGGCACTGCCCACCGGTCTTATATCAGTGACATTTATCAAAGCCTTGACCAGCTCGGGTTATGCTTCGCCAACTCACCCTACGGGGTCTTACCTTTAATCTGTCCCACCGACTTAGAGGAAATATCTGAGACAGGAGTCAATCTATGTACATGTCTTTCATGTCTTTATAGAGCGAATTTTTGATGGTTCTTGCAAAAAGCTGATACCCTTTACCTTGAAGAAAACATTCAATTTCAGATAATTTTCTCGAAGCTTCAATAGAAGCTTCCAGATCTTCTACCAAAACTACCCTGGGACGATACTTACTCCAATCATTAGACAAAAGCACCTGATAATCCAATCCTTCCACATCAACAGATAAAAAATCTATTTTTTGTGTAGAGGGTAAATATTGTTCAAGAACGCTGGATAGTCGCTGTGTTTTTATCTTTTTCTTGTCCAATAAATTGATACCCTTACGAGTAGATACTAGTTCTTCAGAGAAACTATTATATGCTGGCTCCTCAAACATGTAATATGTCAACAGCTGTGGAGAGTTTGAAATCGCAATTTCAAGGTTAATGTCCCCTGGTCGAAACTTCCTGAATAAGTCCATACTCTCCGGCATGGCATCAATATTAATACCTCGCCATCCCTTGAGATAGAATTTGTACGTATTAGAAAATCTCTGCGGATGGTGGGCACCAACATCTACATAAAATCCTTCTTTTTGTTTGCCAAAGAATTCAGTTAAAATACTATCTTCCCCTTCCAGGGAGAACGACATATGGTGATAAAAGTATTTATCAAAAGGGTAAATATAGGTTCTAGTAAAAGCTGCCTTCCAGATTTTTTTTGTGCGTGCTACAATTTTTTGTCGATATGACCTTATCATTCGTCAAGATCTAGGGCATGTATTATTTGTTTACGGTTTTTTGATTGGCTACTTCGTGTACTTCCCATTTGCCTGCCAGCAATATGGGGCCAAACCCACTATGGTAAAAAGCACCAGTGCCATAGAAATCCCCAGCCTCTACCTCTACAGAGCCTATAAATCCCTTAGGCCAATCAGCTTCAGCACCGCTTTCCATAATTCTTACTCCAACATAATATCTTCCCTGAGAAAAAGGAAAGTTAGGAAGTAAAACCTTGATCTTGCCAGGATGTTTAGTGGGGTTAAATACAATGCCTTGATAATCACTGTACAGAACAGAAATTCTATTCCCCATTACATCATTAAGAGAAAACCCAAAGCTCACATTTTTCGGTGTCGGTAAAGAGTTGACCTCATAGCAAAAAACCAGCACCAGATCTTTGCCTGAAGCAGCCGCAGCTAAAGGCATTCCATTTGCATCCTCAATCCAGAAGTCTGTAAGCTTTACTTTGCCGTTGCCAGAACGTGGCATATTTGCAATAGCAGCGCTTCTGGTAGAGTCATCCAGGCTTTCTAAATATTTAGAGATAGTTGTTTGAGTATCAGCGTTTAAGACAACCTGGCCAGAGTTGAGCAATATCGCACGGGAACATAAATTTTCGATAGCCGCCATCTGGTGGCTCACAAACAACACGGTGCGCCCTTCATGCTCAGCAACATCTTCCATTTTGCCCAGGCACTTCTTTTGAAATGCAGAATCACCTACGGCAAGAACCTCATCAACCACCAAAATCTCTGGCTCTAAATGCGCCGCGACGGCAAACGCCAAACGCACATACATCCCGCTGCTGTAGCGCTTCACCGGCGTGTCTAAGAACTTCTCCACCTCCGCAAAGGCCACAATTTCATCAAACTTGCGGCGAATCTCTTCCTTACTCATTCCTAAGATTGCCCCATTGAGAAAGATATTCTCCCGCCCCGTCAGTTCTGGATGAAACCCCGTCCCCACCTCCAGTAAACTCGCCACCCGGCCCTTAATCTGCACCCGCCCCGTCGTCGGTTCCGTAATCCGACTCAAAATCTTCAGTAGGGTAGACTTACCCGCCCCATTGCGGCCAATAATGCCAATCCGGTCGCCCCGCTTTACCTCGAATGAGACATCCTTTAAAGCCCAAAACTCCTCATAGTTGGAGTTTTGAGTTTTGAGTTTTGAGTTTTGAGTGAAAGGGTTAAGACGGTGTAGCGTTGATTTGGCATTGTTAGCAATGACATCCCGCAGGGCCGTATAGCGTTCTGTTTGCTGCTGGTGGCCAATGATGTAGCTTTTACCCAGGTTTTCGACACGAATTACGGTGTCAGGCATAGAGGGGTGGGTGAGGTAGGTGTGGTGGGTGAGGTGGGTGGGTAGGTGGGGTGGGTGAAGTTGGTGTGGTGGGTGAGGTGGGTGGTGGTTAGGGGTGATGGAAGTATCTAAGGTTGAGGTGGGTCCTCTTTAGAGGACATCAGCTTTCTGCCCGGTCAATTTATTGCCGGGCGGGCGGGGATTGGGGCAATGGGGCAAAGTCTGAGTCGTGCCAGCACCTGGCCTGTTGGGTTCCGCTGCGCTTCACCCAACCTACGGGGTCTAAATCACATCCGCAAAGGTCCGCTCCATACGGCGAAAGTAGAGAATCCCCGTTACCAGCAACACACTCACCAGCAGCAACGACAGCAAAAACCCCGGCCAGTAAAACGGCACATTATTCCCCAGAATTGCCCAGCGAAAGCCATCAATGACCCCCACCATGGGGTTCAACGAATACACCAGCCGCCACTGCTCCGGCACAATCGTGCTACTAAAGCCCACTGGGGAAATATACAGCCCAAACTGCACCAGAAACGGCACAATATAGCGAAAATCTCGATACTGCACATTCAGGGTCGCCATCCATAGCCCCACCCCCATGGAAGCCCCCGCCGCAATCAAAATAAAAAGCGGCAGCGTCACAATCCGCCAGCTGGGCACGAAGTTGTACCAGGCCATCAGCCCCAGCAAAATAATCCCCGAAATCATAAAATCTACAAAGCTCACCACCACCGCACTGGTGGGCACCACCAACCGAGGAAAATACACCTTCGACAGCAGATTGGCATTGCTGATCAAGCTATTGCTGCATTCACTCAACGAACTGGCAAAAAACTGCCAGGGCAGCATCGCCGCAAACACCATAATCGGGTAAGGTGAATCCCCCTCTGAGGGCAGGTTGGCCAGTCGGCCAAACACCACCGTAAATACCACCATGGTCAAAAAAGGCCGAATCAACGCCCAGGCCACCCCGATAAAGGTTTGCTTATAGCGCACCAGAATATCCCGCCACGCCAGGAAATAAAACAGCTCCCGGTAGCGCCACAGGTCTTGCCAGTATTGACGTTCCGTACGGCCTGCTTCGATTACCAGGTTGAAGGAGTCATCTGTCATAGTTAGAAGTGGTGGGTAAAGAGTGAAAGGGGACGGAATTTGTCGGGGCAGGTTTGCAACCTGCCCGTTCGTAAGAAGCTTTTGAAACCTGCCCGTACAGGGAAGTTCTCTTTAGAGGACATGGGCTTTCAGCCGGGTCAATTTATTGACGGGCTGGCGGGGTATGGGGCGAGGGGAAGAAATCTAGGTCGTATCAGCATCTGCTCTGTTTGGTTCCGCTGCGCTGCACCCAACCTACGGGAAACCTATATTAACCTGTTTGCCAACTCCGCATAGCGCGGGAATTGGCTGTCGACCGACATGAGATAAGCATCATGAACGATTGCCGTCGCAATGATCAGTCGGTCTTGTGGATCCCGATGATGTTCTGGCAAGTCCACTGCAATACTTGCAATTTGTGGTGTGATAGGTAGTAAAGAAATGCCAGAGCCATCAAGCGCTCGTTCGAACCAGCTGATTCGGTCAACCGGCAGAGCAATGCGGCCATGACCTTCTAGCCAGGCAACCTCAAAACAACTGATGGCAGAAACAGCCACGGTATCACTCGTCTCTATCTGCTCCTTACGACTTAATCCAAGCTTTGTAACCTCATCATTAACCCACCAAAGCCAAACATGCGTATCTAAAACGATCATTATTGAGGCAGATTCCAGTCAGCTTCTGGGATGGTATCAATGATATTCCCCAAAATTTTTACCTTCCCTGCAATATCCGGATGAGGTTTGCGGCGTTTGACATCCGACTCAGCTGCATTGCCGACAACCAGGAAAATAGCTTCCAACTGCTTATTTGGTGGCAATTTAGGAACGTGCCTTAAATTTCCCGAGGCATCTGTTTCTAGGATCAGCTTTTCTGCATCCATGATTGAACTACTCACCGACATGGTTTCTATATGCTTATATCACAAGCCCACAAATTGCAGTAATTCAATAGATAGTTGGTGGGGTTGATGAAAGCATCTGCGGTTGAGGGGGGTCCTCTTTAGAGGACATAGGCTTTCAGCCCGGTCAATTCATTGCCGGGCTGGCGGGGGTTTGGGCGGTAGGGCTCATTTATATCAGCGCTACCCAACCTACGGTTTCCACATCTCCCCCCTTCTGCCCTCTGCCTTCTGCCTTCTGCCTTAAAGACTGTCACGGTATTGATCCAATACAGCTATCGTTTGGGTTAACTTGCGGCGATTGTCATCCGAAGGGTCGGCCAAAAAGCTCAAGAACGCCAGATCTCGTTCAACTTCGACTCTAGCTCGGCGAGTCGCTCGTTCTCTTTCCTCAGCTCGCTCATTCGCAGCTCGTGCGCTTTCTTCTGCTCTTCGTTGCTCTTCCTCAACTCTTCGTTGTACTGCTGCTGATCGATCAGCTGCTGCCTGTGTCTCTGTTCTTGCAAGGCGGCTTGCTTCTCTATTTCGACGGTCCCACTCAACGCAAAAATTAACCAGCGCCACCACGAGGGCGGCCACTGTAAGTCGGTTGCTCCAGACTTGGGGCTGGCCGATGAGTTCGAGGATGCGGAAGTCTTGTTCGTCATAGAATCAGATGGGTGGGCGAGTGGGAGGGTGGATGAGTGGGCGAGTGGATGGGTGGGTGGGTAGGTGAGGTGGGTGGGTCCTCTTTAGAGGACATTGGCTTTCAGCCCGGTCAATTTATTTCGGGCAGGCGGGGGATGGGGCAATGGGGAGAAATCTCGGTCGTACCAGCGCCTGCCTGGCGTCGGGGCTTAACCATCATCTCCATCGATAGGAAGCCAGGTTTCATCTAAAACCGTATCCAGATCTGAGACTAGCACCGCAGGAAAATCGGCTAACGGTAATCCTGACGCATCAGCAACTAATTCTCGGGCATCTTGATAAAGTTCATCGAGCTGTTCTTCTAAGTACCCCCTAAGGCTGGGGCTCACTCTCAAATCTCGATTGATTTGTTTACGAAATTTACGAACCTCTCGTTTCCAATGATTGAGATTGTATTGGCGCTCTACCTGCCAGCATTGCAACTTGAGAAGATGTTCCAGGAGCCGGGTCATGAGACTATCGAGTCTACGTTTTTCTCTCCGACTCAAGTCTAAAATCTCCTCAATGAGATGTTCAATATCAAGAGATTCAAGCGCATTATCTTCAAGCTGCTTTAGCGTTTCTACCAGCCAAAGATGGTAGTCCACATCGTATAAATTTTGAGTCCATTGCTTTGACTGAGCAACCATGGCGGTTTCCAAACGTCCTCAGACTCCAACTGTAACATCGCCCTTTAATTACGCACTCATGCGCTCCACAATAAACGGCATAGCCAGCCGATACAGCAGCCAGCCCAGCAGCAGCAACACCAGCGTTAACCCACTGGCCAGCCAGAACCCCATCGGGTTCGATACCGTACCAATCGTAGCCAGGTCTCGCGTTGTCACCAGCAGCGGCGTTACCGGGTTAAGCTGCACAATGGCCCCAAACGCACCGGACTGAGGCGGCGGGTAAACCACTGGGGTTAGCAACAGCCAGGGGGAAATAATCAGCGGCAGAGCTTTGGTTACATCCTGATACAGCGCCCCCAGAGGGGCCAACCATAGCCCAATCGCCGTTCCAAAGGCGATTAAATGCACCAGCGCCACCGGGGCCAGCACCACCGTCCACGGTACCGGAATGCGAAACCAGAGAAACAGCGCCACAATCAGCAGCAGCTTAATGGCAAAGTTAAAAAACACTTCCCCCAGCTTGGCCAGCACAACCGCTTCTCGCGGAAAGTTAATTTTGGCCAGCATGGGTTTAGCAGCAGTTACCGCTGCAATTGGCCCCATCAACGCCTCGGTAAACGTTTGCCACAGGGCCATGCTAAACATCACATAGGCCGGGTAGGGGATATCCGTATCACCAATATTGACTACTCCAGCATTACGGGCAAACGTTAGGGTTACTGCCGTAATCAGTGGGGGTACAAATGCCCAAATCACTCCAAAAAACGACTGTCGGTACTGAGCGCTAATATCTCTCACCATCAGTCGCCAGGCTAACTCCCGCGAGGCCAGCAAGTCTCGCCCCATCTGACGCACCATGCGCAGGGGGTGGCGAATTTTGCTCTCGGGAGTGTAAAAGACCCAGTCGGAGTCAGTAGAGCGCTGGGGTCTTGAGCGAGTAGAACGCATAGGAAGTGAACTGTAAGGGTGGTGGGATGGTGGG
>Ga0208218_1000673_pt1 | contig 15146 bp, 13 predicted proteins | sample HotLakmasection3_FD_184726 | JGI IMG/M metagenome (GOLD analysis project Ga0208218, IMG submission 184726) | Hypersaline microbial mat communities from Hot Lake, Washington, USA - Section #3 (SPAdes) | ecosystem: Environmental > Aquatic > Non-marine Saline and Alkaline > Hypersaline > Microbial... | reverse complement strand
CAAAGACGGCGATGATAAACTCTTCAATATCAAACATGGTCTCACTTAATCAAGATTGCTAGAACCCTTCATAGCTAAGGTTTCTAAAGGTGAGACCTTTTCTCAATCATTAGTTGCACATCGCGTGAGTAGCCTTAAATTCCTATCGTTCATGCCAGTGACAGCAGCGCGTACTGTCACTGGCATGAACGATGGGTACAAAAGAGCAGGCTTGGCACAATACCAAAGCCTGCATTCAGAACATATTGACTCTGTACTCTCTAAAGTCAACAAACTAAAGTCAACAAACTAAAGCCAACAAAACTCCAGCAATAGCTACAAGGTGTGTAAGATACTGCCTCTTTTTCAATTTTCACAGCATCAAAAGTAAGCTTAGAAGCTAAAGTCTAGATGCCAGATGAAAATCTAGGAGTTGGTTGTTTGGGCTGCCAGCAATTCTTTCAGCTTTTCAAGCTCCTGTGCCCAGCGAGGATCGGGTTGTACCGCTTCGTTGTCCCCACTCGATTTCTTGGACTTGCCTTTGCTGCGCTTACTGACGCTGCTGCCGCCGCCACTGGATTCTGTGCTTTCCCCATCGCCTTTGGCACGAGGATTGGCTTTCTCGATTTTCATCGGGCTTTCCTTGAGGACATAGCCGTTGAATTTTTCGATAATTTGGTCGGCTTCTTCATCATTTTTCACCGTGACAAAACCAAATCCACGGCATTTGCCAGTCTTGCGATCGGTAATGACTTTGGTTGTCACCGCATCGCCATATTCTTCAAAAACGGCAGCTAGCTCCTGGCGCTCCAGCTCCTTGGGCAAATTGCCAATATAGAGTCGAACAGACATAGTAAAAAGATTCCTCCAGACATTGGTTCAGACAGATTTGCGTAAGATAGCTACTCTGCTAACCCAAAAGAGATAGCCCCTCTAGCAGTGCGATGATGCCAAGCAACGACCAATTGACAGAGACACCGTTGCACAGAAACGCAAAACGACCTGGCTACTTGTTAAAGCTCAGGCGATCCACCATCCACTAAGGTATCACGCTTGTAGGGGGAGTATGTGCCTCAATTAGAGATTTCACCTTGGATCAACAGAATTTATCGTCCGATTGGCTTTGATAAGTCGCCCGCTTAAATTTGCTCCTGATATAAAAACCAGCCCCATTTCTGCGGCTGGCTTCACTTGCTGTGTTGGAAGGAGAATTCAAACTGGGTTAAACTGCACGGCTTAACTGCATTGAAACTGAATCCGGTTGAATCAGATCTCATAAGAAGCCGCGATCGCCCTTTCAAATCCCTGTAAAGAAATGTAACATCAATTTCGGAATGTCGCAACATTTTTCAACATTTCTCTGGGCTATTTCTTTTGGGTTTGTAGCTCAGTACACTTCTCTGGGTGATTTTCAGCCATTTTTTTAATTTTTGATGTTCACTTTTCGGTTCTCCGGCGTCCTGCCTATGCAACAACTTCTCATTTTGGGTGGAACAGCCGAAGCGACGGTTCTAGCAACGACTTTGCCCGCTGACCGTTGGTTGGGAATTCTTTCCCTGGCAGGACGTACACATCAGCCCATGACGACGCTTCCCATTGTGCGACAGGGGCATTTTGGGGGCATCGACGGATTGATAGATTTCCTGAAGACTGAGCGGATTGATGCAGTGATTGATGCCACTCATCCCTTTGCAGCGCAGATTTCGCAGCAGGCGGCGATCGCCACCCAGCGCTGCCAGATTCCCCGGCTGATGCTGGTGCGTCCACCCTGGGAGCCGCAGGAGGGCGATCGCTGGCTCTCTGTCCCCAACCTGACGACAGCCGCGACGGTGCTGCCCGACCTGGCACAGCGCATTTTCCTCACCACTGGGCGGCAGTCTCTACCAACATTTGCCCCCTTGAAAGAACAGTGGTTTTTAATGCGAATGCTGGAGCCGCCGCCAGCGGATCTGTTACTGCCACCGGGAGAGGTGTTGTGCGATCGCCCCCCCTTCACCGTGGAACATGAACTTGACCTGCTCCAGCGCTACCAGATTCAGGCACTCGTCACCAAAAACAGCGGAGGTGCAGCAACTTCGGCAAAATTAGCCGCCGCACGACAGCAGGGTGTTCCAGTGGTGATGGTGGAGCGCCCTGAGTTGCCGGAAGGCGATCGAGTGGAGACGGTGGAAGGGGCGTTGCAGTGGCTGGAGCAGGTGGGTGAGTAGGTGGGGTATCCTCCCACTCACCAGCCCCAGGTTCCGGGTTCACCCTTGAAGGGACCGACGACATCCTTGGTAATCCAGCCGCCATAGAACTTGCCGGGTTGAGGGATGGCTCTTTCGCCGTCTACGCGGCATTCGTCCATCAGGTCAGGGTAGAAGGCGTAGTAGTCTTTCATGCTGGCGAAGGTGGGGGTTGGGTTGGGGTAGTGCCAGACGGCATCAGCGACCTGGCGATCGCCCACGGTCAATGTGTAGTACTGCGCCTGTCCTTTCCATTCGCACATGCTGGCGCGGTTCGTTGGCGTCAAGTATTCCTGCTTCACATCCTCCGGCGGGATGTAGTAGGTGGGCGGGTGGCTCGTTTCAAGGACGCGCTTTGCCCGATGGGTGTCTGCCACAATTTCACCGTTGAAAACAACCTGGATATGGCGGTTGGTGTCTTCTAGCTTGGCAGGGCGGGGGTAGTCCCAAACGGACTCCTGACCGGGACCGGGAGGAATAGGTTGGGGGCGCATAGCGGATCTCCTGAAGGGGTTCTTGAGAGCTAGTGTAATGGGTTGCCGCCTGTCTTTGTCAGTCTGAGGGCGTTGACCTGTGGAATTTCCTTGTCGCGTCCAGGGATCCTCACGCTACGCTTAGAGAAAACGCCAAGAGCCGAGCGGGTTCCGGATGATAGAGCGGAGCCTTCAGTTTTTGCGTCCAGGGTTTGGACAACTCCCCATGCGGATGGACGGGGCTGGTTTGCTGTCTGATTTGCCGTCGATGTTGTCCGATTGATCTCTGCTGCTAATCGTTGCAAGAAAAGGTAGTGAGTTGATGTCGCAGTCCAAGTTTTCCCTCTTCGGGACAATGAATCAAACATGGAATCAGATGTTGGATAACGATCATGGTCGTCGGTTTGAGTTGCCGGGAGCCAAGCCCCACTACAACCCCGATCGCCCTGGGCAGGTGGAGCATATTGCCCTGGATCTGGCGCTGGATATTCCCAACAAAGCTTATAGCGGCACCTGCACCATTCGCCTCAAACCAATTCGCGACGGCATCGACAAGCTGACGCTGGATGCGGTGGATCTTGCCATTCAGCAAGTCACCCTGGGCAAAACGAAGCAGCCCTTTGACTATGACGGCGAGGTGCTGACGGTTCACCTGAAGCAGCCGACGAAGGCAGGGAAAGCGGTGGAACTGGCGATCGCCTACAAAAACGAGCATCCCCGGCGCGGCATCTATTTCATCCATCCCACCGACCACGAGCCGAAGAAGCCCGTGCAGGTATGGACCCAGGGGGAAGATGAGGACTCGCGCTTCTGGTTCCCCTGCTTCGACTATCCGGGACAGTTGGCTACTTCGGAGATCCGGGTGCGGGTGTCCAAGCGTTATCTGGCAATTTCCAACGGCGATCTGGTAGAGACGGTGGAGGATGGCGACGACAAGATTTACCACTGGCATCAGAAGCAGGTGCATCCCACTTACTTGATGACCCTGGCGGTGGGCGACTTTGCGGAACTGCGCGACACCTGGAACGACATCCCCGTGACCTACTACGTGGAAAAGGGGTATGAAGATCATGCCAGGCGCAGCATGGGCAAGACGCCCCAGATGATCGAGTTCTTTAGCCAGACCTTTGGCTACGCCTATCCCTTTCCCAAGTACGCCCAGGTCTGTGTGGATGACTTCATCTTTGGGGGGATGGAGAATACTTCAACCACGTTGCTGACCGATCGCTGTTTGCTGGATGAACGGGCGGCGATCGACAACCAGCGCACCGAAAGCCTGGTGGCGCATGAACTGGCACACCAGTGGTTTGGTGATTTGATCGTGGTGAAGCACTGGTCCCATGCCTGGATTAAGGAGGGAATGGCGACCTACTCTGAGGTGCTGTGGGTAGACCATGAGTATGGAGCGGCAGATGCGGCTTACTATCGCCTCAACGAAGCCCGCAGCTACATCCACGAAGACAGTTCCCGCTACCGTCGCCCCATCGTGACCCATGTGTATCGGGAGGCGATCGAGCTGTACGATGGGCACCTGTACGAAAAGGGAGCCTGCGTCTATCACATGATGCGGGCGGAACTGGGGGATGAGCTGTTCTTCAAGGCGATCCATACCTTTGTGAATGACAACGCCCATCAGACGGTGGAAACGGTGGATCTGTTGCGGGCGATCGAAAAGGCAACGGGACGCAATCTACACTTCTTGTTTGACCAGTATGTCTTCCGGGGTGGGCATCCCGACTATAAGGTGGTGTATGCCTGGGACAACGACAGCAAGCTGGCAAAAGTGACCGTCACGCAGAGTCAGGCAAAGGATGGAGAAACGGGGCTGAACAATGGCTTGTATGACCTGAAAATTCCCATTGGCTTTGGCTTTGTAGAAGCTTCCACGAAAGAGAAGCCTGCCGAACCCACTATTCAAACCTTCACGGTGCGGGTGCATGAGAAGGAGCAGACTTTCTACTTTCCGCTGCCCCAAAAGCCGCAATTCCTCAGCTTTGACCAGAACAACCACATTCTCAAAACGGTGACGCTGGAGTATCCCGTTGCAGAACTGAAGGCGCAACTGGCGCATGACCCCGATCCGGTGTCGCGGATTTATGCGGCGATCGCCCTTGCCAAAAAGGGCAACCTGGAAGTGGTGAAAGCCCTGGCTCAAGCGCTCACGGAAGATCCCTTCTGGGGGGTGCGGGTGGAAGTGGCGGAGCAGTTGGGCAGCATCAAGCTGGATCAGACTGTGGATGCCTTGCTGAAGGGATTGAAGGATGACGATGCCCGCGTGCGACGTGCGGCGGCGGCGGCGTTGGGGCAACTGAAAACCGCTGCCAGCTACAAGGCACTGAAGCATCTGGCGGAAAAGGGCGACCCCAGCTACTCCACCGAAGCCACGGCGCTGCGTGCCCTCGCCAGCGTTGCCACGACGCCCATCGACGGTAAATCCAAGGAAGACAAAGTGCTGAAGCTGCTGAAGTCGGCACTGGAGGAACGGGCAGGCTGGAACGAAACCGTGCGGAGTGGGGCGATCGCCGGACTGAGCCAGTTCAAAACCTCGGAAACCGCCCTCAACCTGATCCTCGACTACACCGCTCCCGATGTGCCCCAGGCGCTACGGCTGAACGCCATTCGGGGGCTGGGGGCGATCGCCAGTGGGCAAAGTCCCCACAACCTCGATCGCCTGCTTGACCGCTTGCAGGATCTCTCCCACGAAGCTTTTTTCCTGACGCAGGTGGCAGTGGTGCAAGCCCTGGGGGCAATGGAGACGACACGGGCGGTTGGCATTTTGCAGAGCTTGAGCGATCGCACCCCGGACGGTCGCGTGCGCCGCATTGCCGAAGAAGCCATCCAGCGGGTCTACCGCAAGGCGGGCGAAAACCAGGCGGTGAAAAAGCTCCAGGAAGAGTTAGAACAGTTGAAGAAAGATAACCAGGATCTCCGCAGTCGGTTGGAACACCTGGAAGCCAAAGCCAAAGCGTAAGGAGATTTCTGAGAAAGAATATCCCCATTTTTTGAGAGAAGGCGCGGCTAAGCCGCGCCTTCTCTCAAAAATGGAGATATTCTTTTCTGGAGATTGCGTAATACCGCCATGTGGAACCCTGACCAATACATCAAAGCGTGGAATTTCGCTGCCCATGCCCACCACGGGCAAACCGTTCCGGGGAGCGAAATTCCTTACATCAACCACCTGGGCACTGTGGCGATGGAGGTGATGGGGGCGATCGCCCACGCCGCCCAAATCGATCCCTCCCTCATCCCCGATCCTGATCTGCTGGTGCAATGCGCTCTACTTCATGATGCAATCGAAGACACCGATGTGACCTACGAACAGCTCTGTGCCGAGTTTGGAGAGTCTGTTGCCAACGGGGTATTAGCTCTTACAAAAAACAGCGATTTACCTAAAGCGGAACGGATGAAAGATAGCCTTCAACGGATTCAGCGACAACCCAAAGAAATCTGGATGGTGAAGTTGGGCGATCGCATCACCAATCTTCAACCGCCTCCCCATTATTGGGATAACCAAAAAATAGAAAACTATCGAAAAGAAGCAGAGTTAATATTAGAAACTCTCCGCTCTGCCAATACTTACCTTGCCAAACGCCTGCAACAAAAACTATTAACATACGGCAAGTCGTAGAACAGATGCAAAGGATTGAAAATGAAATAAAACCTGGAATTTTTGAAGAGAAGCGCGGCATTGCCGCGCTTCTCTTCAAAAATTCCAGGTTTTATTTCGTACGTGCTCCAAAGGACGGTGTACTTCTTTGCATAGGCAGGGTTTTGTTACAGTTTGCAACCAAAGAAAAATTTTCTTCTACTCCTGATATAAGCTCTTGGGTTTGGGCGATCGCTCCTTTACCCAAAGATTCCTTCTTGGGATTCCTGCCTTGGAAACGGGGCTAGCCAGGTAAGATTTGCATGGTTTATAGAAATTTATCTTATTTTCCATCTTGAGGGGGATTGACAACCGCTGTATTATCTTATGAGTGAAGTTTATATAGCTTTGTGTTCCCCGTTAATCTGTCTTTTTTGCAAAGTTTTATACCCTTTATTGCATCTTGAGTGCTAATCCTTATGTCGGATAGTTCGACTCTAGCGGAGTTGCAGCGAGAGATTGCGCAATTGCGCCAGCGTGTTTTGGAACTAGAAAGTGCTGAGAACCAACTTCGGCAGTCTGAACAAGCAGTAGAACAGATCCGTGACTATCTCCAAAACATCATCGATACCGTGCGGGAACCCCTGGTGGTTCTTGATGGTGACTTGCAGGTAATTTCTGTAGGGCGGTCATTCTATGAGTTATTTCAACTCACGCCTGAGGAAACGGTGGGGCAGCAAATTTATGATTTGGGCGATCGCCAGTGGGATATTCCGGCTCTGCGCGAGCTGTTAGAAGATGTGTTGCCCAACAACGCTACCTTTGATGATTTTGAGATGGAGCATGAATTCACCAACCTGGGAACCCGCATCCTCCTGCTAAATGCTCGCCAGGTTCACCGCCCAACCAACCAGTCAGAACTGATCTTGCTGGCGATCGAAGACATCACCGAGCGTAAGCGGACTCAAGAAAGGTTGAATCGACAGTCGCAGGAGTTGCTGGAAATTTCGACCCCAATTTTGCAAATTTTTGAAGGTGTAGTGGTAGCTCCGTTGATCGGCACGCTGGACAGCCAGCGGGCACAGCGATTTACCGAGGTGTTGCTCGATCGCATTGTGGCAACCCAGTCGGATGTTGCTTTAGTAGACATTACGGGTGTGCCCACCGTCGATACCCAGACCGCCCATCACCTGATTGAAACTATCAGTGCGGTGCGGTTGCTCGGTGCCCAGGTGATTTTGACGGGGGTGAGTCCGGCGATCGCCCAAACCATCGTCCAACTGGGCATCGACTTGTCAGATATTATTACTCGTTCGTCTCTGGTGGCTGGTTTACGGGTCGCAATGAGTCGGCTCAATTTGCGGGTCACACGGCAGGAGCAAGCCGTTTGAGGAGGCAAATCGATGGTTATGAAAGGTGTTTCCGTTGTCAAAGTACGGGAGGTTCTGCTGGTTACAGTTCCTTCCGATCCCGATGACCTGACTCTGCACGATCTGCAAGAGCAAGTGCTGGATGCGATGGAGCAGCACGAAGCCAAAGGGCTGATTATCGATATCTCGGCGATTGAAACCCTGGATTCCTTCTTTGCCCGCACCATTGCGGAAACGGGGCAGATGGTCAAACTCATGGGCGGAATCACAGTGATTGCAGGAATGCGTCCCCGTGTTGCCATGACCACTACGCAGTTGGGGCTGACCTTTAGCGGTATCCTGACCGCGCTCAATGTTGACCGGGCGCTGGATTTGCTGGATGCCTCCAGCGAGTGGGGGAGCGCATGATGATCGACCAACGGTCTGGGCAAGTGCCGATTACGGGAGAAAGTGACATTGTGATGGTTCGACAGCTTGTACGCGATCGCGCCAAGGCAATGGGGTTTGGCATTACCGATGTGACGCGCATTGTGACCGCCGCTTCTGAACTCACCCGCAACATTTACCTCTATGCCGGAGCAGGGGTTTTGACCTGGCGGGAGTTGTATCAGCGAGAGCGGGTCGGCATCGAGCTGACCTTTATGGATGAGGGACCGGGTATTGCCAATATTGACGAGGCGATGGAAGTTGGCTTTTCGACCAATGGCTTGCTGGGGTTGGGCTTGCCAGGGGTAAAGCGGTTGATGGATGAAATGGCGATCGAGTCGGAAGTGGGACGAGGAACGACCGTAACCGTGCGGAAGTGGTTAATGCGAAGACTATAAATAAATAGCCGAAATAAATAGCCAAAATAAATAGCCGAAATAAATAGCCGAAATCTGGATTTCTACAAGGGGAAATCGGTCATGGCGAAGTCTACACCAACGCGAATCCAGGTTTCCCATTCCAGCGATCGGATTGTGGCGTGTCGGACTGCCCGCGAAATGGCTGTGGAACTGGGCTTTTCGGCGGTGCAGGGGGAGGAGATAGTGCTGGTGGTGAGCGAACTGGCGACCAATCTGCTTCGACACGCCACCTCGGGAATGATTGTGCTGATGCCCCTGGAAGAGGGCGATCGCCACGGTATCCAAATCGAATCCATCGACCAGGGTCCCGGCATTCCCGACATCGAACTCGCCATCACCGATGGCTTCTCCACGGCGGGCAACCTGGGCAATGGTCTGGGCAGCATTAATCGGCTGATGGATGAGTTTGAGATTACCTCCCAGGTTCGGGAAAACTCTGGCACCCACATCCGCTGTAAACGCTGGCGGCGGGACTACCGCGTGAATGAAACGACGCCTCTGGATATTGGCGTGGCGTCTCGTCCCTACCCCGGCATGAACCTGAACGGGGATGCCTACACCATCAAACGCTGGGAGCATTTTGCGCTGATTGCCATCATCGATGGGCTGGGGCATGGGCAATACGCCCACCGCGCCGCACGGACAGCCCAGGACTATATCAATCGCCACTACGACCAACCGCTCCCCGACCTGTTTCGGGGGGTGGGGCGTGCCTGCCGGGCAACCCGTGGGGTGGTGATGGCGATCGCCCGTTTCGACAACCACCGCAACACCTTCACCTTTGCCAGCATTGGCAACATCGAAGCCCGCGTCGTCGGCAGTTCTTCCCCTGTGCGTTTTCTTATCCGGCGGGGAATAATTGGGAACAATGCCCCAAGCCCCAGCATCACAGAGCATCCGTGGCGATCGCCATACCTTCTGGTACTCCATACCGATGGGCTGATGACCCACTGGCAATGGGACGACTTTTCGCAGCTAGTAGGACATTCAGCCACTCGCATTGCTCAAGAGCTATTGCGAAAACTGGCAAAAGACAATGACGATGCCACGGTAGTCGTAGTCAAAGGAGTTGTGCCGTGACCAATATCCCCAGCAATCCTCTGACTGTTGCCCAAGATATGATTTGCCGACTGCGCCAGGAATTAGTTGCGGCGAACAATGAGTTTATTGCCCTCACTCTGGAGTTGGAAGAACGCATGGATCAACTGCAGGCGACCAACCAACAACTGGCGCTAGAAATTGCCGAGCGTCTGCGGATAGAAGCATCCCTCCAAGAGCGAGAATTGCGCTTTCGGGCACTGGTTGAAAACAGTTCCGACATCATTATTCTGCTCAATCGACGGGGCATCTGCACCTATGCTAGCCCTTCAGTCGGGCGCATTTTGGGCTACGGTCCCGCCGATCTGGAAGGACGCAATGTTTTCTCCCGTGTGCATCCCACCGAACAGACCCGCCTCCAGCAAGATTTTCTCAGTGTGCTATCTCGCCCCCATACGGAATTGCCGTTGTTTTGTCGGATACGAGCTACACGGGGTGGATGGCGTTATCTGGAGGGCATCGGTTGCAATCGCCTGAATGATCCGCCCGTGCAGGCGATCGTGCTGAATTTGCGCGATGTTACCGAACGGCAACGCGCCGAAGCCCGCGTTCAGCGGCTCAACCGCAACCTGGAGCGAGAAGTGCGAACGCGCACCACCCAACTCCAGTTGGCCTACGACTTTGAAGCGACGCTCAAGCGCATTACCGACAAGGTTCGCGACAGCCTGGACGAAGCTCAAATTATGCAGACCGCTGTGCAAGAACTAGCCCAAGCCATTCCCGGAAATAGCTGTAACGCTGCCCTGTATGACCTGAAGCAGCAAACCGCTGTCGTGTGTTACGAATACACCCACCTGCCGTTCTCCTACCGGGGACGCACCCTGGATATTGCTGCCTACCCCGAGCTTTATGCGCAACTGTTGCGGGGGGAAACATTTCAGTTTTGTTCTCTTATCCCTAATCTGGAGCGAGGACGGGTTGCGATTCTGGTGCAACCCATTTCCGATAATGAAGGTGTGCTGGGGGATTTGTGGATTACGAACCAGCAGCACTACGGATTTAGCCCCCAAGATGTGGGACTCGTGCAACAGGTCGCTAACCAGTGTGCGATCGCCCTCCGCCAGTCTCGCCTTTATGAGGCTGCCCAGGCGCAAGTGCGCGAGTTGGAACGGCTCAATCGTCTGAAAGATGACTTTTTGAGCACTGTTTCCCACGAACTGCGTGCGCCGATGGCAAACATCAAAATGTCTGTCCAAATGCTCGACATTCAACTGCAATCCCTGGACATTGACGAAGCAAGCCCGATCAATCGCTATGTCAAAATTTTGCAGGATGAGTGTCAGCGGGAAATTAGCTTAATCAACGATCTGCTCGACCTGGCACGGCTGGATGCGGGAACAGATCCTCTAGAAATTTCGCCAATCAATTTGCAAGAACATCTTTCTGGAATTGCCGACGCATTTCAGGAGCGGGCGCAGAGTCAACAACAACGCCTGGATCTAAACCTTGCCCCTGAACTTCCGTTTCTCTACAGCCACGAAGCGTATTTAAATCGCATCTTGACCGAGCTGCTACACAATGCCTGCAAATATACCCCTTCCCATGAACATATTGAGGTCGCAGCGCAGGTTGTTTCTCATGCTCAGGAAAGTTTGCAGTCGGGTGGTTCTGTATCGCCTATCTCCGATAGGCTGCTTCAAATTTCTGTGACGAACACCGGGGTCGAAATTTCATCGGAGGAGTGCGATCGCATCTTCGATAAGTTTTACCGAATTCCCAATAATGACCCCTGGAAACATGGTGGTACTGGGCTGGGATTGGCGCTCGTCAAGAAGCTGGCAGAACATTTAGGGTGTCATATTCATGTCACAAGCCAGGATTCTCAGACCTCGTTTATGTTGAGTTTTCCAATCAATTCCTCAGGTGTCATACAACCGTCTTCAAATCTCTAACCTTCAAATCTCCAACAAAGAGGGCGTAGTTAGGAGCAAAAATAAAATAAAACCCGAAATTTTTGAAGAGAAGCGCGGCATTGCCGCGCTTCTCTTCAAAAATTCCGGGTTTTATTTCGTACGTGATGCTACGCGCCCAAAACAGCGCCATGAGGCACGATATGCGTCAGGATAGCCATTGACTAAAGGGTTGAGCAAACTGATTCAAAGAGAGCAGGTGAATGCGGCTATCCTGGCGAATGGATTGGCGATCGCGCGGCAAGTTATAACCCCAGTTCGCCAAAAATAGTTGCACTGTTGATAAGTCGGTTTCCTGCTTCACTTTTTGCAGGGTTTTGAGGCGATCTTCCACAAACCAGATGGGGTCTTCTGGGTTAGAAAGATGGCGATCGCGCAAGTCTCGCAAGGTCTGAGACTTGGGCTGTTTGATTTCTTTGCCAATCACCTGTTCCGCCGGAAAATCAACCCCCGCTTGCTGCAACAACTGACGGATAAAACGCCCTTCCTTCGTACTAACGATAAATGTGATGACATCCGTTTGCATAATCTCGGTCAGGCGATCGATTACACCGGAGTAAAACTTTTGTAGGGCTAGCCAACTGTCTGGGTCCGTGGCAATCCAGCGATCGCGCGTGCCATCCACCGCTTCCCCCAGTTCTGCCGGGTTCAGGTTTTCCTTGTCTAGCAAATGCTGAACCAGCCCCCCCCAATCAGCCCTTGCTTCTTTTTCGGGGATGTCGAGAATGAGCGATCGCATCACCAGGGGCATTTCCCAGCCTGTTTCTACCAGGGGGCGCAATCGCGCAAAGCCACCTTTTAGATCGGTAGGCAGTGTGGGATCTTCGGGTTGCCAGATCTGGCAGTAAGCACGCCATGCGGTTTCAAAGTATTCTGCCATGCCATCGCACAGCACGCCATCAAAGTCGAGTGCTAATAGCTTTGGCTCTGCTTTGGTAAGCCCAGGTGTCATGAAGGGTGTCCTTGCAAACTTTTGTCAGTCTAGCTCAGACAGAATGCCCTATTTCGTCTCATAGCAAACCCCTTTCTTGGGATCTTCATAAAGTTAGAAAAGGGCGATCGCCAGACCCCTGATGCCCTCTTCCCCAAGGCAGTTACTTCGTCCAGCGCAGGGTCGCTTCGGCAACCCGCTGCCCGTAGCCTATAGCCGTGAGGCGATCGCCCTCTTCCAGCACGGCTTCCTCACTACCAGGAACCGTTTGCCCCATCACACCGATGAATGACCCCAAACGGTTGATCCCACCTTCCTGCATGGGCATTTCACCCGTGCCCACCCAGATCATGCTGTGCTGCTGAGCATTGATAAACAGATAGAGCAGCGTTCCCTCCTTATCACCGCTGGGGGAGCTGGAGTGGGTAAACCCGCCTGCAATTTTGTCTTTCCAACCCTGTTGAAACCAGACAACGCTAGCCGCATCCACAAAGGCTTTGAACTGGGCTGCAACTCCGCCCATATAGGTGGGCGAACCAAAGATGATGGCATCGACAGTGCTGAGGGAATTTAGAATGTCTTCCCCCTGCCAGCGCCCTTCGATAATCTGGTCGCCTGTAATGCGAGTGACTTGTACCCCTTCATCTCCAACTACTTTGCGGGCACCCTCCGCCACGGCTTGCGCCATCAAATGGGTGTGCCCCGAACCTGAGAAATAAACGATTGCAACGTTCGCCATGATTGTTTAACCCATACGCGTATCAAAAGCCTACAGATGGGGCGATCGCCCTTCAAGCAACTACACTACCTTTATTGAAAAAATTGAAAAATATCAGGGAATCCCAGCACTTCCCTAAGGATCGAAAATAAAATGAAACCCGGAATTTTTGATGAGAAGCGCGGCATTGCCGCGCTTCTCATCAAAAATTCCGGGTTTTATTTCGTACGGAATCCTAACCCGGACTCCAGGTTCCGTGGAAGTTGAGGGCAATGCGATTGGGCAGGGCAAGACGGCAGCAAGGGGCTTCTTCCAGATGATTGCGCTCATAAATCCACACTTCGCTGCGATCGCTCGCCCCATCAAAGACTATCGTGAGCACCCAGCCAGTTTCCGGGTTGTGGGGATGGGGCACAAACAGCGGCTCTGAGGGATAGCGGGCGGTGCCGCAGTCGGCGATCGCCAGCGTTTCGGTGGGGTGGTGATAGTGGGCGATCGCCCCAAACAATTCTCCCTTTTCCATCTCACCGAGTTTGTGAATCGCCAGGTAGGTGGAGGTTTGCGCCACCCCTACATCCGCTGTCGCTACGGTTGGAAACTCGCAGGGGCGATCGACCAACGGCTGCATGTTCAGCACTTTTCCTGACTGTGGCGCAATGCTTATCTGCCACAGGGTTCCCTTTGCGGTGGTTTGCACCTGTCCCGTTGGCACTTCCTTGAGGTACTGGTTTGTGGTGAAGTCGGCATACCGCACCAGGGTCACATTCAGGTTGCCGTCGGCATCGGGCGCACCATTGCCAAAGTGCCATTGATACCAGGGATCGGTTGCGCTGCGGCTGACCACTTCCAGGGTCTCCCGATCCAGTACCAGAATTTGTGTCCCTTCCTGGGGTTGCCAGGACATGGCATCGCTGGCGCTCTTGAAGTTGAGCAGCAGCGGCAGGGTCGAAATCCGCACGGGAGGAACCAGGAAGATGAGGTACTGCCCAGCCAGGGCGAAGTCGTGAATCAGCGGTGTACCGGGGAGGGGGATGCGGTTGCGGCGCAGTAGCTTGCCATGGCGATCGCTCCGATACACCTGCAAGCTTGCACTCGTCCCAAAGCTGACCCCAAAGTTGTAAACCTCACCGGACTGCGGATCGCGCTTGGGATGGGCGGAGTAGGGTTGTCCCTCCAAGCCATCCAGGGGAGCGGTGCCAAAGGTTTCCAGGGTTTCCAGATCCAGCGCATGGGGTTCTCCCGCTTCCCAGAGGGCAAGGAGGCGATCGCCCAGGCGCATCACTGAGGTATTCGCCACATTCTTGGGCGACTTGCCAAACCGCTGCCACAGTGCTCCTGCTGGCACGGTGCCATAGTTCCCGAAGATCAGGCGATCGGCTGCCGCTTCCGCCTGGTAGCCTGCGGTCTGCACATAGCGATAGGTCGCCCGCGCCTGCCCTTCGGCAAACTGCACCGCCAGCACTGCCCCATCCCCATCAAACCAGTGCCCCATGCGATCGCCCCCCCGCTCCAGGCGACCGGGACCATTCTGGTACAACGCCCCCCGCAGCTCAGCGGGAATCGCCCCCTCCAGCACCGCCAGCGGCGTCAGCGGAAATTCCACCACAGGGTTTTCAAATGCCTTTGCCCAGGCGCGAGTCGGCGCAGTTGTAACCACCAATCGTTCCCTCAATCCAGTCCTTTACGAAGCTAAACCGAATTTTTGGGAAAGACAACGTGCGATCGGTTGAAGTCGCACGCGGTTCCGCGTTTTCCTTGCCTGCGCATTACCGCACAATCCAACCCGGTTTTTCAGAAATGCGACAATAGACTTTATCGGAAATTGTTTTGTAGCACAGCTCCGCCGCGCTACAAAACAATTTCCAACCCCAAAAACTTTTTTTCCAATAGAGTTGTTGGGAAATAAAACCCTCTTTAGTACAGGAGTACGGGGTTTTCCAATTTCCCCCCTCAGTTTATGCTGCATCCAGATATAAGTTCCACAAACCCGCTGCATTCAGCATTAAGCGGT
>Ga0208218_1000627_pt1 | contig 15907 bp, 22 predicted proteins | sample HotLakmasection3_FD_184726 | JGI IMG/M metagenome (GOLD analysis project Ga0208218, IMG submission 184726) | Hypersaline microbial mat communities from Hot Lake, Washington, USA - Section #3 (SPAdes) | ecosystem: Environmental > Aquatic > Non-marine Saline and Alkaline > Hypersaline > Microbial... | reverse complement strand
CAATCAGCGCTACAGCGATGCCTCGTTGACATGCGGTGGAACCATCGGATCTGGCAGCACCGACCCCATGGGCAAGTTACTCGCCGGGGCCATCGCCGGTTTAGGAATCATAATCGGGGGCTGATCTAAGGCGATTTCCAGGCTCTCATCGGGACCCGCCGCCGACATATTGCCCCAACCCATGCGTTCCATCGGTTGCAGGGCTCCAGAAAATACCCCAATCACTGCCACCGCCGCCGCCGTCATGCCCGCCATGCAGGTCATACGGAAGCGGTGATTGAGCTTGCGAAACACTTGATTGGCCGTGTCACAGGCAGGCGTCGTTTGCCAGCACTCAGGGGGTAATCCCTGAAATCCCTGGCGTAGCTGCAACAGCCGCCGATACAAGCATTGGGCCTCGGGATCTTCGTTTAACCAGATCGTGACCAAGCGGCGCTCCTCGGGTGACACCTCACCATCGAGATAAGCACTCAATAGCTCGAAGCGATCGCGCTTGGTCGCATCTAAGTCTCTGTGTTGACTCATTGCAGAATGCCCTGAATACGTTAAGGGGCAGTGATCGACACCACTGGTCGAGCGGGGAGGCTGATAGCGTTCACTCATAGCTAGGTTCAACTATTCCATCAAAACCGATAGTGATACAGACGCTGTAACGCTATGGATGAGTTCCGATGGGGGCAGACTCAGCCTACAGGAGGCCAGGGGTCACCCTGATCCGTAACTTTCACCATGCGCTAATCAGAGTACACATCGGCGAACAACCGTCAACGTGAAAAACTCTAATCATGACCAACCCTCATCATAGTGGCAACGCCTCGAGAGCAACAGCCTCCATCGAATAAGAATTTATGGTCAGTTGCTATGGTGCAACATGAGTTAAGTCAATGATTCATTCTTGAGATAGAGATTGAGATCTTGCTGAAGTCGATGACGCGCCCGAGCAATCCGCGATTTTACCGTGCCTAGCGAGGTGTCAGTGATTTCAGCGATTTCTTCATAACTTAATCCTTGAATTTCACGCAGCACAATCGTCGTGCGAAACACCTCAGGCAACTCCGCGATCGCCTGCTCAAGCTCGGCATAAAACTCTTGGGTCATCAGCATATCGACGGGATTGGGAGCCTCAGAGGGCACTTCCCACTCCATTTCACCGTCGGATAATTGACGGGGGGCATCTAGCGACAGCGGCGACTGATGACGCTTGCGCTTGCGCAGCTCGTCATAAAACAGGTTGGTCGTGATGCGGCCTAACCAACTCTTAAAGCGCTCGACCGTTTGCAGCTTATGCAGATTACGATACACCCGAATCCAAACCTCCTGCGTTAGGTCAGCCCGGTCAGACCAGTCTGGTGCTAAATGATAAAGCAACCGCTCTACATAGCTCTGATACCGCTTCACCAGCTCAGCAAAAGCCGCCTTGTCAGGGCGGCGCTGCTCGCGACAGCATTGAATCAGATCGTAGTTTGATAGCTGCGCCGGGGAGTCATTGCGCAACCCGGACAGAGCAGAGCGAGCCGATGTCCACGGTGTAGAAAATGAATAACTCATAGGTTTAGATACAGCTGTTGATAGTGTGAGGAAAGATAGAAGCTGACCCTTATGGACGGAGCCTATCCGCTTGGCAAGCCGACCAGTCACAATACACGAATTGCTAGTGTTGTACAGCGATTCGCTTCCTCTTAGGTTTGCGGAATGTGCCTATCGTTTTTGTGGCACAGTGTTTTCTGAGTCAATTGACTTAATGAAGTCTCTCTGGTCAAGTGGTGAGGGTATACTCAAGCCATACAGACATCCCTAGTCCATGCGTTATTTGGCAAAGGTAGAGCGAGCCTCTTTCTTGGGAAACACCGTCTTGCAGCTACTCGCACGACAGGTAGATGAGTATCTCTGGGAAACCCTTCCAGACAAAGAGGCATTAGAAACGGATATTGCTCTAGGCGTTGGCAATGGGGCGATCGTTTTAGTGCACATTGAGAGTCATCACGATCAGGCCAAAGTGACCTCAGTCGAAGATGTAGTGCCCTGGCTCGTAGACTTACTCAATCAGTTTTTGTCACAGGGCATTACTCCAGAATTTTTGGCGAAAGAGGCCGAACGCGCCGAACAGTGGCGACAATCGCTGACCCTCGAAAGTCAGGAGGTCGAGCGCAGAGCCCTCGAAACCGCCGCCCGCCGCGATGAAATTCAAGAACTTGAGCGTAATCTCAAGATCGCTCGGGCCGAACTCGAACAGCGAGAAGCCGAGTTTTTGGCTCGGCAGCAAGAGAGGGAGTAGTTGGGTGCGGTAGCTGGGTACCGGAGCGGCAGCATTGTCCCATGCCGACCTCAGGATTTGCTTTTTCCACCAAAGCTAGGGATAGCGCCTTTGAAGTTCCTCGAGTTCTAGCAGATAATAAACGATAGATATTTGCTGTTCTAGAGTTCTCAAGTCTGTGGTTGCCAATTCTCAAGCCTGCTCTCAGCCAGTCATTTTGGGATTTGACCCCGGACGCCAAAAATGTGGACTTGCGATCATGGGCCTCGATCGCAATTTGTTTTACCGCTCAGTCGTCACGGCTGAGGCGGTTGTCAGCACGATCGCACAGTTGCAGCAGCAATATCCCATCTCTTTAGTCGTGATGGGCGATCAGACGAGCGCCAATGAGTGGAAGGAAGCGCTGACTCACCTGACGGAGCCGCTGCGGGTGGTCTTAGTAGACGAGCGCTACTCCTCTCTAGAAGCGCGCGATCGCTATTGGCAACTGCATCCGCCCCAGGGCTTACAGCGACTACTGCCCCAGGGGTTGCGCCAACCGAGCGTACCGATTGATGACATCGTCGCCATGTTGCTGATTGAGCGATACCTCAGCCGTCTCACGGCAGGGTAGGAGGGTGTGAGGGTCAAAGGGTAATAGGTGCTGGGCTTCAGGAACGAGGCCAGCAGGATGGGGGCTAGTGCATCGTCAAGGCTAAATTTGTCGGTTGGGTCAAGCCCTCCGGGCATGGCTCCGCCAAAGCGCTAGCGTAACCTAACAGACCCCTTGTCATTGTTGGATTTCACTCTGTCTAACCCCACCGACAGTAAGCTCGGGGGCTGGTTCCAGGCTTCTGATACTTATCCCAATACCCAAGATCCCTTACAGCTTGGCGCGAATGGTGAAGGAGTAATCGCCACCGGCTTCGAGCTGATAGTCACACTGTTCCAGAAAGCGGCCCAGCGGTTCACGGATCAACGCTCGTCCAAGCGAGGGTTCGATCGTTAACCCACCTTTGGGAAACTGCCACTGAAATTGCCAGACGTAATCATTCGCATGGACTTCCCCCTCAAGACGCCCCTGCTGCCAGGACTGGTAAGTGATGCGCACATGGGCGGTAGTTTCAGGCAATGAACGGCGACGTGTCACAGGGCAAATGCTAGGTTTCAACAGCAAACGACGGAACGGCACTTAGGCTTCTGACTTGAGCCGTCTTAACAGCTAACATAGCTGCGTTACCCCAGAGAGATCTACTCCCCAGGGCACTTTATTTTCAAGATTTGCGAATAATTCTGAGTCATTCGCTGAAGCCTCCACCCTGCCGATGGGTCACGCTGGGGGCGAATTTCTTTTGGGGAAGGATATTAACCCCGGCGAGGTGGCGAGGGTGGGGCTGGTTGCCAGCGTTGCCAATCGGCGGGGGTGTTGCAGTTAGCCAGCAAGTCTACTGGCACATTGAGAATGGGCACCACCTCGGACTGATCTAACCAGGCCTGAAACGATCGCTGCCCGGTCGCCAGATAAGCTTGCAAAGAGGTCAGACAAGGGGAGCGATACCAACCACAGAGGGGTTCCCAGCCTTGGGCAGTTTTGGGGACGTAGGCGATCGCGGCAGTGGGCACCTGTGACAAGGATTGGCACCACTGGTTGACAGGGTCAGGGTGCAGGTTGGGCAAATCGCACGCCAGCAGCAGCACCCAGTCGGCTTCCACTTGCGTGAGGGCCTGGGCAAAGGCCGCCAATGGCCCTGCGGGGGATGAGGGCTCAGGGGGGGGCGATTCCTCAATCCACTGCGCGTCTATCGGTAAGTAAGGCTGATAGCGATCGCGGCGGGGCGTCACGATTTTCACCTCCGGGGTGAGACTACGGGCCACCTCCCAAGTGCGGCGCAATAGCGGTACCCCGCCAATTTCCAACAAAGCTTTGTCTCGCCCCATACGCTGACTGCGTCCCCCGGCCAAAATCAGTGCGGCGAGTTTCATCCCTCTGGATCCTCAATGGCAATCAGCTTGTGGCGGCTGGTGTGTCCTGACTTGATGTGAATTCGGGATTTGGCGACCCCCAGCTCTTGGGCCAGCACCTTGATGAGCGCCTGGTTGGCCTTGCCGCCCTCAGGAGCCACCGGCAGAGCAATGATCCATTCGTCATCGCCTTTCTCAATCCGCTGCTGTCTAGCGTTCGGTTTGACTCGTACTCGCAAAATCGCCATGCTCGATCCTCGCTGCCCTAGCGCTGCGGTTGGCGGTTGCGGTCAGCCCACACCACCCCTTTGGCGAAATAGAGGCTGGCCGTAATCACCGCGAGCAATATGTAAAACCAGCGAATGCTCCAGCCTGTCACCTTAAACACCATGGTAAACAGACCGGGTTCCAGGCCGCTAAATCGCGTCAGCTCAGAACGAAACCACTTGTCGTCTTCATCAATGCTCTGGAGCGCTCGCAAATCGGTCGGCAAAATTGGCACCTGCACCGTATAGCGAAAGAAGCCGATCACCCCCTCGTTCCCGGTTGCCTGCTTGAGCAGCGTATTCGTTACCTGCTGGGCCTGGGTAGGCAATAACTCTGACTGCACCGCCACCTGCTGCACCCAGAGGTGATAGCGCACAACATAGCCACTCATAAAGACCAAGGGCACAGCGATCAAGAAAGGGATCAGTTTTACCCACAAGCTCCAACGACGCGGTAGCCAGAGGGTAAACGCGCCCAGACTCACCCCCAAGATGGCAAATACAATCACGTTAGTGACTTCCATCAGCTCTAGACTTTTGAGCAACCCCCCAAAGATGGGCAGGTTGTAGACAAACGTTTCTGAGGCCCAAGCGATCGCCCCCTTGGTGGCCATCATCCCCACGATGAGCAACACCGTGGCCACCAGGTATCGCAGCACTTTGGACGATTTTGAGGTGGACTTAGTGCGCACTTTAGAACTCGGATTACTCGGATTAGATGATGAGAGACGCGTAGTCATGGCGCAGAGGACATCTTATAGGCTGACGTTGACTGGGTATGTCCCTCAAGGAAGGACACTCAGACATCTCCAGGGGAGTTTCGAGCACCATCAGCGTGATGGTCGAACAACGGTATGACCACTTCAACAGAGCCAACCGCAACCAGGCCAGTTGTTACGTACTAGCGTAGCTTATCGCCCTGGGCCGATGTCATCGTAGCGGTGAGCAAACACACCAGGAGATCACACCCAACTGACTAAGAGGGTACTTGAGAATGTCAGGAATGGCCGCTGATTCCGCCAAATTCCATCATTCTTTTCATATTCCTGCCGGACGGTGCGGTGCTTCGTTGAAATCACCTATCTAACGATAGAAAAATCCCGACGCGGTTGCCTTTGCAGGCGCTATCGTCGGGATCAAGCGCTATTTTGCAGAATTTTGCGGCATTTTTCGCAGAGACTGGGCTCCTTGCGACTGCCCGTTGGTCAGGGGTGCTCAGGGGTACGATCGCCGGGCAGTGGGCTGTCGAGCGATCGCCTGCCGACGCCCTCTATTGAGTCCAAGAAATCTGATTCTCATAAAAGGTTTGAGCGGCCAACACATTCGGCCAAAAGGCATCCGCTTTGGCAATATTGCCGGGGATATCTTCGAACCATTGGGCTTGTACTTCCTGGCTGTAGTTCAGATACAGCTTGCCATCAACAATCTTCCAGGCCCGTGGATCGACGGAAGCGAGATTGCCTTCGCTCATCGCCTTGGCACAGTAGCCCCCATACTGAGGGGCATATGCCTCCGGATCAGCCATAAAGGTTGCTAGGTTGTCAGCGCTGCTAAACCGCCAGGTGGCACCATTCCACTCGTACTCGTAGTCAGCAACACCGGGCACCGCTGTCCCTTCGGTAAAGTAAGCCACCGGATCCGCCCCGCGAATCGCCAGGTCGCTGCCGTTTTCCACATAAACCTCGGTGTGAGGGGGGTCGTAAGCGGTGACGACATCCACCGCTGCACAAGGGTCCGCTGCACAGGGATTCGCCGCACAAGGGTCCGCTGCACAGGGATTCGCCGCACAAGGGTCCGCTGCCGCACCAGGATTTTCAACTTTGCCAGCACAGGGATTGGCCTGCACAGGTGCCAAGATGGTTGGCAAAGAAGCCACACCGACGGATAACACAGCAGAAGCCACAAAAGCAGTCAGATACTTAATTTGCATGGAGATTTTTAGCCAAAACAGCAGTGATCAGCAGGTCAGTCATCCGCTCGTCACCCCCTTTCCCCGACCAGCACATTGAGGCTAAGAGGGTTCTGAAAACTCAACGGCGTACATGACAACGGTAGTTACCCACCAGCTTCACTAAACGCTGACCAACTGAAGGCGCTCTGAGGGCGATCTGAGAAAACGCTAAGAATTTTCCCCTGCCCGCCTGAGCTGAGCAAACGGGTGAACCCCCTGATCGATGGGTAAGAGCGGTCACTCAAACTCATCAACGTCCGGCTAGAGGCCTATACCCAAGACGTAGCGGAGTGGCCTTCGAGCCGCAGCCGATGCCTCTGAGGGAGTTGTTAGCGGCGATCGCGCGAGCGTTGCCATCGCAGTTACAGCAGTTTCCAGCCATCAGGGCAAAACCTGAACTATGTCCCCACAACACCCCAATTTTCCCCAACAAACCTGAAGTCGCAATCCCGATACTGATACCCATCAACTGCAACGCCCTCGGCTTTCCCCATCAGGAGTCCCCAAGATGCCACTCTCTTTCCTCGGCAAGTCTTACCCAGCTTCTTTCCCCGCGATCGCCGCCACTGCCACGAGTGAAACCGCTACTTTTTTGGGTCAGCCTTACGCCGGCAAGCAGTTCAACCTGAGTCAGCGCCAGCAATCCTCCTCGGAGCTGACCTATCGCGGCATCCGCTACACGCGCTAATTGCGTAACCTTGAGACTCTATTTTTCAGCATCTGCCCCCATTGCTTGAAAACCCTGACGACCCTTGTAGGAGCTTCCCCATGCAACCCCCCTTTCAAGAGCCCCAACAGTTACATCAGCAAAGACTGACCGAATTGCGTCGTTTGCTCTGCTTGGCAACTACCCAGCAAGAAATTGATAAAATCACTGCTCAAATCAATTACTGGCGTCATTACGCTTGATCCCAATTCGGCAAAATTGGACGACACATTCACAGTTTGGAGCGCTCCCCCCAATCCCCTTACCGTGTATACACATCTCGAATGAAAGCCCAAAATCCTGCATTTGCCCCCCTCCGCCCCCCAATTCTGGGGGAGACATAACGGCAAAGTCCCCCGAAATCGGGGGATTTAGGGGGCTATCAAGCCGGAAAAGACAGACCAAAGACTTATGTCTACACCGTAGCCCCAATCCCCTTGAGTCAGGGGGACAACGAGATGTCGGATGGGTATTGATCAGGTTTGTTCAATATCAAGAGCGAATCTGGACGGGCATGACGAGATAGGTCATCTGCACTTCGCCGAGGGGCACGAAGATGGAGGGGCTGGTGGCGGTGTTGCACTGGAGCTGCACTTCGTTGGTGCCCAGAGCCTTGAGGCCGTCGAGCAGATAGCGGACGTTAAAGGCGATGTCGAGGGCGTCGCCGGTGATTTGCGCGGCGACCACTTCGCGACCGCTGCCGACCTCTTGCGCCTCGACTGACACGGCGACGGATTGTTGATCGGGGTCGAGGGAGAGTTTGACGATGTTGTTTTTCTGATCTGCTAGGACGGCAATCCGTTCCAGCGCATCCATGAGCTGCTTGCGATCGATCGTCACCTGGCGCTCAAACTGCTTGGGGATGAGCTGGCGGTAATTGGGATATTGCCCTTCTAGCAGGCGGGTGGTGAGGCGTTGGTCGCCGAGTTCAAAAATGACCTGGGTGCGATCGAACTTCAGGGCGATCGGCTCTGACGAGGTGTAGGTTTGCAGCATCCGTTCTAGATCGCGCAGGGCTTTGGCGGGCACCGTCACATCCATTTTGTCGTCGGTGTCTTTGCCCTGCCCAGACTCATCACTGGTTTTCACCACGGCTAAGCGGTGACCATCGGTAGCGGCAAATTCCAGGGTTTCCGGTTCCGCCAACAGATGGACGCCGGTGAGTACCTGCTTGGTTTCGTCGGCGCTGGTGGCAAAGAGAGACCCTTTAAGTCCTTCGAGTAGCGCTTCGATGGACAGCTCAGCGGCTTGACCATCTTCCACGACGGGCAGACTGGGATAATCTTCGGCGCTCAGGCCCCGCACTTCATATTCCCCAGAGGAGCTGGTGATGGTGACGGCAGCGTCTTCCTGGGTTTCTTGAATCACGATGTCTTCGGAGGGGAGTCGCGAGATGATGCTTTCCAGTAGTTTGGCCGGCAGGGTAAGTTCTCCCGGTTCTTCGACTTGAGCTTGAAAGCAGGTTTGAATGCCCATGGTTTCGTCAAAACCGATGAGGGTGACTCGCTGGCTATCTTCGTCCACCTTGATGAGCACGTTGCTGAGGACAGGTTTGCTGGGTCGGGACGGAACGACCCGGCTCACGAGGGAGAGGTGAGTATTCAGTTCACTTTGGGGACAAACGAATTTCATAGGGCAATTCTGAGAAAGCTGGACGGGATTACGGACACTGTCTGGGTGAACCGGACCAAAACGTCCTCAACTTGGACGGATGCTTATCGTATCACCCTGGCTTTTCCCCATGTTGCCCTGGGGTTCTACAGGCTTTCTAGATCAAATTTTTCTTATAGTCGCTTTAGTAGGTCTTGCGGAATTTGTGGATAAAGTGGGGATCGCTCCCCTAGTCAGAGGTTTCCCGTCCCCAAACTTGTGGAAAACTTGTGGATAGAAATCGGGTTTCTCCACATCCCTGATGGTGTCTAGTTCTTTTCCCCATAGTTAGTAATAAAGGGGGCGTTTACGGGGGGCGTTTTCCACATCTTGATCGCTTTTTTCCACACAATTTCACGGGGGATCTTTATATTTCTTTACATGGTTTTGAGGCCCGTGGAGGCGGCTGTCGGCAGGATGGATCAAAAATCCCCAATCCATTGAGAGGACTGGGGATTTAACTCAAACGACGGATGGGTGAGGGCGATCTCACCGCCGGTGTGCTCTTACCGGAGGACTGTGTTCAAGCGGTTGGGATTATTCGGCGGTGTTGATGCGATCGCTGACATCCCGCACGATCTGATTGAGGCTGGGGTCTTTTTTCACCTGCTTGGTGATTTTGTCGCAGCTATACATCACGGTGGTGTGGTCTTTGCCGCCAAACATGGCACCAATTTTGGGCAGGCTGAGGCTGGTGTGTTGACGCATCAGGTACATGCCGATCTGGCGGGCGAGGCTGATTTCCCGCTTACGAGAGCTGCTTTTGAGCTCCTCTTCCGAGAGGTTAAACACTTCGGCAATGACTTTGAGCACGGTTTGAGGCGAGACCTCAACTTTTTCGCTGGCGGTGGCGCTGAGGACGGGCATCAGGTTTTCCACCGTCATCGGCAGACCGGAGATGGAGGTGTAGGCGATCGCGCGAATCAGGGCTCCTTCCAGTTCTCGAATATTGGACGTGTAGGTGGAGGCAATGTATTCGATCACGGGGCGGGGCAGGCGCACGTTTTCGTACTCGGCCTTTTTTTGCAAAATTGCCATGCGGGTCTCGTAGTCCGGGGGCTGAATGTCCGCAATGAGCCCCATCGAAAAGCGGGACACCAGCCGTTCTTGCAGGCGGGGCATCTGGTTGGGGGGGCGATCGGAGGCCAGCACAATCTGCTTGCCGGATTCGTGCAGAGTATTAAACGTGTGGAAAAACTCTTCCTGGGTGTATTCTTTGCCTTCGATGAACTGGATGTCGTCCACCAGCAGCACGTCGGTCTGGCGATAGTGGTCGCGAAAGCTCTGCATGCTGTCTTTGCGAATGGCGGCAATCAGATCGTTGGTGAACTGTTCGGTCGAGACGTAGGCAATCCGCGCCGACTCGGAAATTTCTAACCGATAGTGGCCGATGGACTGCATGAGATGGGTTTTGCCCAACCCGACGCCACCACACAGGAAGAGGGGGTTGAACTCCCGACCAGGAGACTCGGCGACGGCTAAAGAAGCGGCATGGGCCATGCGATTGTTGGCCCCCACCACAAACCGGGAAAAGATGGCTTTGGGATTGAGACTGGCATCGCGGCTGTTGGCAGCGTTGGCAGCCTCTGGCGCGGCAGTGGGGGCGGGTATCGGCCAGGTGAGGTCAGCGGCGGGCATCCCTTCCCCCACGGCGCCATTGCCGTCGGGGGCTGATTCCACCACAAACTTGACATCGACAGTACGCCCGACGATGTCGCGGACGACCGTGGCAATGGTGCCGAGATAGTGTTTTTGCAGCCAGTTCCGAGCAAACGGATTGGGCGTGGAAATGGTGAGGGTTTGCTCAGATAAATTCTGAGGTCGAGCGGGCTTGATCCAGGTTTCAAAGGTGGGGCGACTGAGTTGCTCTTGCAGCTCTGCTAACACCTGCTGCCAAATGTTTTCGAGGGTTTTTTCCACACCTACCTCCACCGTTTGCTGCCAAAAAAGTCTTGCTGGGAAACCGAGAACGCGTCTACGTCTACAGCGCTGCTGAAGCTCATGAGGGACTAAATGATCCGCAGCTCTCGCTGACTGGCAAAGTTGTATGCCTCACTAGGCAAGGAAATGCGGTCTGGCGGGTCATGAATTGTCTAACCTGCGCCCAATGGTACCGCTAGCGATCGCCGCAATTGTCTATAGAGCCGCCTGAGGAGATCGTCATGGAACTAGACATCTCTTTTTGGGATACCCAAAATTGCCCGACCCCCGGAGCGCTCATCAGGAACGCTAGCGATGTCAGACAACCCACTTGGACTTACTAGCGTACCTGATCTTCCTCCCCGATTAGCGGCCAATTTAAGCAGACTCCTGCGCAACTTAAGCTCTATAGAAAGCGTCTTTATTCTATTTTTTGAAGTTCAAAACGCTAAATGTCAACAGTAATCCTTGGCCTGATGGTGCGCAGTTGAAATTATGCAGCGGCAGGGCTGGTGGGCGATCGCGGCCCAAACTTGACCTGTAAGTGATCACGCGGATGCGGCGTGGGCACTGTGACGAGGCTGAGGTCTTGATCCGGCAACAGTTCCCAGGTGTAGTGTCGCAAGAGATGAACGGCGAAAATTTTCATCTCCAGGCGGGCAAACTCTTTGCCCAGACACTCGCGAATGCCGCCCCCAAAGGGCAGGTAGCTGTACTTGGCGCGGCCCTCGGCAGCTGGGCCAAATCGCTCAGGCCGAAAGCTGGCGGGGTCGTCATAGGTGTCGGGATTCAAATGGGTCTGGTTGATTTCATACAGCACCGTCCAGCCCGCGGGAATCTGGTAACCGTCCAGATCGCAGGTCTGTAGCACCTTGCGAAAACCCCCACCGACGGGCGGTACCAGGCGCAGCACCTCCTGAAGCACTTGATCGAGATAGGTCATTTGTTTCAGGGTCTCTAGGGTGAGGGGCGACTCCAGCAAGGGGGCTTGCTCAGCCCGCAACTGGTCCCACCTGGTCGGATTTTGAGCAATGAGCAGGCAGTAAGAGGCGATCGCGGAGGTCAGGGTCTCATGCCCCGCAAATAACAGCAGCAAAATCTGATCCTTCAATTCCTCCAGGCTCAACCCTTTGCCGTCGTCGTCACGGGCCTGAATCAGCAGACTCAACGCATCGTTGCCAGGATCGGAGGCCCCTTGCCGCGCCACGATGGTTTGCTCGATTTCTGCCAACAGCAGTCGGCGACAGCGCTGGGCCTGGCCAAATCGGGTCCACGGCAGCGCCAGGGGAATCGAAAATAGCCCTGCGCACCAGGTTTCAAACAATTGCCCCAGGCGGGTCTGAGAACCATTGTCGAGCCCGACGAGCAGCTTGCAAGCGACATCCAGGGTGTAGTTGCGCAGTTCGGGATACCAGGCCAGCTCGCCCTGGTGCGCCCAGCGATCGCCATAGCGCTCCGTAATTGCCTGCACCGTGTCGATATAGCCCGCCAGCGCTCGTGGCATAAAGGCCTGGGCCAACAGTTTGCGGCGATTTTGGTGGACGTTACCCGTTTGCAGCGCCAGCGAGAGGTCGCCCAGCAGGGCGCGGGTGCTAGGCGGCCACGTCACCTGAAAGTACTGGTTTTCGTTGCTCAAGACGAACTGGTTGGCGGCACTGTCTTTGACAAAAATGGTGGGATTGCCCAGCAATCGTGTTTTGAAGACGGGGCCATATTGGGCGTGCTTTTTTTGGGCGTAATGGCGATCGCGAAAAAAGTTGAGGGTGTCGCCGATGACGGGTAACCCAAAGTCACCAGGCGGCAGGGGGAGGGCAGCGGGCGATGAACTCATATCCAGAAAATCAACCCATGATTGACCTTGAATATGGTTGCATACAATTCCCGGCGATGGGGCGATCGAACTGGCTTTCTAGCCGACGTCAGTTCAGCATCCGGCTAACGGTATAAACCTGACTCAGCCTAAAGATAGAGCATGAGTGATGAGTTGACTGGATTGGGCACTCTAAAGGCCGATGATTGCTTAGGCCGCCGAATGTTCATTCAAGAAGACAGGACTCGTCGAGTATGGGGCATGACTGTGGGGATTGCTGCTGGCATTCTGTTAGGGGGCAGTGTCGCGAGTGTGGAAAACCGCACCTGCGCCATCTCGGCTACGCCCACCGAGGACTGCTTTACGGCAACGCCTCAGGCGCGGGTGCTGAATGGCATGGTGGGCGGCGCGTTTGCGGCGGGGGGTGCCCTGTTGGTGATTGACCTGTGGGGCCGCTGGCAAAACTCGGGTGATTAAGGACGGCGCTTTGAGAAGTTAAAGTACCTGAGGCGATCGCCCCTACCCCATTAGCGATTCTCAGCTTGGGCTTGAATAAGGGGACGGTTCCTTTCAAAGGAACCGTCCCCTTTTTGAAAGGAACCGTCCCCTGAGCGCCCCCGATGGGCATCCTGACATGAGCCCTTTCTCTGGTTGCGCCATGCCCAGACGCCCCCGAGCTGTGCTTCCTGGCAGCTACTACCATCTCTACAATCGCGGCCATAACCGGCAGCGCATCTTTTTTGAGCGCGAAAACTACCTGTACTTTTTGAAGCAGTTTCGGCATTACGTCGCCGCCACTACGGTACACGTCCTTGCCTACTGCCTCATGCCCAACCACTACCACTTCTTGATTTATTTGCGAGAAGCGGACTTGGCCGCTGCCATGCGACGGTTCACCTTGTCTTATACCAATGCCATCAATCGCCGTTACGATCGCGGCGGCAATCTATTGCAGGGCCGGTTTCAGACCTTGCCCGTCGATCGCGATGACTACTTGCTGCACTTGACTCGCTACATTCATCTCAATCCGGTCAAAGCGGGACTGGTGGCGCATCCGGCAGAGTGGGAGTTTTCTAGCTATTTGGATTATGTGGAGTTGCGATCGGGGACGCTGCCGCAGCGAGGGGCGGTGCTGGCTCAGGTTGGCACCGTCGCGGCCTATCGCCAGTTTGTGGAGCGGGATGCCCCGCCCGATCGCTCGATTCAGCACTTGATGTTCGACTGAGGGGCAGAGGGGACGGTTCCTTCAAAAGGAACCGTCCCCTATTTGAAAGGAACCGTCCCCTTAGGGGGCCTTGATTTGCTCCCGAATGGCTAATTCTTTTTCCCGGCAGGCCAGGGCTTTGGCGAGGTCGCCTTGTTGCTCAGCAAGACTCGCTAGCCAACTCAGGGTGAGCCATTTTCCAGGTATCCAACCGATTTGATCTGTGCTTGCGAGCGACTCCTCAAAAAGCTGAATCGCGCCGTCCGTGTCCCCCTGGTTGGCTTTGAGTTTGCCGAGTTCGCGCCGGGTGGCGGCTTGACCCTGGGCATCGCCGATGTGCTCGAAGATGGCTAAGGACTGGTGGAAGAGAGCGATCGCGGCCTCGGCACGCAAGAAAATCATGCGGTGACGGCGACGCAAAAAAGCGATCGCGCCTGAAATGATAGGCGCGATCGCTCCACTCGCAACTGATTCTCAAACTCATCAAGCGTTGACGGCGTCAGGTTCTTATTTTCTTCTCAAAACGGAGAGCGTGACAGCGGTTCAAACTTCCATTTTAGGAGAGGTGGTGGGGGAAGCCAGCACTACTCGTTCCGACGGCGTGCGGAGTTTGGAGGCGAGACCCAAAAACTGAAGGCCTGTGATGAACGAATAAGTCCAGTCAGTTAAATACTCGACCTCACCATTTGCGATCGTGATGCCTTGACGCGCCGACCAGGGAAAAGCGTGATGAAAATTATGCCAGCCTTCACCCAAGGTCAACATGGCGACCACCCAATTATTTTTACTTTCATCGCCTGTGGCAAAGGGCGTATTGCCAAATTTGTGACAGGCCGAGTTGACGAGGGCGACACCATGAAACAGCAGGGTTGTGCTGATGAAAAACGCACTGAGATATTCCAGACCGCCGATAAGATAGGAGAGATACCCGAGCGCAATGAGGGGCAAAAAATGGAAGCGATCGATCGCTCTCAAAACCACATCTTGCTCAATATCAGCGGGTAAACTTGCCGGAAAATGATTTTTGGACAAAAGCCATCGACAGTGCGCCCACCAAAACCCATAACGCGAGGAGTGGGGATCACCGGGTTGATCGACAAACTGATGATGGGCTTCATGGTGGGCTTTCCACCAGCTCGGCCCCATCTGCCCCGCTGAAGCGCCCACCAGGCTACCAATCCAACGGACGATTACAGGGGTGCTATAAGCTTTGTGGGTCAACAGCCGATGATAAATTGCGGTCGTTGCCAGCATGCGCAACCCATACAGCAAAAATATCCACAACCAGGCTCCAAGACTGAGTCCCGTAACTAGGGCAAGGGCTGTGCCGAAATGACAGACAATAATTAAGACTGGCCCTACACAATAACTGATTTTAGTTAACCAGGAGTAGGCACAATTTTCTGATTGGGGGATCATCTGATGACTCAAGGATTCCTCAACAGAAAGTCTATTTTTGATGAGCATAAATTTCCACTAAAATTGATTTACTTGCCGGTTGTTTGTGAAGCGATGGAGTACGGCGATTCGTCAGAATATTGCCATATCTTTTGGAGTAGATGAAAGGGAGCAGTTAAGCTGAATCTTGAAATTTTTGACTTTTCATAGGGTCCCTTGCCCAGAATATTATTAGCAGCCATTAAGCCGCTTTCAACCGCAGGACCAATGCCTTCTCCTAAATGCAGAGTGGCTAAGCCAGCAGAGTCTCCTACCAAAAAACAATTGTCTTGCTTGACTTTTTCTTGCGGGGAAAAGAGGTAATGACCATGACCTGATGTAGTCAATTCGTTTTTTGTCTTTTCATCCAGCATTTAGCGACTAACTAAATCTTCCAAAAACCATTGGAAATGACTCCTTAAGCTGAATCCTGAAGATTTGAAGTAAGTACTGATGCCGCCGAGTCCTAAGTTCAAGAAGACATTGCCTTTAGGGACATACCAAGCATAACCCTTTAAGCCGTGAAACGCGAAAAAAAGGTGGGCTATGGGGCTGCGCTGAGGATACTCAAATTCTTTTTCGATCGTTGAAGTTTGTAGTTTTTTCAGGCGCTGCTGGGGAAAGAATGTGCGCTTGACGGGGCATCCTGTACCACCGGCGACTAAATATCGGCATTGATAGACGCCGTCGATGTCAAAATATTCGTCTGTCTTGGAGATGGTGCGGACGGGGTGCACTTTAAATGCTGCATCTGAATGCTGTAGCAGC
>Ga0208218_1000621_pt1 | contig 15944 bp, 9 predicted proteins | sample HotLakmasection3_FD_184726 | JGI IMG/M metagenome (GOLD analysis project Ga0208218, IMG submission 184726) | Hypersaline microbial mat communities from Hot Lake, Washington, USA - Section #3 (SPAdes) | ecosystem: Environmental > Aquatic > Non-marine Saline and Alkaline > Hypersaline > Microbial... | reverse complement strand
GCTTTACGATTGAGTCCTGTCATTGCCCGTAACAGACGGTCATCCCGGAAAATGCGTTCTAAGTTCAGCATGGGTAAAGCAGCAACCAACTGCTGATGATTATCCCTTATTTCCCAACAGGTCTATTTTATTCTGCCTTATTCCGCAAGCAAAAGAGCAAGATGTACTCACTTTAAGAAGATGTACTTACTTGATTCGATACCTTCGCCATTTTTGTCAAACCCTTGATTCTGCGTGTGCTTCGCGCAGGCAAAATCAAGGGTTTGACAAAAATGGCAAGCCTGTTATTAATTGTTACGAAAGCTGAAGCCAGGACATAAATAAAACCTTGAAGGGCTTGTTGTGGCATTGACCTTCTGTTCTTTCTAACAGTTTATTACAGCAAAAATAAGCTTACCAGACCTTCTCTTGGGAGAGGGGATAATAGAAGGAGAGGGCGATTTAAGATGTAGTGAGTCCGGCACTACATTACACATCTATCTGATTCTTTTTGATTCTTTTTTCCTATTTGCTTTCTAACCTATGTCGTCCGCGCAAGCATTTTCTGATGCTAATCATCCCTTTGAGCAAGGGTCGCAGTGGGTCTGTTTTGACGTTGCGTTTGATCCCATGCTGGCGATCGCCACGGATGGCACGCTAATACGCCTGAACCCTGCCGCCTGCAAGCTGTTAGCAGGCAATGCCCAGATCGATGCCGAGGCGTTAATCAACCGTCAGTTCCATGCCTTCTTGTGCGAAATTGAGGCGGTGCAGCAGGGCTGGGCAACCCTGGCAGCGGGGACGCGGATTCCGCTTGCGGGAAACCTGTTTCCCGTAAGTGGCGATGCCTGTGCGGTGTCAGGGGTGGCGATCGCCCATGCCCTCGCCCCTCACCATCTGGTCATTTTGCGCCAGATCGAGACCCCACCCCATGCTTTCGCCCCTCCCTCAGCCACCCCATCTCCGACCAATGCTGCAGCGGTTGAAGAAGTCTTGCGACTCAGTGAGCATCGCTATCGAGCGGTCGTCAATAGCCAGAGTGAATTGATCTGCCGATTCTTGCCCAATGGCGTCCTCACCTTTGTGAATGCGGCATATTGTCGATTTTTTGGCAAACCAGAAGCGGAGCTGATGGATGAAAACTTTCTGACGCTGGTTCCAGAGAGCGATCGCCCCCTGGTCGAGGAACAATTAGCCGAATTGCACCAGCTCACCCCCAGCCAGCCCATGATTGTGCATGAGCATCAGGTTGAAACCCCCACCGGGGAGGTGTTCTGGCAGGAATGGGCGAACCGTGGCATTTTCGACAACCAGGGACAGCTCATTGAGGTGCAGGCGACTGGGCGCGACATCACCGCCCAAAAACGGCTGGAAGACGCGCTGCGACGCAGCGAGCTAAAGTATAAAGCCCTGTTTGAGACACTCCCCATCGGTTTATCGATCAGCGACCCAGACGGCAGATTAGTAGAGGCAAACCCTGCCTCCGAGGCAATTTTGGGGATTCATCGGGATGAGCATATCTGTCGCACCATTGATGCATCACAGTGGCACATCATTCGTCCCGATGGTAGCCTGCTGCCCCCCAATGACTACGCCAGCGTGCGTGCCCTACGGGAAGGGCAGATCATCCGCGATATGGAAATGGGGGTGCAGCGCCCGGATGGGCAGGTGGAATGGCTGAGTGTGACGGCAGCGCCCATGCCCCTGGAAGAGTATGGAGTGGCGATCGCCTTTGTGCCCATTACCGCTGCAAAGGCTGCCCAGGCTGCCCTCCAGCGCCAGGAGCAAAAGTTCCGCACGCTGATCGAGAATGGCTTCGACATCATTGGCATTCTGGACGAAAGCTTCTGCCTGCGCTATGTTTCGCCCACCGTTCACCTGCTGGGCTACCAGCCAGAGGAGATTGTTAATCGGCTGGCGCTGGACTTTATCCATCCTGCCGATCGCCCCCAGGTGCGGCGGGTGCTCGAGCAAGCCGTCGCCACCCCAAACCGCCGCTTCACGGTCGAGTTTTTAATCCAACATCAGCAGGGCGAATACTTTATTTACCAGGCGATGATCGTCAATCTTTGTGATGACGAAACCATCGGTGGGTTAGTGTTCAACTGCCGCGACATCACCGACCTGAAAGTGACCGAAACCATCCTGCGTCGCTATGAACGGCTGGTGTCTCTCGTCACCGATAGCATTGTGCTGGTCGATCGCAGCTTCACCTACCGCCTGGTCAACCCTGCCTACGCTACCCGTTTCGGCAAATCTCCCGCCGATATCATTGGGCACACGGTTCCCAAAATTTTGGGAGAAGTGTTCTTTGAAACGGAGGTACGCCCTAGGATGGAGCGTTGCCTGAACGGAGAGTCGCTCCAGTTTGAAACATCCTTTACCTATGATGTCGTAGGGAAACAGGATATCAGCGTGACATACACCCCCTACCGAGAATCGGATGGGATCATTTCTGGGGCGATCGTGGTGCTGCACAACCTGACTCCGCTGCGGCAGGCAGAACGGGCAATGCACCAGGCACAGCAGCGATACTTCAGCCTGTTGCAGTCGGTCGAAGGCATTGTCTGGGAACTGGATGTGCCGTCCTGGCGGTTTACCTTCGTCAACCAGAAAGCCGAGAAACTGCTGGGCTATCCGATACGCGATTGGCTGCAAGAACCCCATTTTTGGGAAAACCACCTGCACCCCGATGACCGCGATGCGACGATCGCCTCCTGCCTGACCAGCATGAACCGGGGCGAGGGGCATGTGCTGGAATACCGCATGGTTGCAGCGGATGGGCGATCGCTCTGGTTCCGCGACCATGTTGCCGTAGAAATGCGGAACGGAACCCCTGTGCGGATGCGCGGCTTACTTACCGACATCACCGAGCAAAAAGCCCTGGAACGCCATCGCGACAACCTGATCAATATTCTGGAGGCCACCCCTGACTATGTTTCCCTGGCAAAGGCCGATGGCTATCTCACCTATTTAAATCAAGCAGGACGGCGCATTATTGGGCTGGAGCCAGACGCCGACCTCTGCGCCTGCCACTACACCGAAACCCTGCCCCCGCAGTATCGCGACTGGGCAGCAAACGAAGCCATGCCAGAACTCATTGCTAATGGCCGCTGGATTGGTGAAAGCTGGCTGTTAGCTGCCGACGGAGAAGAAGTTCCCGTCCTCCAGGTGATCCTGGCGCACCACGATGAGGATGGCAACATCGAATTTTTCTCCGCGATTGGGCGGGATATTCGTGCCCTGAAACGAGCGCAGGAATCGCTGTTGCTGCAAGCGGAACGGGAACGGCTGTTGATGAACATCACGCAGCATATTCGCCAGAGCCTGGATCTGGATCAAATTTTGCAGGCAACCGTGGATGAGGTGCGGACGGTGCTGGGCTGCGATCGCGCCCTGGTCTTCAAGCTCTACCCCGATTGTGAGGGACGCGTCGAAGCCGAAGCCTTTGTCCCCGCGCTGACACCCCTTCAGGGCAACAGTTTCCGCACCAACTGCCTGGAGGATTGCCTCCCCGTTGCTTGCCCTCTGGCTCCCCATATCACCGACGATGGGCAGCGGCATCCCCTGACCGATTGTGCGGTTGCCTGCTTGCTGGGGCTAGACAGCCGCGCCCAGGTTGCCGTCCCCATTTTGCAGGATGTGAATGCTTCACAGCCACAGATCTGGGGATTGCTGGTGGTGCATCAGCAAACGGTGCGCCACTGGCAACCCTGGGAAGTAGAGATGCTGGAGGCGATCGCCAATCAGGTGGGCATTGCCATTTACCAGGCAGATCTGTACGACCACCTGCAACGGTTCAACATCCGACTGGAAGCAGAAGTGCAGAGCCAGACCGCACAGTTACGCCAATCCCTCAATTTCGAAGCCCTGCTCAAGCGCATCACTGACAAAGTGCGCGACAGCCTCGACGAAAACCACATCCTCCAATCCGCAGTGGCAGAACTGGCGATTGGGCTGGAGGTGGAATGCTGCGACACCGGACTCTATAATGCCGACCGCACCACCTCCACCATCGCCTACGAATACACCCGCAACATGGCTCCTGCCCAGGGCATCACCTTTCGCATTGCCGAAGCCACCCATCCCGAGGTTTACCCCGCCCTCTTTGCCGGACAGACAGTGCTCTTTTGCGATTGCACCCATGCCCAATCCCTACGCACGGAAGACTATCCCATGTCAGTTCTTGCCTGCCCCATCCGCGATGGTGGCGAGGTGTTGGGTGACATGTGGCTGTTCCGCCACCGGGGTTTTGTGTTCACCGAACCGGAAGTGCGCCTGGTGGAACAGGTCGCCAGCCAATGCGCGATCGCCCTGCGACAAGCACGCCTTTACGAAGCCGCCCAGGCTCAGGTACGGGAACTGGAACGGCTCAATCTGCTGAAAGACGACTTCCTCAGCACCGTCTCCCACGAACTCCGCACCCCCGTCTCCAACATCAAAATGTCGGCACAGATGATCGAGGTCATTCTGCAATCCACGGATCTGCTGGAAACCCATGAACGGCTTGCCCAGTATTTTCAGATTTTGAATACGGAGTGCGATCGCGAAATTCATCTGGTCAACGACCTGCTGGATCTATCCCGATTGGAAGCCGAAGCCGACCCGCTACTGCTCTCGGATGTGCTGCTCCAGGCATGGATTCCGGCGATCGCCGAATCCTTTGAGGGCCGCATTGCCAAACACCAGCGCACTCTGGAATTAGCGATCGATCCCGACCTGCCCCTCCTCTACACCGATCTGGGATACCTGGAGCGCATCCTCACCGAACTCCTCAGCAATGCCTGCAAATATACCCCCGCAGGCGAACGGATCCGCATCCATGCCAGCCTCACTCCCCTTAGCGCTAACGCCAGCCACCCCTCCATTCGGGTTCAGGGCATCAAACAGCAAGATCTTCAGATTCGCATCAGCAACACAGGGGTTACAGTCCCCCCCGACGAACTCAGCCACATCTTCGACAAGTTCTACCGCCTGCCCAGCGCCGATCCGTGGAAGCATGGCGGCACAGGACTCGGACTCGCCCTCACCCAACGCCTCGTCCAACGCCTGGGCGGCACCATCCAGGCAACCAGCACCGACAACTGCACTGCCTTCACCATCCGCCTTCCCCAAACCCTTTCCGCCCAAGAAGAAGACTGACAAACCCAACCAGCCGCTTCAAAAAAACACCACAGAGACACAGAGACACAGAGAGCACAGAGGGAGATGACTTAACCAACTCCGTGCCCTCCGTGCCTCTGGGGTTCAATTCCCCCAAAGACTTTGCCGAGATACGAGCCACAGTCCACGAATATACTACAAGCGTGCTACAATCCATTGGATGGCGATCGCCCAGGATGCGCTAATTTCTTTCGCTATACCTTCGCCATAGCTTTTAACCCAGGTTTCAGCCGAAGTTTTCCCTGGATCTTCTAGCAACGTTACAGTACGAGCACAGCACTACGAAAGCACTACATTGGAGTAAACCATGCGTGCGGAACGGACAACTGGATTTCGCGATCTTCTGCGATATTTCGCCCCCTACAAGCAGTTGGCGCTGATGGGGATTGCATTTAGCAGCTTTTTTGAACTCACTGACCTGATCGTGCCCTATAGCACCGGGCAAATCTTGAACATTCTCTCCGGACAGAGCATCGACAATGTTACCGCCTCCCTCACCGCAAGCATAGCGGCACTCCTGTCCCGCCCTGCCACCTCTGGGCTAACCCTGGCAATTTTGCTGACGGCGATCGGCTTTGCCACGATTGGGCGTGCCCCCCTGGAACAATGGCTGGGGCACTGGTTCCACTGGTATGTGCCCCTCAAAGCTCGGCGCGACCACGGCATCCGCACGATCGCCCAAATCCTGCGCCTGCCGCTGGAATACTACGACGAAAATAACCCCGGACGCATTGCCGGACGGGTCGCACGGGGCATCGAAAACCACACCTGGAGCTATCCCGAAGTTGCCGGACAACTGATTCCCAAAGCCATTCGAGTCACAGGCATTTTCATCATCATCGCCCTGATCGAGTGGCGCATTGCCCTGTTTTTCCTCGTCTCCTTTATCTTCGTCCTGGCGATTACCCTGAAAGGCTTGGGGCGCTTGATTCGTGCCGAGGAAATCATCGATCGCTACATGGAAAGCACCGAAAGCCGCACCTCCGAGATGGTGAGCAACATCAAGACCATCAAAGCCTTTGCCACCGAAACCAAAGAGCTAAAGCGGCAACAAACCCGGCTGGAGCGGGAGTTCACCGTCATCATCCATCGCATCCACAAGGGCTATGTCAATCTCTTCATGTGGCAGCGGATAATCACCCAGGCGTCACTGTTTCTGGTGCTGGGGTGGACGCTGTGGGCAACGGTGCAGGGGCAAATCTCCCTGGGGCACTTCATCACCACCCTCACCGTGTCGAGCATGGCGTATGCCGAAATCGAACCCATTAGCATGGTGGCAGAAACCTTTGCCCGTCGCTATGCCTCAATGGTGCGGTTCCACGAATTCCTCAAACTCCCCGTCGGGCAGGATGCCGCTATGCTAGAGCATCCCGATGGCGTGCCCAGCTACGAGTTCTCAGGAAAAGTGCATTTCGAAGGGCTGTCCTTTGGCTATGAGCGCGATCGCCCCGTGTTACAAAACATCGATCTCCTGATCGAACCCTGCCAAACCGTCGCGCTAGTGGGACGTTCTGGTTCCGGCAAATCCACCCTGGTAAAGCTGCTGTTCCGCTACTTCGAGCCAGGTTCCGGTCGCATCCTGATGGATGGGCAGGATATTCGCCAACTGGACATCACGGGCTATCGACGGCAGTTGGCGATCGTGCATCAGGAAGTGGATGTATTCAACGGCACGCTGTTGGATAACCTCACCTACGGCAATCCCCATGCCACCTTTGAGGAAGTAGAAGAAGCCTGTGCGATCGCCCGCGTCGATGAGTTCATCCACCTGCTGCCCCACGGCTACTACACCGTGGTTGGAGAACGCGGCGTGCGGCTCTCCGGCGGGCAGCGTCAGCGCCTCGGCATCGCCCGCGCCCTGCTGGTAAACCCCGATGTGCTGGTGTTCGACGAAGCCACCTCCAGCCTGGACTATGAGTCAGAGCGATCGATCCAGCTCGCCATGCGAAACCTGCTGGGCACCCGCACCATGCTGATCATCGCCCACCGCCTCAGTACCATCCGCGAAGCCGACAAAATTGTCGTGCTCGATCAGGGGCACATCGTCGAAGTCGGCAGCCACGACGAACTCCTCGCCCACGGTGGCATCTACCACCGCCTCCACGCCCTCCAGGAAACAGGCGAGCTGGTGGAATAAGGCGATCTCTAGAAAAGAATCTCCCCATTTTGTTGAAGAAGGGCGCGGCTCAGCCGCGCCCTTCTTCAACAAATGGAGAGAAGATGGCAGGTTAGCGCTCTGTGGGCGCTACCCTGCCAGGACGTATAAACCGCCGCTATTCTTCCAGATGGCTGCGCAACATCCAGGCATTTTTCTCATGGATATCCAACCGCCGTGTCCCCAAATCTGAGGTTGCCTGGTCGTTAGCAGCTTCCGCCGCTGCAATGACCTGCCGCGCCGAAGACGCCACCACCTCTTGATCCGACACCAAAATTTTGATCATGTCCTTAGCAGCAGGACGCCCCGTTTCTTCCTCGACATCGCTGAGCTTGGCATAGGCAGCATAGCTCCCTGGTGCAAATGCCCCCAATGCCCGAATCCGTTCTGCAATCTCATCAACAGCGATCGCCAGTTCTGTGTACTGGGTTTCAAACAGGGTGTGAAGCGTCGTAAACATTGGACCCGTCACGTTCCAATGATAGTTGTGCGTTTTGAGATACAGCGTGTAGGTGCTGGCAAGCAGGGATGAGAGTGCGTCTACAACAGCCGTTTTAGCTTCTTGTGTCATAACTTGTGGCATAAATTACTCCTTACATAGCAAGCTTTGTGTAGTGGAACCTATTCAACAGGACTTACGCCGTTGAGGGATTTTTCAGGCTCTCTGCGCCCGAAGCATCCCTCAACTGCCTGGGTTTTCGCACGACGTGCATAAGTCCTATAAAAATCTCTCAGCATTTTGATTTCAATTGAGTCAGCATTTTGATTTCAATCGAGATGGACGGGTAGTAATTTTTCACATTTTTTGGGAAAGATATGTTACATGCTCTTAGTCATTGCTAAGAAGTGTGTTCCCGTATCAATGCTCGTTCAAAATGAATCTCCCTCCGCCATAAAGCAACTATCTGATTCTTGGCTACAGAAGCGGGCGATCGCCCAGTTCCGGGCTTTCCCCTCCCTTCGCCGAATAGTATCTGCTGCGACATGCTGATCAACGCGTCAGATTCTTCAACTGGCACATATCTATCCAGGGGAGAATCACTTTATGCGCTGATGGATGTAAAAAAGTGAGGAGAGTAATTTCGCAGCTATTATAAACCAGACATCAAACCAGACATATCTGGGAAAGTGCGATGAACAGGCGATCGCCATGCCCTATCATCAACCAATGGCATACTCAAACTAACTAACCTAACTAACTAACTAACTTAACTAACTTCGACCCCGCAATTGCGGGATTCCCAAGGTATACCACACGAAAAAACAGCCTGAGATTAACTTTATTGACCCTCCTAATTTTGCTCAAGAATGATTTACATCCAGAAACAAATCCAACAAAGCTGCTGTCCATACAACCATTCCAAGTATTTCAATGCTTAGCTATGTTTCTATATTTTGCTAGTTTTTAATAGACCTGAATCAATACTTTGCAGTCTTCCAAAGTTGCACAATGCTTTTTAACTTATCCATTTATTTCGCCCTATTTTTTCCCTGATTCCCCTTGATTTGCTCGATTACCGTAAAAGACGTGCAGGGAAAATTATCCCAAGCCGTGCCTGAGCAACACTGAATCAACAAAGGTAAATAGTTTTCCCTGGGTAGACGTTAACTCCAAAATTACAGGCAGCCAAAATTGACAAGGATTCGGAGAAAAGCACACACAATTCCAGGGGAAATCACACTATGGTCATGTGATGATTTACGCTATTCTGAACATCATTGGCGTATCCCCCCACAGATAGATTGACACTTGCCTCTGGATACTGTGCTACCGCTCACCGATTGTTTAGCACCACACGTTTCTGAGAACCCGTGCGTCTTTTATGTATGCCCGTCTTACGTATCAAGAGGTTTACCTTGTTACCGTTTGGAGTAATTATGCGTCAAGTGAAGATTCTGAATCTCGAAATCGATAACTTCTTTATGGATGAGCTCTTGGAGCAACTCACCTCTGGTGTAGTTTTCACTCCAAACGTCGATCACCTGATGAAGCTGCAACACGACGCAGAGTTAATGGAAGCCTACAGGTCTGTGGAGTACAAAATCTGCGATAGCAAAGTCCTGGTATACGCCTCCCAGTTATTGGGACAGCCTTTCAAAGAGAAACTATCAGGCTCAGATTTTTTTCCTGCCTTTTACACCTTCCACAAAGACAATCCCGACATCCGCATCTTCCTGCTAGGAGCTGCTGAGGGAGTTGCTGCAAGGGCACAGCAAAACATCAATGCCAAGGTGGGACGAGAAATCGTCGTCGGCACTTACTCTCCGCCCTATGGGTTTGAGAAGAACCCAGAAGAGTGCGATCGCATCGTCGAGATCGTTAAATCTTCGGGGGCAAATGTTCTTGCAGTGGGTTTAGGCGCGCCCAAGCAAGAGAAGTTCATTTACAAGTACCGTCACCGCTTTACGAATATCCAGATTTTTCTGGCGATTGGAGCCACCATTGACTTTGAGGCGGGCAACGTCAACCGTGCCCCAAAATGGATGAGCAACATGGGCATCGAATGGCTGTATCGGCTAGTCTCTGAGCCACGACGGCTATGGCGGCGATATGTGCTCGAAGATTCCGGCTTTTTCTTGCTGTTTATGTCACAGCTGATGAATCTCTACTCAGACCCTTTGGAAAAGCATTCCTCCTCATCCAGCCAAAAGCAGCGGGTATGAACCAACATGATCGCCAAAATGGCGATCATGTCTGAAGCCCTTAACTTTGCGTGCGTAGAGCACACACAAAATTAAGGGACTGGCTTATTAACAACAAAGTCCCAGAGAGGGGGCGCGGGCGAGGCCCGCGCCCCCTCTCTGGGACTTTGTTGCTAACCCCTAAGGACTTCGAAGTACTCCAAGCAGGTTTAAGAAAAAAGGTGCGGCTAAGCCGCACCTTTTTTCTTAAGTCTTGTTATTTTTTGGCTGGGGTTAAACGAAGGTCAATTGCAGCGTTTGATGTAGCGTTGCGTTGAAACCCATTGTGAGCTTTTAGCCACCGATGCGGAGCAACTCTACATCAAAGATGAGCGTCGCATTGGGGGGAATGACGCCACCTGCGCCCCGTGCGCCGTAGCCCAGTTCGGGAGGAATGATGAGTTGACGGCGATCGCCCACGCGCATCATACCGACGCCCTCATCCCAGCCGCGAATCACCTGACCAACACCAATTTTGAAGGAAAAGGGTTGACCGCGATCGCGAGAGCTATCAAACTTAGTGCCGTCTTCCAGGGTTCCGGTGTAGTGAACGGTAACGGTCTGCCCGCTCTGGGGCTGTGCGCCTGTACCTTCTTCGAGGACGATATATTTCAGCCCAGAATCAGTGGTGACGACGTTATTTTCTTCGGTGTTTGCCATGGCGACAGTGGAGGTAGGGGGTTCCGTAGAGATTTCGGGCTTAGAAGGAATTTCGGCGCTGACCACGCTGGTTTCGGGAGCGGTGAGGTTGGGGTTTGCTTCGGGGTCGGCGATCGCCTCTGCCCCCCGGTTCGTCAGTTGCAGCACTAGCAGCAACATAAGAAAACCGATGACTAAACCGAGACTGATCAAAATCTCACGCATGACAACCTCTTCACCTATCTCCAACAAATGCAATGCTTTGCAGAATTCGTAAATACAAAATTCGTAAATGCAAAATTCGCAAAACTGTAGAAATTTCCCAGATGTCCCTCAGTTTACTCCCAAACGTGTCCCCCCCCATCGTTCTTCTGGGGTGAACTGGGGAGGGGGGAGGAAAGCGGCTATGCACGGCGCGACAACCCATTGCAGCCAGGAACCAATTAGCGCCAGAGCTTATTTTCTAAATCCCGCACCTGGCGTTCCAGGCGATCAAGCCGTCCGCGTAGTTCGTCCATTTCTGCCTGGCGGGGCACGCCCAGGTCTTGCATCACATTGCGAATCTGGCGCTGCATCAACTCTTCGACACTGCCCTGATCTGTCCGAAATTGATGCATGACATCGTTGACCATCTTCGTCGCCTGTTCCGGATCAATGCGCCCTTCACGCACCCACTGATCCGTTGCTTCACGAATTTTGTCGGCGACCAGTGAGGTCGTGCCAATGCCCAACATCAACAGTTGTTTTAGTACATTATTGTTATCCATGCTTTTCTCCCGTTCCAGCACGGAGATGGGAATGCTGCCCGCCACTCGCCATTCTTCCGTTTCACTTCCATATTCTGGCAAATTCCGCCCTTTTCTCCTGCAAGGATGGAGTAGGGAAAACTCACCCTCGGCATCATCATACTGGCAATACCCTTGCAGAAAAATTAAGCCCAACCGAAAGCAGGATAATAGAAAACATGCATCAATCAGGAAATTTCTAATGGTTATCGAATGGCTGAATGTCACCGTAGAACCCGAACTGCGAGAGCAATATGTGCAAAAGGACGAGGAAATTTGGACGGCAGTGCTATCTCGTTACCCCGGCTATTTGGGTAAGGAAGTATGGATTAGCCCCGATGACCTATCCAATGTGGTTCTGATTGTGCGGTGGAACAGCTTTGAAGAGTGGTTTGCCATTCCTAAAGATGTGCTAGAGGAAACGGAGGCACGGTTTGGGGAAGCAATGGGTGGCGATACCTATGAAATTACGGACTCGAAGCGGTTTCAGGTGCGACGATTTACACAATCGGTATAGTAGATTTGCGGGAATAGCATCAGAAGAACTGTATATAAAGTACAGGATCACAAATAAAGCTGTGGGGTGCGCCCCCGGCGGGGAGCACACCCCAACCATAGCTTCGTTTATTTATGGCTACCCACTTAGTTGAAGTCAGGCATAGCATGGGTCAGGCATTGGTTCCCTGAAGTCATCCCCTTGTATCCTTCCTTTATTATTTTTTTCGGATAGTGTTTACAGAAATGTGATGTCCTCCGGTTGGGTAGGGGAGCGATGGGAAAAAGCGATCGCCCCCCTACGCAACAGCCCCAAATATGGCTCCCTGAGGAGTCTTCTCAAGTTCCCTGCAACTCCGAAAATGTTCTCGATTTAGCCTCCGATCGCCCCCATTAGGATCGGCATTGTCTTGGCTGAACTCGACCCTATTCGGTTCTCGTTCTGTTTTCCTCACTACCTAACCTCACTCTCTAACAACAGCTATGAGTCAATCCATTGCAGATACCCTTTGGCAAGAAAATCAAGATCTGGCGATCGCCTGTCTCAACCACCCCTTTGTGCGGGGAATTGGGGATGGTCGCCTGTCGCGAGATACCTTTGCCTACTATGTAGGGCAAGATGCCTTTTTCCTGGAAGCCTTTGCCCGTGCCTATAGCATCGCCGCAGCAAAGGCTGAAGACTGGGAAGGCTTTATGGTCTTCCATTCCCTGGCGGAGGGCGTGTTGCAGGAACTCAAACTACACCAAAGCTATGCCCAAAAATGGGAGGTAGATTTGCAGACGGTAAAGCCTGGAACGGCAACGCGGCAATATACCGACTTTCTGTTGGCAACGGCTTGGGGGCAGGCAGCAGGTGTAACCGCTACGGCGATGTTGCCCTGCATGAAGCTCTACTCTTTTTTGGGTAAGGCTCTAGCACAAAAGGGCATCCCAGAACATGACTACTCCGACTGGATTGCAACCTACAGCAGCGATGAGTTTAACCCGTTGGTACAACAGCTTGAGCAACTGACAGAAAAATATAGTCGGGTCTCTCGCACAACACGTTCGACCTATCGCTATGCCATGCAATGCGAACTGGACTTTTTTGAAGGGGCATTGCGGGCAAAAGAGTCCAGTTTTCTCAACTAAGGGTTTAGCAAATAAATGAAATCCCAGAGAGAGGGGGTGCGGGCTTTGCCCGCACCCCCTCTCTCTGGGATTTTATTTTTAAGCGAGTCCCTAAAGTTGCACGGTCGAAACTGCTGCAAATTCCAGCTAAGGGACTTGCAAGAAAATAAAATCCCAAGTTTTGAGAGAGAAGGCTGGCTCTGCCAGCCTTCTCTCTCAAAACTTGGGATTTTATTAATCCGCAGATCCCTAAATTGGGTCAAAAAGCAGATAAATTCTATCTGGGATGAGTTCCTTTTCAGACAATCCCACCAGATGGGACAGCGAGTGCTACGCTGGAAGAATGTTACGCTTTGTTGCCATTGATTTATTTTGGTAAGCAAAGGCTGGTTAGTCAGCAAAGGTAGATAAGCAGGCGGGCAAATCTGTTACCAGTTTGTTCGTGCCTTGCCTCTGTCGCCCGATGCTTTTGTCACCCGGTAATTGAGCGATCGCCCTTCCCCAGACCTGGCAACGGAGTTGTCCTCGTTGTGTGCGATCGCCTGCATCCTATCCGTCCGGTTTTGCGGACTCTGGTTGCCCGGCTTAATTTGTGCGTTTGTGCGCTTTTCTTTTGGGGCACCATTACTGCTGGGGCAACATCTTCTGGAGCAACATCTTTTGGAGCAACATTAGGGCACCATAGCAGCGGAGTATGGCGATTCTCCCCCTCGTTTTATCGTTGGCTCCGTCTGGCGATCGCCCCTGTTTCCTGGATTACGCTTGATTGAACCTTACCCTTTTCCATCACCCTTCCATCTCTAGACTCTAGACTTATGATTTCTCCCATTCGCAACGTTGCCATCATTGCTCACGTTGACCACGGTAAGACCACCCTCGTCGATGCGCTGCTCAAGCAGTCGGGGACGTTCCGCGAGGGAGAGGATGTGCCAGATTGCGTCATGGACTCCAACACACTGGAGCGGGAGCGCGGCATCACCATTCTTTCGAAAAACACTGCTGTTCGCTACCAAGATACCCTCATCAACATCGTTGATACCCCTGGTCACGCCGACTTTGGGGGCGAAGTTGAGCGGGTGCTGGGCATGGTAGATGGTTGCATCCTGATTGTCGATGCCAACGAAGGTCCGATGCCCCAGACGCGCTTTGTGCTGAAGAAAGCGCTGGAGAAAGGCTTGCGTCCTATTGTTGTGGTCAACAAAATCGACCGTCCCCAGGCAGATCCCTATGGGGCGATCGACAAGGTGCTGGACCTGTTCCTCGACCTGGGAGCCGATGACGACCAGTGCGAGTTCCCCCACCTGTTTGCTTCCGGTCTGAGCGGGTTTGCCAAGAACGAACTGGACGACGAAGAGGTAGATATGAAGCCCCTCTTTGAAGCGATCCTGACCCATGTTCCCGCCCCTGTGGGTGATCCCGAAAAGCCGCTGCAACTTCAGGTGACGACCCTGGACTATTCCGAGTACCTGGGCCGGATTGTGATTGGACGGATTCACAACGGTACGATTCGGGCTGGACAAAACGTGGCGCTGGCAAAGGGCGATGACACCATCGTGAAGGGCAAGATTTCGAAGCTGATGGGCTTTGAAGGGCTGAACCGGGTGGAACTGGAGTCGGCGACGGCTGGCAACCTGGTTGCGGTTGCCGGATTTGCGGATGCCAATATTGGCGAAACCATTACCGATCCCGATAATCCCCAGGCGTTGCCCCTGATCAAGGTGGATGAGCCAACGTTGCAGATGACTTTCTCTGTTAACGATTCGCCTTTTGCGGGACGGGAAGGGCAGTTTGTAACCTCCCGGCAGTTGCGCGATCGCCTGATGCGTGAACTGGAAACCAACGTTGCCCTGCGGGTGGAACCAACCGACTCCCCCGACAAATTTGCAGTATCGGGACGGGGCGAACTGCACCTGGGTATTTTGATCGAAACCATGCGCCGGGAAGGCTACGAGTTTCAGGTATCGCAGCCGCAGGTGATCTACCGGGAAGTCAACGGTCAGCCCTGCGAACCCTTTGAGGTGCTGGTGATGGATGTGCCCGACGAAGCCTCCGGTAGCTGCATCGAACGCTTGGGTCAGCGCCGCGCCGAAATGCAAGACATGCGCGTCAACGACAACGGACGCACCCAACTGGAGTTTGTGATCCCCGCCCGTGGATTGATCGGCTTCCGGGGCGACTTCATGCGAATTACCCGTGGAGAAGGCATCATGAACCACAGCTTCCTGGATTACCGTCCGCTCTCTGGCGATGTGGAAACTCGCCGCAACGGTGTGCTGATCTCCTTCGAGGAAGGCGTGGCGACTTTCTATGCCATGAAAAACGCTGAGGATCGTGGCGTGTTCTTCATCACCCCCGGTACCAAGGTCTACAAGGGCATGATTATCGGCGAACACAACCGCCCGCAGGATCTGGATCTGAATGTCTGCAAAACCAAGCAGTTGACCAACCACCGCTCCGCCACAGGCGACGAACTGGTGCAGCTACAAGCCCCGGTAGACATGAGCCTGGAGCGAGCGCTGGAATACATCGGTTCCGACGAGTTGCTAGAAGTCACCCCAGAATCCATTCGCCTACGGAAAATGTCGAAGAAGCTAGCCAAGCGTTAAGGGCATAATTCAGCCACAGATAAACGCAAATAAATCCACCCAAACCCGCCCTGAGGGGCGGGTTTCGCATTATCGATTGCACCCCACCGATCGCCCCCACCCCCTCCCTCTGGGACTTTATTAGACCTCTTGCAAATTAGCGCGAGCGAGTCTTGCCTACCGAATCAAAAATAAGGAAACATCAGGAAGAAACAAAATCTCACTATCCTGATGATGAACTACACGATAGCGCAAACCCTTTCCAATCGGAAGTTTAAGCGTCGTTTCGGCGTGGAACGCAAGACCTTTAAGCAGATGATTGAGACCTTGACTCCACTGTGGAGACCCCAT
>Ga0208218_1000619_pt1 | contig 16004 bp, 12 predicted proteins | sample HotLakmasection3_FD_184726 | JGI IMG/M metagenome (GOLD analysis project Ga0208218, IMG submission 184726) | Hypersaline microbial mat communities from Hot Lake, Washington, USA - Section #3 (SPAdes) | ecosystem: Environmental > Aquatic > Non-marine Saline and Alkaline > Hypersaline > Microbial... | reverse complement strand
GCTCGCGTCGTCGCGTCTGGCGAACGAGGTGGTTCACGGCGTGCACGTCGAGCCGTACCACCCGCGCGAGCTGCCGCACGGCGCGCCGGCGGCGTTTCGTCTGACGAGCGTCCCGATCCGGGACCTTGACGAGGCGCAGCTCGCCCGGCTCTCGCGCGAGGGGCACCTCTTCCTCGACCCCGCGGAGATGCGGGCGGTTCAGGACCACTACCGTGCGCTCGACCGGGACCCGACCGACATCGAGCTCGAGACGATCGCGCAGACGTGGTCCGAACACTGCGTCCACAAGACGCTCAAGTCGACGATCCGCTACGAGGGTCCGGCGGACGACGTGATCGAGTGGTCGGGGCGGCCGGGGCACACGGTCGACGGCGGCGTCGTCGTGATCGACAACCTGCTCAAGCGGACGGTCGCGGCGGCGACGCACGAGCTGATCGAGGAGGGCGTGGACTGGACGCTCTCGGTGTTCGTCGACAACGCGGGGATCATCGCGTTCGACGACGAGCGGGCGGTGTGCGTGAAGGTCGAGACGCACAACCACCCGAGCGCGATCGAGCCCTACGGCGGGGCGGCGACGGGCGCGGGGGGGTGCATCCGGGACATTCTGGGCGCCGGTCTTGCGGCCAGGCCGATCGCGGCGACGGACGTCTTCTGCGTCGCGCCCGCGGGGACGCCGGCGCCCGACGGCGCGCTCGACCCGACGCGCGTGCTGACGCAGGTCGTGGCGGGGGTTCGGGACTACGGCAACCGCGTGGGGGTTCCGACGCTCTCGGGGGCGGTGTCGTTCGATGAACGGTACGTGGGGAATCCGCTCGTCTTCTGCGGGTGCGTGGGGATCATGCCGCGGGACAAGGTTCGCGGCGAGGCGGAGCCGGGCGACCTGATCGTGGCGCTGGGCGGGCGGACGGGTCGCGACGGCGTGCACGGGGCGACGTTCTCGAGCGCGGAGCTGACGGACTCGCACGCGGACGAGTTCTCGCACGCGGTGCAGATCGGGAACCCGATCGAGGAGAAGAAGGTCATCGACGCGGTGCTCCGCGCCCGCGACCACGAGAGCGGTCCGCTCTTCTCGGCCATCACCGACTGCGGCGCGGGCGGCTTCTCGAGCGCGGTGGGGGAGATGGGCGAGGCGATCGGGGCGACGGTGGAGCTCGATCGGGCGCCGCTCAAGTACGACGGGCTGACCTACACGGAGATCTGGATCTCCGAGGCGCAGGAGCGGATGGTGCTCGCCGTGCCCGAGAGCCGGCTGGGCGCGCTGCGCGCGATCTGCCGCGAGGAGTCGGTGGAGCTGGCGGTGCTCGGCGTCTTCGGCACGGACCGTCGCGACCTGGTCCTCAACTATCGCGGCGAGGAGGTGGGGCGTCTGGACATGCGGTTCCTGCACGAGGGGCTGCCGGCGCCGCACCGGGCGGCGCGGTGGACTCCGCCCGCGACGCCCGCGCGCTCCGCGCCGGAGCTTGACGCGGGCGAGACGCTCCTGCGCGTGCTCGCGGACCCGAACGTGGCGTCGAAGCGGTGGATCGTCGAGCAGTACGACCACGAGGTGCAGGGCGCGACGGTGATCAAGCCGCTCGTGGGTCCCGGCGGCGCGGGGCCTGGCGACGCCACGGTGATCGCGCCGGCGGCGGGCTCGCGTCGCGGTCTGGCGATCTCGCAGGGGCTCGCGACGGGCTTGGGCGACGCGTCGCGGGGCGGCGATCCGTACCTCATGGCGCTCGCGGCGGTCGACGAGTGCGTGCGCAACCTCGTGTGCGTCGGCGCGGATCCGGATCGGATCGCGATCCTCGACAACTTCTGCTGGCCGAGCTGCGCGAAGCCCGAGAACCTGGGCGCGCTGGTCCGTGCGGCGGCGGGGTGCTACGACGCGGCCAAGGCGTACCGCACGCCCTTTGTCTCGGGGAAGGACTCGCTCAACAACCAGTTCACGACGAAGGACGGGCGCACGATCGAGATCCCGCCCACGCTGCTCATCACGGGCATCGGCCTGGTGGCGGACGTCGAGCGCTGCGTGACGAGCGACGCGAAGCGAGCCGGGAACTCGATCGTGCTCGTCGGGCCTGCGTGCGACACGCTCGGCGGGTCGGTCGCGGCGCGGCTGATCGGCGGGAGCGGGCCGCCGCCGAGGACGGACCTGCGACTCGCGCCGCGGGCGGCCCGTGCGGTCGCGGGGCTGATCGAGCGCGGACTCGTTCGCTCGGCCCACGACGTGTCCGAGGGCGGCCTGCTCGCGGCGGTGGCGGAGATGCTCATCGGCGCGGGGGAGGAGATCGGGGCGAGGCTTCGTCTGGAGGACGCCGACGCGGCGGAACTCTTCGGCGAGGCGCCCGCGCGGTACGTGCTCGAGGTCGAGACGGACCGGCTGGACGAGCTCTCGCGGACGCTCGGGGGCGTGCCGCACCGGGTCCTGGGCGAGCTTGACGACTCTGGGCGGCTTCACGGTTCGGGCGTTGATCTCGGCGTCGACGCGCTCGCGCGGGCCCACGCGACGCCGCACGACGGGAGCCGGCGATGAGCGAGCGACCGAGGGCGCTGATCGTCCGCACGGCGGGCACGAACTGCGACGCGGAGCTTGCTCGCGCGTTCGATCTCGCGGGCGCGGCGCCCGAGCTCGTTCATCTCGACGCGCTCATCGCGGCGCCGGAACGCGTCGCGCGTTTCGACCTGATCGGTTTTCCCGGCGGGTTCAGCTACGGCGACGACGTCGCCTCGGGGCGCGTGCTCGCGATGAAGCTTCGCGAGTCGCTCTATCCGGCGCTGCGCGACCGTGCTCGCGCCGGCGCGCCGATGATCGGCGTGTGCAACGGGTTCCAGGCGCTCGTGCAGGTTGGTCTCCTGCCGGGGCCCGAGGACGGCGTGCGGGCCGAGAGCGGTCCGCCGCACCCGACGTGCGCGCTGACGGAGAACGTCTCGGCGCGATTCATCGACCGGTGGGTCCGCGTGGCGCCCGAACCCGAGAGCGTGTGCCTGTGGACGCGCGATCTGTGGCCGTCGGGCGGCCCGGGTCTGGACGACGCGATGCGCCTGCCGGTGGCTCACGGCGAGGGGCGGTTCGTCGCTGGCGCCACGACGCTCGATCGGCTGGAGCGTTCGGGCCAGATCGCGCTGCGGTACGGGGAGCCGGTGAACGGCTCGGCGCGGGACATCGCGGGGATCTGCGACGCGTCGGGGCGGATCCTTGGGCTGATGCCGCACCCGGAGCGGTACGCCGAGTGGTCGCGGCACCCGTACTGGACCCGACTGGAGCCCGGTGTTCGGGAGCGAGCGACGCCGGGGCTCCGGATGTTCCAGAACGCGGTTTCGGCGGTTCTGGAGGGCTCGGGGCAACCGCGCGGCGCGGCGAGCGTACACCCGTAGCGCCATGAGCGCCTTCAACGATCCTCGCCTGCTCCGCGCCACGCTCGACGCCGAGGCGGGGCCCGCGTGCCGGCACTGCGGGTACGAACTCAAGGGGTTGCCGCTGATCGCGCCGTGCCCGGAGTGCGGCACGCCGCGGCAGAGCCCGGAGCAGAAGCGCCGGGCGAGTCTGAGCCGATCGCAGGGGCTCATGCGGGCCGGGGCGTTGGCTCACTTCCGGTTCGCGGCGGGGTTCGCGGGTCTGTCGCTTGTCGTGGCGCTGGCGCCGCTCGCGCCGGCGCTTGAGATGCTGACGTCGGTGAGCGCGGGCTCGCTCCTCGTGACTCTCGCGGGGGTGTGGCTCGTCTCGCTTTTGCTGCTTCTGGTGAAGCGGTTCGCGGTCGGGGACGCGGAGGATCGCTCCACGACGGAGGCGCCGGCGTGGCTCGTCGTCGTGACGCTGTCGACGCAGACGCTCTGGCTCGTCGCGGCGCTCCTTGATTCGCTGGCGCTCGGGCCCGACTGGCTCACGCTCGCGGCGGTGGGGGGCGCGGCGCTCGGCGCGTTCCCGACGATGTGGTGCGTGGGCGACGTGCTCGAGTGGGGTGGCGACGAGACGACGGGGCGCAGCGTGAAGTGGCTGCTCCTGACGCCGATCTACATCGGGTTCTTCGCGGCGATCGTTGGCGGGGTGCTTTATCTGTTCATGCCGCGCGTGCCCGGCGTGCTGACGCTGATGGGGCGGCTCGCGGTCGTGATTGCGGTCGTTTACGCCTACATCCGGCTCATCCACGCCCTCTACGGCGGCGTCTCGATCGTGCTTTGGGCTCGCGTGCACAAGCACAATGAAGCGGGCAAGATCGAGCGTCTGCGGGAGCGTCGGGAGCGGGTCGAGGCGGAGCAGGCGGCGCGGATCGGCGCGAGCGAGGCGCGGCACATCGCGAGGCGGGCCAAGGCGGATCGCCCGGTGAGCGTCGACGATTTCCGGTCCTGAGGCGGCGTCCGGGGACCGCCCGGCGCGGTATCCTCGGTTCATGTCAGGATCACCAGAAACTTCGCTGCGCGTCGGCGTCGTGGGTGTTGGTCGGATGGGTCGCCATCACGCGCGCGTGTTCTCCGAACTCCCGGGCGTCACGCTTGTCGGGGTGTGCGACCATGACGGCGAGCGGGCGGCGGACATCGCCGAGGCGCGCGGCTGCGAGGCGTTCACGGACGTGGCGCAGCTCGACGCGGCGGGGGTGGACGCCGTGGCCATCGCGGTTCCGACGGTTCACCACCGGGCGGCGGCGGAGCCGTTCCTGCGTCGCGGCGCCGGGTGCCTGATCGAGAAGCCGCTCGCGCCGGACGCCGCGGAGGCGAGAGCGCTGGCGGATCTTGCGGAGCGCTCGGGGGCCGTCCTTCAGGTGGGGCACACGGAGCGGTACAACCCGGCGGTGCGGGCGCTCCAGGCGGAGCGGGACCGGGCGGCGGCGGAGGGGCGTCCGGGGATCTATCCGCGCTTCATCGAGGTGCACCGCGTGAGCCCGATGACGTTTCGCTCGGTCGACGTGGGCGTCGTGTTCGACATGATGATCCACGACCTCGACGTGGTGCTGAACCTGGTCGGGGGGATCGACCCCGCGGACGTGCAGGCCACGGGCGTGCCCGTGCTGACCGAGCACGAGGACGTGGCCAACGCCCGCCTGACCTTCAAGACTTCGGCCGGCGAGTGCATCGCGAACATCACGGCCTCGCGCCTGGCGTTCAAGACCGAGCGGAAGATCCGCATCATCGCGGAGGACGCGTACGTCTCGATCGACTACGCCCGGAAGACGGGCGTGCTGATCCGCAAGACGGCCAACGAGACGCAGCTCGAGGAGGTCCGGTCGGCGCTCCGGGCGGGACGGGACCTCTCGGACCTCGACTATTCGGAGCTGGTGACGGTCGAGAACCTGGAGATCGACGACGCCGAGCCGCTCCGCAAGCAGGCGGAGGACTTCGTCCGGGCCGTTCGGACGGGGGAGCGGCCGCCGGTGGACGCGGCGGCGGGTCTGGCGGCGGTCAGCGCGGCCGAGCGGATCACCCGGGCCTGCGCGGCGTCGGTCGCGGCCTCGGGGTGAGCCCCAGCGGCGGCCCGGAATCGCTACCATCTCCCTCCCAGCAACCGATCGACCCCTCAAGGAGCCCGCCCGTGGCCAAGAGCTTCAAGTGCCGGCTGATCACCCCGGAAGCCCGCCTCGTCGACGCCGAGGCGACCTACGTCTCCATCCCCGCCCACGACGGGCTCATGGGCGTCCTGCCGAGCCGCGCTCCCTTCGTCGCCAAGCTGGGGTTGGGCGAGCTGACGATCCGGCACGCCGAGGGCGGCGACCGGTCGTTCCTGCTCGACGGCGGCTTCGGCCAGATGTCGGGGGACACGCTCCGGATCCTCGCCGAGCACGCCACGCCGGTGGAGAAGCTCAACCTCGCCGACGCGGAGGCCGAACTCGCCGAGGCCTCCGCCCGCAAGGCGACCGATCCCGACGAGATGGACCGCATCACGCACGAGCGCCGGCGGGCGCGCCTGAAGGTTCGCCTGGCGAAGGACGCCCGCGGCCGCGGCATCTGATCGGCCTCCCTCTCCCCCCGGGGAGAGGGCTCGTCATCATCCTGATCAGGGCGCCACGACCCGCCGCAACGCGGCGCGTCGAGCCGCTAGTCGATCGCTACGACCTTCCGAAACTCCTGCAGCCGCTCCTCCAGCTCCGCGTCCGTCAGCGTGGCGAGGCGGTCAAGGCTGAAGCTCTCGATCGTGAAGCTCGCGATGACCGTGCCGCGGGCGAGGCCCGAGCGGAGCATGTCGAAGCTCACGCCCTCACCCCCGAAGTGCTCGTCGGCGTGGCGTCGGGCGACGTGGCCCATCATGCCGCCCGCGAAGCTGTCGCCGGCGCCGGTGGGGTCGATCACTCGCTCGGCGGGGAACGCGGGCAGCGCCGCGACGCCCTCTCGGTGGACCAGCACGCACCCGTGCTCGCCCTTCTTGACGACCGCGAACGTCGGGCCCATCTCGAGGATCTTCTTGCCCGCGGTGATCGCGTTGCGGACGCCCGTCAGCTGCGTCGCCTCCTGATCGTTGAGCACCACGCCGTCGATCTGCGACAGCAGCTCCTTCAGCTCCGCGTTCGCGTCCGAGATCCACAGGTCCATCGTGTCCGCCACCGCGATCGCCCGCGTGGGGAACTGGCTGAGCAGGTCCATCTGCACGCTCGGGTGGTTGTTGGCGAGGAAGATATAGCGCGAGTCGCGATAGGCCTGCGGCGTGAGCGGCGGCGCCTCGGCGAGCACGCCGAGCTCGGTGAAGAGCGTCTCGCGGACGTTCATGTCCTCGTGGTACTTGCCGCCCCAGGAGAACGTCCGCGATCCCTCGCGCTGTTCGAGGCCCACGACGCAGACGTTCGGGAAGCGGGCGAGGGTGGTCTGGTGCTCGTGGTCGAAGTCGTCGCCGACGGCCGCGACGATGCGGACGGGCGCGAAGAAGGACGCCGAGGCGGCGAAGTAGGTGCACGATCCGCCGAGCACGCGCTCGACGGCGCCGTGGGGGGTCTGGACGGAGTCGTACGCGACGGAACCGGTGACGATGAGCGGCATCAACCAAGCCTAGCCCCGCCCGCGGTACGCTGCACGCATGAGCGACCCGCAGACCGTCATCACCCGCTTCGCCCCCTCGCCCACCGGGCACCTCCACATCGGCGGCGCCCGCACCGCGCTCTTCGCCTGGGCCTACGCCAAGGGCCGCGGCGGGCGGTTCATCCTCCGCGTCGAGGACACTGACCGCCAGCGATCCAGCGCCGAGTCCGAGACCCAGATCCTCGACTCCCTCGCGTGGCTCGGCCTCGGGTGGGACGACGGCCCCGAGCACCGCCTGCCCTCGGGCGAGCGCGTCGGCGGCGACGAGCGCGGCGTCGGCCCCTTCCACCAGGCGCTCCGGCTCGGCATCTACACCGATCACCTCGACACGCTCATCGACGCGGAACTCGCGTACCACGCCTTCGAGACGCCCGAGGAGCTCGACGCCAAGCGTCAGCACGCCCGCGCCGAGAAGAAGGCGTACCGCTACGACCGGGCGGCGCTCGAGATCCCCAAGGCCGAGCGGATCAGGCGGGCCGAGAGCGGCGAGGCGTGCGTCGTGCGGTTCAGGATGCCGGACGAGGCGATCACGGTGCATGACCAGGTCCTCGGCGAGGTGACGGTCAAGCCCGAGGACATGGACGACTTCGTCATCCGCAAGGCGGACGGCTTCCCGACGTACCACTTCGCGTGCGTGGTCGATGACGAGCTGATGGGCGTCACGCACGTCATCCGCGGGCAGGAGCACCTCATCAACACGCCGAAGCACGTGGCGCTCCAGCGAGCCCTTGGCTTCCGCACGCCCGTGTACGCCCACCTGCCGCTCATCATGAACCCCGAGGGCTCGAAGATGAGCAAGCGGGACAAGGATCGGGCGGCGCGGGAGGCGGCGAAGCGCGCCGGGATCCACACGACGCCCGTGCCCGACCTCGATGACTCGGAGTTCAAGGCGTGGCTCGGGGACTCGAAGAAGCAGCTCCCGACGTTCTCGCTCGAGGCGCTCGCGGCGAAGCTTGGTCTGGAGCTGCCCGAGATCGAGGTCGACGACTTTCAGCGGGCGGGGTTCCTGCCCGAGGTCGTGTGCAACTACATCGCGCTGCTCGGGTGGTCGCCCGGCGGCGACCTCGAGAAGTTCGACGCGGCGTTCCTGAAGGAGACGTTCGACCTGCCGAGGATCGTCAAGACGGCGGCGCGGTTCGACCGCAAGAAGCTGCTGGCGTTCAACACCGATGCGCTCACGGCGATGGGGCCGGCGGAGTTCAAGCGGCGCTGGCGGTCGTGGTGCGAGAGCGAGGCGCCCGACCTGGTCAGGAAGCTCAGTGACGAGCAGTTCGCGCTCATGGCCGAGGCGAACCAGCCGCGGAGCAAGACGTTCCGCGACGCGCTTGGGTTCTCGAGCTTCCTTCTCGTCGAGACGGGCGAGATCGTCTACGACGAGAAGGCGGTCAAGAAGTTCGTTCACAAGAACGAGGGGCAGGGGCTGCGGGCGCTCGGCGAGCTTCGCGAGACGCTCGCCGCGGTGGAGCCGTGGTCGCCTGCGGAGATCGAGTCGCGCGTCGAGGCGTTCGCGCAGGAGCGCGAGCTTGGGATGGGGGCGGTGGCGCAGCCGCTCCGCATCGCGTGCACGGGGACGAGCGTGAGCCCGCCGATCGGGGCGACGCTCGCGGCGCTGGGCCGGGAGACGGCGCTTGCGCGGATCGATCGGGCGCTCGAGCAGCTCGCCGAGCCGGCGGGCGCCTAGCTCAGGTCGCGACGTACGCCGCCTCGCAGCCGGGGGCTTCGGTGACGCTCGCGCGGATCAGCGCGACCCCGGGCGGGAGGGCGCGCGCGAGCGACTCCCCGAGGTGCTGGGCCACCCGCTCGGCCGTCGGGTTGATCGCGTCGAAGGGCGGCGTGGCGTTCAGGTCCGCGTTGTGGAAGGGCTCGATGATCCGAGCGAGCTCGCGCTCGATCGCGTGGAAGTCGCAGAGGAGGCCGTCCTCGTCGAGGTCGTCCCCGCCGACGATGACCGTCGCGCGCCAGTTGTGGCCGTGGACCGGCTCGCGCCGGCCGCTGATCACGATGGCGTGGGCGGCGCAGAACTCGGTCCGGAGCGTCAGTTCGTAGCGAGGCATGGGGTCAGCGTAGCCGGACGGATCGGCGGGCGCGGCGGCTTCAGCGGCGGAGTTATCAGGCCGATAGACGGGCGAAGCGACCGGAACGCCGCTCGGGAGCCGCGCATGCGCCGCATCTACGTCAAGGACCTTCGCGCCGGGCAAACCCTTCCCAAGGCGCTGTTTACGCCGTCGGGGCTCAAGCTGCTCCCGGCGGGGGCGCACCTGACGCGCGGGCGGGTGAGCTCGCTTCGGCGGTCCTACGCCGGACCGCTCTACCTCGCGGCGAGCTACAACGAGCTGCGGGCGGCGCTGTCGGGCGAGACCGCGGCGGGCCCCTCCGGCCCGATCGAGCCTGGCGTGCACGCGCGGCGGTCGCGGGAGGAGATCACGGCCGCGGACCACCGGCGCGAGTGGATGCGCCTGGTCCGCCGGGCGGAGCGCGACCTCGACGAGCAGCTCGAGCGGTGGGAGGGCATCGACCGGCGGGTCGAGCCGGCGCTGCGGGCGATCGAGCTTGAGCCTCCCGGACGGCTCGGGTGGCCCTCGACCTCTCGCCTGCGCGCGTACCGGGCGGACCGGGCGCGGCGGATCGCGACGCTCCACCGCGCGATCCTGAGCGGGGAGACGCTCACGGCGCACGAGCCGATGCTGATCGTGCGCGAGCTGCTCGACCTGTACGTGGGCTACCCGGACCGCTTCGCCAGGCTCGCGACGATCGGGGCGGCGGGCGGGGAGCTGCCGATCGCGGAGCACGCGCTGAGCGTCGCCGCGCTGTCGGTGGCGATCGCGGCGCGGCTCGGATGGTCGGTCTACGACGTGCAGCGCGCGGGGATGGCGGGACTGTTCGCGGACCTCGGGATGGCGCTCGAGCCGATCGACTCGCGCGACCCGCTCGACGAGATCGCCGCGTCACGGCTGCGCCGCCACCCGCTCGCGAGCGCGGTGATGACGCGGTCGATCGAGGAGGCGCCGGAGCCGGTGATTCTCGCGCTGATGCAGCATCACGAGCGTCTCGACGGCTCGGGCTATCCGCTCGGTCTTCGCGGGGAGGAGATCCACGACCTCGCGCGGGTGCTCGCGGTCGCGGACTCGTTCGCGGCGGCGATCGCCCCGCGCCGTCACCGCTCCCCGAACCGGCCGCACGCGGCGCTCGTCGACGTGTGCCGTCAAGCGGTGGGGGGTCGGCTCGACCGCTCGGCGGCGATGGCGCTCGTGCGGGTGGCGGGGATCTTCCCCGTGGGGGCGGCGGTGGCCCTTGACACGGGCGAGGCGGGCGTCGTGATCTCGAGCCGGGCGGAGGCCCCGGCGCGTCCGCGGCTTCGGCTGCTGACGCGTCCGGCGGGGGTGGACTTTGCGCGGGAGATCGACCTCGCCGAGGCTCGCGACGTTCGGATCACGGCGGAACTGGCGCCCGCCGAGGCGGCCGACGCGCGCGGCGCCCGGCTCTCTGCCGCGTAGGTGATTGAGCGGTATTCTCGCGCCCATGACGACGCACGACGACGCTGCTCATGATCCCGCTCGCGCGCCCCTCATGGCTTCGGTGAGCGGCGTGCGCGGGATCGTGGGGTCGTCGCTGACCCCCGAGGTCGTGGCGCGGTTCGCGGGGGCCTTCGCGGGGTGGCTCATCGAGGGCGGCGGGTCTGGCGGAGCCGTGGTCCTCGGTCGCGACGGTCGGCGCGGGGGCGAGGTGGTCGCGCAGGTCGCGGCGGGATCGCTCCGGGCGGCGGGGCTTCGGGTGATCGATCTCGGCGTGGCGATGACGGCGACCGTCGGTCTGATGACGCGTCATCACCGCGCGCTCGGGGGTCTTGTGCTCACGGCGAGCCACAACCCCGCGGAGTGGAACGGGCTCAAGCCGATCACGGGCGAGGGCAGCGCGCCGGCGCCCGAGGACGCCGCGGCGATCCTCGGGCGGTTTCACGCGGGGGATGCGGCGTGGGCTTGCGCGGACCACCTCGGGGACATCGACGCGGACGACACCGCGGCGCACAACCACGTGGCGACGGTGCTCGAGGCGATCGAACGGGTGACGCCGGTCTCGGAGATCGCGAACCGGCGGTTCCGCGTGGCGCTCGATTCGGTGAACGCCTCGGGCTCGCTCGCGGGCCCGATGCTTCTCGAGGCGCTTGGGTGTTCGGTGGAGCGCGTCGCGTGCGATGGATCTGGCGTCTTTCCGCACACGCCGGAGCCGACGGAGGCGAACCTGCGGAGCCTGTGCGAGGCGGCCCGCGGCTCGGACGTGGACGTCGCGTTCGCGCAGGATCCGGACGCCGATCGTCTGGCGATCGTCGACGAGCGCGGGCGGTACATCGGCGAGGAACTCACGCTCGCGCTCGCCGCGCGGGCGCTGCTCGCGGGGCGCTCGGCCGCCGTCGTCGCGGCGAACCTCTCGACGAGCCGGATGATCGACGACGTGGCGAGCGAGCTGGGGTTCGCCGTCGTCCGCACGCCCGTGGGCGAGGCGAACGTCGTCGCGGCGATGCGCGGGCGCGACGCCGCGCTCGGCGGCGAAGGCAACGGCGGCGTGATCTGGCCGGAGGTCGTCCACGTCCGCGATTCGCTCGGCGCGATGGCGCTGACCCTCGCGCTCATGACGCGCGAGGGCACGCCGCTCTCGGGGATCGTCGCGGCGCTCCCGAGCTACGCGATCGTCAAGCGGAAGGCGCCCGTCCGCGAGGGGCTCGCGGAGCGGGCGTACGCGGCGCTGAAGGAGCGGTTCTCGGGCGGGCGCTTCGACGAGCAGGACGGGCTCCGCGTGGACCTGGACGACCCGCCGTCGTGGGTGCATGTTCGGCCCAGCAACACGGAGCCGATCCTGCGCGTGATCGCGGAGGCGCCGACGCAGCAGGACGCCGAGCGGCTCGCGGATGAGGCCGAGCGCGTCATCGCGTCTGGGTGAGCGAGGTCGCGGCGGCGCCGGCGGAGGGCTCAGGGCGAACGCGGGCGATCGCGGCGATCCCGCCCGTGGCGCTCGGTCGCGGGTCGGTCGAAGCCGGCGAGGACCGGATCGCGGACGGATGAGGCGCCGACGGCCTACGCCGGGTGCGGGATCGCGTCGGGGAGATTGTCCTCGTCCTCGTCGCCCTTGGCGCGAGCGGGGGGCGCCTTCGTCTTCTCGGCCTCGGCGGCGAGGAGTTCGCTCACGGAGGGCTTGTCGAGGCGCTGGCCCGCGATGAGCTTCTTGACCTCGTCGGCGGTGAGCGTTTCGTGCTTGAGGAGCGCCTCGGCGACGGCCTCGACCTTCGACCAGTTCTCGCGGAGACCCTTCTCGGCGGCGACGTAGGCCTCGTCGACGAGCCGGCGGATCTCCTCGTCGATGACCTTCGCGGTCTCGGGCGAGTAGTCCTTCTCGGGGACGAAGCTCTCGCGGCTGTCCTGGGACGCGTAGCGGATGAACCCGAGACGCTCGCTCATGCCCCATTCAAGGATCATGTGGCGGGCGATGTTGGTGACCTGCGCGATGTCGGACGAGGCGCCGCTCGAGACGTCGCCCGTCTTCATCTCCTCGGCGATGCGCCCGCCGCAGGCGACGATCATGGCGGCCTTGAGCCACCTGAGTCCGTAGCCGTAGCGGTCCTTCTCGGGGAGCGTCATGGAGGCGCCGCCGTACTCGCCGCGGGGGATGATGGTGACCTTGTGAAGCGGGTCGGCGCCGGGCGTCAGGACCTGCAGCACGGCGTGCCCGGCCTCGTGGAAGCTGGTGGCGACGCGCTCCTCCTCCTCGATCGTGCGGCTCTTGCGGGCGCGTCCGAACTTCACCTTGTCGCGGGCCTCCTCGAGGTCCTCGTGCTCGATGAAGTCCTTGTCCTGCATGGTGGCGCCGATGGCGGCCTCGTTGATGATCGCGGCCAGGTCGGCGCCCGAGAACATGGGCGTGCCGCGGGCGATCTTCTCGAGGTCGACGTCGGGACCCATCTTCACCTTCCGCCCGTGGACCTTGAGGATCGCGAGGCGTCCCTTGACGTCGGGCAGCGGGACCTGTACCTGCCGGTCGAAGCGTCCCGGGCGGGTCAGCGCCGGGTCGAGCACGTCGACGCGGTTGGTGGCGGCGATGACGATGATCCCGTCCTCGGTGCCGAAGCCGTCCATCTCGACGAGGATGGCGTTGAGCGTCTGCTCGCGCTCGTCGTGGCCGCCGGAGGAGAAGCCCCCGCCGCGGCGGCGCCCGACGGCGTCGATCTCATCGAGGAAGATGATGCAGGGGGAGTTCTCCTTGGCCTGCTTGAAGAGGTCGCGGACGCGGCTGGCGCCGACGCCGACGAACATCTCGACGAAGTCGGAGCCGGAGATGGTGAAGAAGGGGACGTCCGCCTCGCCGGCGATGGCCTTGGCGAGGAGCGTCTTGCCCGTGCCGGGAGGCCCGACGAGGAGCACGCCGCGGGGGATTCGTCCGCCGAGGCGGGTGAACTTCTTGGGGCTCTTGAGGAACTGGATGAGCTCGTCGACCTCGTCCTTGGCCTCGTCGACGCCCGCGACGTTGGCGAAGGTGACGCCCGTCTGCTCCTTCATGAAGACTTTGTGCTTGGAGCGTCCGAAGTTCCCGAGCATCCCGCCGCCGCCGCCGGCGCTGCGCAGACCGCGGGCGATGATGAACCAGAAGATCAGGATGAGGATGAGCGTCCAGAACAGCGGGCCCATGAGCAGGGTCTGCCACCAGGAGGGGCCGCCCGTGTCCGTGTAGTCGTTGTTGGTGAGCTCGCCCAGGAGCTGGGCGTAGTGCTCGACGAGGCGGGGCTTGATGAGGAGGTAGACCAGCGTCTCCTCGCCCTCGGGCCCCTCGGCCGTCTGCATCGCGACGATGCGGTCGTCGCGGAGCTCGATCGAGTCCTCGACGAGGACGCCCTCGTGGTAGCGGTTCTCGAACTCCTTCCAGCTCGTGAGCTGGACGCCCGCGTTCATGCTCGAGTGGAAGACCATCGCGAGCATCGCGAGGAGGGTCAGGATGAGGACCCAGCCGAAGAAGCCGCGGCCCATGCGGGGCTGGGGCGGCGTGGGGCGCCCGGGCCCGTTCTGGCGGTCCTGCTCGTCGCTCTGGCGTCCGTTCTGCGGCATGCGGTGGTCTTCAGATCCTCGGCCCGTCGGGCCTGTGCGTGAAGGGCGTCTCGGCGGCTCGGACCGTCGCTCCGGGCCCGTTTCGCTCGGTTGGACGCCCGGGATTCACGGACGATCCCGTCATTGGTCGGATGATAGACCCGAAATGATTACCAGTCCGTCCGCAACTCCGCGATGATCCCCTCGGCGAGCGCCTCGACCGCCCCTTCGACCCCGATCTCGATGGGCTCGCCCACGCCCACGGCGGGCACGAAGGTCGCCGCGCCGCGGAAGTTGCGGCGGGCGACGATCGGGCGTCCCGTTCGGTTATCCACCCAGCGGAAGTCCACCGCGACGTCCACGGCCATCTCGTTGCCGAGGCCGGTCTCGTTGTCGACGCCCAGGCGCTCAAGGTCCACCGCGACGATCTGCCCGCGGAGGGTCGTGTCCGCGGCCTCTCCCGCGGCGAAGCGCCAGGGGGTGCGACGCTGGACCTCGCGCACGAGCGCCTGGGTCAGAAGCGTCTCGACGCCCGGGTGGTGCGTGGTGTTCTCGAAGAGGGGGATGGAGATCGAGTTCACACCGGCGCCGTACGGGGAGACGTTCGCGTACCCGAGGCGCGGGTCCGAGGCGCACGAGGTCAGCGCGATCGCCAGAGCCGCCAGGACGAGGGCCGGCCGGAGCGGAACGGGACGGATCACGACGCGTCCTCGCTCTGGGCGGGCTCGGCCGGGGAGTCGGTCCGCGGGCCCCAGCCGCGCTCGGCGAGGATCGCGCGGGCCTCCGCGGCCGCCTGCGATCCGGGGCGGCGCTCGATCAATCGCTCGAGGATAAATCGCGCCGCGGGCTCGTCGCCTCGCTTGAGCCGCCACCTGGCGCTCTCGAGCGACTGGGCGGCGAGCTCCTCCTCGATCAGGGACACCATCCGGTTGTCGAGCTCGAGGCGCTCGGCCTCGCGCGGCAGCTCGCGCTGGAGCTGGGCGATCTGGCGGCGGGCGTCGAGAAGGCTCGTAACGTCGCGCTGGGGCCCGCGGTACTGGGCGAGATTGGCGATCACCCGCCGCTTCAGCGCGTGGTCTCGGTTCGGTCCCTGCGGGTAGCTGCGGAGGTAGGCGTCGTACGCCTCGACGGCCCAGTTCATCTCCCGCTCCTCGAAGTAGTGGTCGGCCACCGCGATGGACGCCCGCTCGCCCAGCTCGCTCCCCGGCATGCGCTCGTGGACGCGGATGAGCAGCTCGATCCCGATGTCCGTCGCGTTCTCGATGCGGAGCCCGAAGAACTTCTTGCGGAGCCCGCCCAGGTAGCGCTGGGCGATGTCGTACTCCCGCTCGACGACGATCGGGAACTCCTCGCTCTGCGGGAACGACCGCGCGACGAGCTCGTAGTCGTAGAGGGCCTGGAACTCGCGTCCCATCGCCGTCAGCGCGTCGCCGCGAAGGCGATAGGCGAGCGGCGTCTCGGGGAGGGTGCGCTCCTCGTTGCGTCGGATCCAGTCGTTGATGATGTCGTAGGCGGTTCCCGCGCGGCCCTCGGCGATGAGCCGACGGACCTCGGTCATGACGGACTCGTTCTCGCCCGCGGGGGGCGCGGGGCGCTCGACCCACTGGCCGGACTCGTCCAGCTCGTAGACCGACTGCGCGGCGGCGGGCGCCGCGGCGAGGGCGAGCGTGACGCCGGCGAGGATGGCGAGCGTTCTCATGCGGACAACCTACCGCCTTCGGCGGGCTCGGGTTCGGCGGGCGAGGGAATCACCGGCGCGGGTTTCGTCGGCCCGAGCGCCGCGGGTCCGGGCGCACCGGAGGGCGGGGACCGGCGCTCTCCCGCGCCGGCGCGGGCGGGGGGTCGGCGTCGCGCTCCGGGGCGTCCTCGGTCTCGGGCGGCGGGCCGGAGGCCGGGCTCGGGGCTGGGGGCGGGCCTGGACTCGAGGCCGGGGCTGGGGCCGGGGCGGGCGCGGGG
>Ga0208218_1000609_pt1 | contig 16241 bp, 12 predicted proteins | sample HotLakmasection3_FD_184726 | JGI IMG/M metagenome (GOLD analysis project Ga0208218, IMG submission 184726) | Hypersaline microbial mat communities from Hot Lake, Washington, USA - Section #3 (SPAdes) | ecosystem: Environmental > Aquatic > Non-marine Saline and Alkaline > Hypersaline > Microbial... | reverse complement strand
TTTGTGTGAAAATAGCTTATTTTAAGAATGAGGATAATTATTTATATTTATGAATTGCCTGACAAAAGGATTACTTTGATAGAGTAAATCATGTAGTTTTCTACATTCATAATAAATTATATTTAATAGAATTAAACTATTTCTAAAAGTATCAAAAACTTTTGTGCATCATACACCAAAATATATCATATAAACTAAAAAGATAAGCTAATTAAGCTAACGGGTTCATACCCCGTTTATAAAGGTTTTAATCCTTTTCTTTTTAATTTTAAATAATTCTTCAAAAATTATGTTTATTTTAATTTTAATTTCAGGTACATTAATTACAATCTCGTCAAATTCTTGATTGGGAGCTTGAATAGGATTAGAAATTAATTTATTGTCTTTTATCCCCTTAATAAGAGATAATAATTTAATATCTACAGAAGCATCATTAAAATACTTTCTAACGCAAGCACTAGCTTCATCAATTCTTTTATTTAGAATTATTTTATTTATATTAAATAGAAATATTATAAATAATATTGATAATAATTATATTTCTATAATAATTTTATCAAGACTTCTTTTAAAAAGAGGAGCTGCTCCGTTCCATTTTTGATTCCCTAATATAATAGAAGGGCTTTCATGAAATAATTCACTAATTCTAATGACATGGCAAAAAATTGCTCCTATAGTATTAATTTCTTATATAATTGTTAATTCATTAATTATATTTTCTATTATTATGTCAGTTTTAATTGGGTCATTAGGTGGATTAAATCAAACATCTTTACGTAAATTAATAGCATTTTCATCAATTAATCATTTAGGTTGAATAATAGCTGCAATACAATTAAGAGAAAGAATTTGAATGATCTATTTCATTTTATACTCATTATTAACTTTCAATATGATTTATTTTTTTAACTTATTTAAGCTTTCTCATATAAATCAATTATTTTCAATGTTTTTTGATTCAAAAATTATTAAATTTTTCATATTTTTAAATTTATTATCCCTTGGAGGTTTACCCCCTTTTTTAGGATTTTTTTCTAAATGAATAGTAATTCAATATGTATCAATAAATAATCAGTTATTTTTAATAATTATTTTAACTGTCACAACTTTAATTACACTGTATTTTTATTTACGAATTTGTTATTCTGCTTTTATAATCAATTATACAGAAAATAATTGAATAAATTCACTTCAATTTAATAAAACTTCTAAAAGTTTTTACATAATTTCTTCTTTTATTTCAATTTTTGGAATAATTTTTTTACCAATAATTTATCTTATAATTTAGATACTTTAAGGCTTTAAGTTAAATAAACTAATAGCCTTCAAAGCTATAAATATAAGAATAATCTTTTAAGCCTTAGTAATTTATTACTCCTTTAGAATTGCAGTCTAATGTCATTATTGACTATAAAGCCTGATTAAAAAGAAATAATTCTTATAAATAGATTTACAATCTATTGCCTAAACTTCAGCCATTTAATCAATCATTTTTTTTCGCGACAATGATTATTTTCAACAAATCATAAAGATATTGGAACTCTTTATTTTATTTTCGGAGCTTGAGCAGGAATAGTAGGTACATCATTAAGAATTTTAATTCGAGCAGAATTAGGCCACCCAGGAGCATTAATTGGTGACGATCAAATTTATAATGTAATTGTTACTGCCCACGCTTTTGTAATAATTTTTTTTATGGTTATACCTATTATAATTGGAGGATTTGGGAATTGATTAGTTCCATTAATACTTGGGGCCCCAGATATAGCATTCCCTCGAATAAATAATATAAGTTTTTGATTACTACCCCCAGCTTTAACTCTATTACTAGTAAGTAGCATAGTAGAAAACGGGGCTGGTACAGGCTGAACTGTTTACCCACCGCTATCAGCAGGAATTGCTCATGGAGGAGCATCAGTTGATTTAGCAATTTTTTCTTTACATTTAGCAGGAATTTCTTCTATTCTAGGAGCCGTAAATTTTATCACTACAGTAATTAATATACGAGCTACTGGAATTACATTTGACCGAATACCATTATTTGTATGATCAGTAGTAATTACAGCTTTATTATTATTATTATCTTTACCTGTCTTAGCAGGAGCTATTACTATATTATTAACAGATCGAAATTTAAATACTTCATTTTTCGACCCAGCAGGGGGAGGAGATCCAATTTTATACCAGCACTTATTTTGATTCTTTGGACATCCTGAAGTATATATTTTAATTTTACCAGGATTTGGAATAATTTCTCATATCATTAGTCAAGAATCAGGTAAAAAGGAAACATTCGGATCGTTAGGAATAATTTATGCTATGTTAGCTATTGGATTATTAGGATTTATTGTATGAGCTCATCATATATTTACAGTAGGTATAGACGTTGATACACGGGCATATTTTACATCAGCTACAATAATTATTGCTGTTCCAACTGGAATTAAAATTTTCAGTTGATTAGCGACATTGCATGGAACTCAATTAACTTATTCACCAGCAATTTTATGAGCTTTAGGATTTGTATTCTTATTTACTGTAGGAGGATTAACAGGAGTAGTATTAGCTAACTCTTCTATTGATATTATTCTTCACGATACATACTATGTAGTTGCTCATTTTCACTATGTATTATCTATGGGAGCTGTATTTGCTATTATAGCAGGATTTGTTCATTGATATCCTCTTTTTACAGGATTAACAATAAATATAAAGTGATTAAAAAGTCAATTTGTAATTATATTTATTGGTGTAAATTTAACATTTTTCCCTCAACATTTTTTAGGGTTAGCTGGTATACCTCGACGATATTCAGATTATCCAGATGCTTACACAGCATGAAATGTAATTTCAACAATTGGTTCATCAATTTCTTTACTAGGAATTTTATTTTTCTTTTTTATTATTTGAGAAAGTTTAGTTGCTCAACGTCAAGTTATTTACCCAATACAATTAAATTCTTCAATTGAATGATATCAAAATACACCACCAGCAGAACATAGATATGCTGAATTACCTTTATTAAATAACTTCTAATATGGCAGATTAGTGCAATGGATTTAAGCTCCATATATAAAGTATTTTACTTTTATTAGAAAAATGTCAACATGATCAAATTTAGGACTACAAAATAGTGCTTCTCCGCTAATAGAACAATTAATTTTCTTCCATGATCACGCATTAATAATTCTAGTAATAATTACCGTATTAGTAGGATATTTAATATTTATGTTATTTTTTAATTCATTTACTAATCGATTCCTTTTACATGGCCAAACAATTGAAATAATTTGAACAATTATCCCAGCAATTATTTTATTATTTATTGCATTTCCATCTTTACGTCTACTTTATCTTTTAGATGAAATTAATGAACCTTCACTTACTTTAAAATCAATTGGTCATCAATGATATTGAAGTTATGAATATTCAGACTTCAATAATATTGAATTTGATTCATATATAATTCCTACAAATGAATTACCTACTGATGGATTTCGATTATTAGACGTAGATAACCGAGTAATTTTACCAATAAATTCACAAATTCGAATTTTAGTGACTGCTGCAGATGTAATTCATTCATGAACTGTTCCTGCATTAGGAGTAAAGGTTGATGGAACTCCTGGACGATTAAATCAAACAAATTTTTTTATAAACCGACCAGGATTATTTTACGGTCAATGTTCAGAAATTTGTGGAGCTAATCATAGTTTTATACCAATTGTAATTGAAAGAGTGCCCACTAATTTTTTTATTAAATGAATTTCTTCTAATATTAATACTTCATTAGATGACTGAAAGCAAGTACTGGTCTCTTAAACCATATTATAGTAAATTAGCACTTACTTCTAATGAATTATATATATATATATATATATATAAAATAAAAAATTAGTTAAAATATAACATTAGCTTGTCAAGCTAAAATTATTAATCTATTAATATTTTTTAATTCCACAAATAGCCCCGATTGGATGATTAAGCTTATTTTTTATCTTTTCTGTAACATTTTTATTATTTTGTATAATAAATTATTATACATTTATTCCATCTTCAACTCAATCTAATAATATAAAAAATTTAAATTTTAATTCAATAAATTGAAAATGATAACAAATTTATTTTCTGTGTTTGATCCATCTTCAAGTATTTTTAATTTATCTTTAAATTGAATAAGTACATTTTTAGGAATTTTAATAATCCCATCAATATACTGATTAATTCCTTCTCGTTTTCATATTTTTTGAAACACAATTTTATTAACTTTACATAAAGAATTTAAAACATTATTAGGACCAATAGGCCATAATGGATCTTCTTTTATTTTTATTTCATTATTTTCTATAATTTTATTTAATAATTTTATAGGATTATTTCCATATATTTTTACTAGAACAAGTCACTTAACTTTGACATTAACATTAGCCCTTCCTTTATGATTATGTTTTATAATTTATGGATGATTAAATCATACTCAGCATATATTTGCTCATTTAGTGCCTCAAGGAACTCCAGCAATTTTAATACCATTTATAGTATGTATTGAAACTATTAGAAACATTATTCGACCAGGAACTTTAGCAGTTCGATTAAGAGCTAATATAATTGCTGGACATTTACTAATAACGCTTTTAGGAAATACTGGACCTTCATTATCGTATGTACTTATTATACTGCTAATTATTGGACAAATTGCTTTATTAGTTTTAGAGTCAGCTGTAGCAATTATTCAATCTTATGTATTTGCAGTATTAAGAACATTATACTCTAGAGAAGTAAATTAATAAATGTCAACACATTCAAACCACCCATTTCATTTAGTAGATTATAGACCATGACCTTTAACAGGAGCTATTGGAGCTATAACAACAGTTTCAGGTATTGTAAAATGATTCCATCAATATGATATATCATTATTTATTTTAGGAAATATTATTACTATTTTAACAGTATACCAATGATGACGAGATGTGTCACGAGAAGGAACATTTCAAGGTCTTCATACTTACTCAGTTACATTAGGATTACGATGAGGAATAATTTTATTTATTTTATCAGAAGTATTATTTTTTATATCATTTTTTTGAGCATTTTTTCATAGTAGTTTATCCCCAGCAATTGAATTAGGTAGTATATGACCTCCTGCTGGAATTATCCCATTTAATCCATTTCAAATTCCTTTATTAAATACTGCTATTTTATTAACTTCAGGAATCACTGTAACATGAGCTCATCATAGCTTAATAGAGGGTAATCATTCACAAACTACACAAGGTTTATTTTTCACTGTTCTTTTAGGAATTTACTTCACTATTTTACAAGCTTATGAATATATTGAAGCACCATTTACAATTGCTGATTCAGTTTATGGATCAACATTTTTTATAGCTACAGGATTCCACGGAATTCATGTAATTATTGGAACAACTTTCCTATTAGTATGTTTAATTCGTCATATAAATAATCATTTTTCAAAAAATCATCATTTTGGATTTGAAGCCGCTGCTTGATATTGACATTTTGTTGATATTGTATGATTATTTTTATATATTTCAATTTATTGATGAGGAAATTAATTAAATATTATTTATATAGTATAAAAGTATATATGACTTCCAATCATAAGGTCTATTATTTAATAGTATAAATAATTCTTATAATTTTATTAATTGCTTCAATTATTATACTAATTTCTTTAGTAGTTATATTACTAGCATCAATTTTATCAAAAAAAACAATTGTAGACCGAGAAAAAAGTTCCCCTTTTGAATGCGGATTCGATCCAAAATCATCATCTCGAATCCCATTCTCTCTTCGATTTTTTTTAATTACAATCATTTTTTTAATTTTTGATGTAGAAATTGCACTTATTTTACCTATAATTTTAATTATTAACTACTCAAACTTATTAATTTGAACTTATTCATCAATTATTTTTATTATTATTCTTTTAATTGGTCTTTATCATGAATGAAATCAAGGAATATTAAACTGATCAAATTAATTAGGGTTATAGTTAAATTTATAACATTTGATTTGCACTCAAAAGATATTGAATATTCAATTTACCTTGAATATGAAGCGATAAATTGCAATTAGTTTCGACCTAATCTTAGGTAATTTTACCCATATTCTTTAATTGAAGCCAAAAAGAGGCATATCACTGTTAATGATATTATTGAAGAATTACTTCCAATTAAGGAAGTATGATGCTCAAGTAAAAGCTGCTAACTTTTTTCTTTTAATGGTTAAATTCCATTTATACTTCTATTTATATAGTTTATTAAAACATTACATTTTCAATGTAAAAATAAAATATTATATTTTTATAAATTACTAAAATTAATTCACTATATTCAAAGATAAATTTATCTCCTTAACATCTTCAGTGTTACACTCTAAATATAAGCTATTTGAATATATAAAAATTAAAAAATTAAATAAAATAATAATTCATAAAACAAATAATATTAAATAAATTTTTAAACTATTATTTTGTAAATAAAAATTTAATTTAGAATACAAAGTTAAATTTTTATAAATATATTGACCCCCTAAAAATTCTGATCAACCTTGATCAAAGGATTTAATAACTATATTTCCTAATTTTAAAGGATATTTAATAATTCCATAAGTTGAAATATAGGGTATAAATCACATTCCTCTAGAAAATAAAGTAAATATATAATTATTTAAAGATTTATTATAAAAATATAAATTTACTATTGAAACTAAATAACCAGTAAATCCTCCTACTAAACAAACAAATAATGTTAATAACTTTATATATAAAGGTAAGCAAATTATTGAAGGAGTAGAAAAAATTAATCAATTTAATATACTTCCTCCTATAATTCTTATAATTAATAAAACAAGTATACCCTTTAATATAATTCAACCTTCGTCATTTAATATATTAAGAGAAAAACAATTTAAATCTCCTGTCATTGAATAATAAACTAACCGGAAAGAATAACATACCGTTAAACCGGTAGAAAAAAAGTAAAGAAAAAATGAAAATATATTAATATTTCTTAATATAACTATTTCTAAAATTAAATCTTTTGAATAAAATCCAGCTAAAAATGGTATACCACATAAAGCTAAATTAGCAACATTTAAACAAGCAGAAGTTATTGGCATATGAATACTTAAACCTCCTATTAATCGAATATCTTGATTATTATTTATATTATGAATAACTGCACCTGCACATATAAATAATAATGCTTTAAATAAAGCATGAGTTAATAAATGAAAAAAAGCTAATTTGTAAAAACCCATTGATAGAATTCTTATTATTAAACCTAATTGACTTAAAGTTGATAAAGCAATAATTTTTTTTAAATCAAATTCAAAATTTGCTCCTAAACCAGCTATAAATATTGTAAGACCAGAAATTAATAATAAAAATTGACCTAATCAAGTATTAGATAATAAAATATTAAATCGAATTAATAAATAAACACCAGCAGTTACTAGTGTTGATGAATGAACTAAAGCAGATACAGGAGTAGGAGCAGCTATTGCTGCTGGTAATCAAGATGAAAATGGAATTTGAGCACTCTTAGTTATAGCAGCTAAAACAACTAATGAACCAATTATTATTATTTCATAATCTCTTTTTATAACCTCTAAATAAAAAATATAATTTCAACTTCCATAATTTAATATTCAAGCAATTGATAATAATAAGGCAACATCTCCAATTCGATTAGATAAAGCTGTTAATATACCAGCATTATAGGATTTTACATTTTGAAAATAAATAACTAAACAATAAGAAACTAATCCTAAACCATCCCAACCCAATAAAATTCTAATTAAATTAGGACTAATAATTAATAACATTATTGAAAAAACAAATATAAGAACTAACATAATAAAACGATTTATATTTTCATCTCCTCTTATATATTCCTTTCTGTAATAAATAACTACTGAAGAAATTATTAAAACAAAAGATATAAATAATAATCTTATTCAATCAAATAAAAAAGTTATAACAATTCTATTTGAATTTAATCTAACAACTTCTCATTCAATAAAAATTGAATAATCATTTAAAATGAAATTGATTCTAGATAAAAATAATGAAATTCTAATAAAAATTAAAGTAACAAATCTAATAGAACAAATTGATAAATATTTCATGATTTAAAAAGAAATAATTCTTATCATTGACACCACAAATCAATATTTTTATTAAACTATTTAAATTATAATCATAATATACACATATCTCTTTTTATAATTAATAAATTTAAAGGAAATCAATGTAAAAATAACAATAAAAATTCACGAATCTTACCACCTCTAAATGAATAAACTCCAGAAAAAATTTTACCATGTTGTCTATATGCATATAAATATAAAGTATAAGCAGCACTAAAAAAAGAAATTAATGATAATATAATTATTCTAACTCAAGATCAAGAAACAATTCTATTTAATAATGAAATTTCTCCTAATAAATTTAAAGTAGGAGGAGCAGCTATATTAGCTGATCTTAATAAAAATCATCATAATGTTATTGAAGGTATAAAATTTAATATACCCTTATTAATTAATAAACTTCGTCTACCTAACCGTTCATAAGAAATATTAGCTAAACAAAATAAACCGGAAGAACATAACCCATGAGCAATTATTAAAGTATAAGAACCACATAAACCTCAATATGTTAAAGTTATTAAACCCGCCAAAACAATTCCTATATGAGCAACTGAAGAATAAGCGATTAAACTTTTTAAATCAGTTTGACGTAAACAAATTAATCTAACTAAAAATCCACCGACCAATCTAATTCTAATTCAAACAAAATTATATTTTAATCCTATTGATTGAATAAAAGAAAAAATTCGAAGTAAACCATAACCACCTAGTTTTAATATAATACCAGCTAAAATTATTGATCCTGAAACAGGAGCTTCAACATGAGCTTTTGGTAATCATAAATGAACTAAAAATATTGGTATTTTTACTAAAAATGCAAAAATTATACAAAAATATAACAATTCATAATTAAATATATAATTTCTTATTAAATAATAATTTATTGAAAATACATTATTATATAAATAAAAAATTCCGATTAATAAAGGCAAAGACACTAATAGAGTATAAAATAATAAATATACTCCAGCTTGTAAACGTTCAGGTTGGTACCCTCATCCTAAAATTAAAAATAAAGTTGGAATTAAACTTCTTTCAAAAAAGAAATAAAATAAAAATAAATTCATTCTTATAAAAGTTAATACTAAAAATAACAAAAGAAATATGATATTTAATAAAAATAAAACAGGATAATTATTAAATTTAAAAACAGATTCACTTGCTATTAATATTAATGAACAAATTCATAATCTTAATAAAATTAAACCGTATCTTAAAATATCACAACCTAAAAAATAAGAAATTCCTATAAAATAATTTCTGTAATAATTTATTACAATAAAAATAAATCTTAATAAAAATAATAAATTTTGAACCATTCAATAACTCAAATTTATAAAACATAAAGGAAAAATAAATAATAAAAAAAAAATAAATTTTAACATTGTAATACATTAAATGATTGGAAATAATCATTCCCATGTGTTCGAATTATTGAAACTAAAATTGATAAACCTAAAGCACCCTCACATACTCTAAAAGTTAAAAATATTATTAAAAAAAAAAATTCATATTCCATTAAATTTAAATAAATAAATAAAGTAAAGAAAAGAATTAATACAATATATTCTAAACTTAAAAGTATTGATAACAAATGCTTTCGATTTGAAACAAATACTAAAAGTCCAATAATAAATAAAATTATAGAAAATATATAATTTATAAAAATAATCATTAGTTTTAATAGTTTAATAAAAACATTGGTCTTGTAAATCAAAAATAAGAATTTTTCTTTTAAAACTTCAAGAGAAAAGAAATTCCTTATCATTAATCCCCAAAATTAATATTTTAAATTAAACTACCTCTTGATATTATTCAATTAATACTATATACAATTACATTAATTATTGGAATTATTTTTTTTTTTATAATTCATCCATTAGCTATAGGATTTACTTTATTAATTCAAACATTTTTAATTTGTTTAATTACTGGATTAATAAATAAATCATTTTGATTTTCTTATATTTTATTTTTAATTTTTTTAGGAGGAATACTTGTTTTATTTATTTATGTAACATCATTAGCATCCAATGAAATATTTTCTTTATCTATAAAATTAACTATTTTTTCTTTTATTATTTTATTTGTATCAAGACTTATTTCATTTTTTATTGACCATAGTATAATCACAAATTGATTTTCAAATAATGAAATAATTTCCTTAACTAATTTATATTCTTATTTTACAGAAAATTCTTTATCATTAAATAAATTATATAATTATCCAACTAATTTTATTACAATTATATTAATAAATTATTTATTAATTACGTTAATTGTAATTGTAAAAATTACAAAATTATCAAAAGGACCTCTTCGATTAATATTATAACAAATGAATAAACCTATTCGAATTAAACACCCTTTATTAAAAATTGCTAATAATGCATTAGTTGATCTCCCAGCTCCTATTAATATTTCAACATGATGAAATTTTGGATCATTATTAGGACTTTGTTTAATTATTCAAATTTTAACTGGTCTATTTTTAGCTATACATTACACAGCAGATATTAGATTAGCATTTAATAGTGTAAATCATATTTGTCGAGATGTAAATTATGGTTGATTATTACGAACTATACATGCTAATGGTGCGTCATTTTTTTTTATTTGTATTTATTTACATGTAGGACGAGGAATATACTATGGATCATTTTTATTTACTCCCACATGAATAGTAGGAGTAATTATTTTATTCTTAGTAATAGGAACTGCTTTTATAGGATATGTTTTACCTTGAGGGCAAATATCATTTTGAGGAGCAACTGTTATTACAAATTTATTGTCAGCGGTACCTTATTTAGGAACTGATCTAGTACAATGGGTATGAGGAGGATTTGCAGTTGATAATGCTACTTTAACACGATTTTTTACATTCCACTTTATTTTACCATTTATTGTTTTAGCAATAACAATAATTCATTTACTATTTTTACACCAAACTGGATCAAATAATCCTATTGGATTAAATTCTAATATTGATAAAATTCCTTTCCATCCTTATTTTACTTATAAGGATATTGTTGGATTTATAATAATAATTATAGGATTAATTATATTAGTTCTTATTAATCCATATTTATTAGGAGACCCTGATAATTTTATCCCAGCTAATCCACTTGTAACACCAATTCACATTCAACCTGAATGATATTTCTTATTTGCTTATGCAATTTTACGATCTATTCCTAATAAACTTGGAGGAGTAATTGCATTAATTCTTTCTATTGCAATTTTAATAATTTTACCATTTTATAATATTAGAAAATTTCGAGGAATCCAATTCTACCCAGTAAATCAATTAATATTTTGATCAATAGTAGTAACTGTAATTTTATTAACTTGAATTGGGGCTCGACCAGTAGAAGATCCTTATATTATAATTGGTCAAGTATTAACAGTAATTTACTTTTTATATTATATAATTAATCCTTTAATTACTAAATGATGAGATAAATTATTAAATTAGTTAATGAGCTTGAACAAGCATATGTTTTGAAAACATAAGATAGAAATTAAAATTTCTATTAACTTTACTTAAATTAATTCATAATATAATACTAAATAAAAAAATCTTAAAACCAATAAAAAATAATAAATAATTTAATGAAAAAGGTAAAAAACATTTTCAAGCTAAATATATTAATTTATCATATCGAAATCGAGGTAAAGTCCCACGAACTCATACAAAAACAAAAGAAATAAATATTAATTTTACATAAAAATTAATACTTATAATATCACAACCTAAAAATAAAATACAAAATAATATGCTCATAAATAAAATACTTGAATACTCCGCTAAAAAAATTAAAGCAAACCCACCTCTTCTGTATTCAACATTAAATCCAGAAACTAACTCAGATTCACCTTCTGCAAAATCAAAAGGAGTACGATTAGTTTCAGCTAAAGAAATGACAAATCAAACTAATGCTATAGGAAACAAAATAACAATAAATCAAATATAATATTGATAATAAAAAAAATCTATTATATTAAATCTACCAATTAAAAAAACAAATGATATTAAAATTAAAGCTAAACTAACTTCATAAGAAATTGTTTGAGCAACTGCTCGTAAACCTCCTAATAAAGCATAATTTGAATTAGAAGATCAACCTGCAATTATTACAGTATAAACCCCTAAACTTGTACAGCATAAAAAAAATAATAAACCTAAGTTAAAAGAAAATAACTTAATGAACATAGGTATACATATTCAAACTAATAAAGATAAAAATAAAGAAAAAATAGGAGAAAAATAATAAGAAATATAATTTGATAATAAAGGATAAGTTTGTTCCTTTGTAAATAATTTAATTGCATCACAAAAAGGTTGAGGAATTCCTATTAAACCAACTTTATTTGGGCCCTTACGAATTTGGATATACCCTAATACTTTTCGTTCTAATAAAGTTAAAAAAGCAACTCTTACTAACACACAAATTAATAATAATAAACTTATAATTAAGGTTAAAATTAATTCTATATAAAACAAGTATTATTTGTAATAAAAATTACATTTATAAATTCTAAATTTATTGCACTAATCTGCCAAAATAACAAATATTAATAATATTCTTATTATAAAATATAATTATTTAAATATTTGGTCCTTTCGTACTAAAATATTTTAATTAATTAAAGATAGAAACCAACCTGGCTTACACCGGTTTGAACTCAGATCATGTAAGAATTTAAAAGTCGAACAGACTCAAAATTTAAGCTTCTACACCTAAAATTATATCTTAATCCAACATCGAGGTCGCAATCTTTTTTATCGATATGAACTCTCCAAAAAAATTACGCTGTTATCCCTAAAGTAACTTATTCTAATAATCCATAATAAAGGATCAATTATTCATAAATTAATGATTTTTAAAATTAAAAGTTTATTAAATTTTAATATCACCCCAATAAAATATTTAAAATAATTATAACAAAAATAATCTTTACAATTAAAATTATATTAAATATAAAGATTTATAGGGTCTTCTCGTCTTTTAATTATATTTTAGCTTTTTGACTAAAAAATAAAATTCTATTTTAAATTAAAATGAAACAGTTAATATCTCGTCCAACCATTCATACAAGCCTTCAATTAAAAGACTAATGATTATGCTACCTTTGCACAGTCAAAATACTGCGGCCATTTAAATAAATTCAGTGGGCAGGTCAGACTTTAAATTAATTTCAAAAAGACATGTTTTTGTTAAACAGGCGAATATTATTTTTGCCGAATTCTTTACATTAACTTATCATTTAAATTTATTTTTACAATATAATATACTAATTTTATCATTTTTTCTTTATTTTATTTATTAAAATAAATATTTTTATAGAAATTTAAAAACTAAATAAATAATATTATAAATTTAAATATTTTATAACAAACTTATTAATAATTGCTAATTATAAGCATATATTTTTATATTAAATTTTTATTTTTAAAATTTTATTTTACAGCTTATCCCATAAAATATTTTAATAATAAATTATTTAATTAATTAAATAATTAAATAAATTTACTATTAATAAATTAAATTTATTTCTAAAAAAACTAGATACCTTTAAAAACGAATAACATTTCATTTCTAATATATTATTAAAAATAATTTTATTACATTAACTTTATTAATATATTAAATCTTTTAAAATCGAGAAAAATAAATATAATTATTTTTTATTTGATAAACCCTGATACACAAGGTACAATAAATAAAATTTTCTTATAAAATAATATTTTTTCAAATTATTTCAATTTTCTTTCACAATACTATTTAACTATTATTAAATTTATTTTTTCATTAAAAATTACTAAAACCAAAAATTATATAATTATTTTTAATAAACTAAATTTTTTTTAAAAAAAATTAATAAATAAAATTTAATCAATTTATATTGATTTGCACAAGAATCTTTTCAATGTAAATGAAATGCTTTACTAAATAAGCTTTAAATTGAATTCTAGATACACTTTCCAGTACATCTACTATGTTACGACTTATCTTATCTTATTAATAAGAGCGACGGGCGATGTGTACATATTTTAGAGCTATAATCAAATTATTAATCTTTATAATTTTACTATCAAATCCAATTTCAATAACTTTTTCATAATTATATCCAAAAATAAATTTATTGTAACCCATTTCTACTTAAACATAAGCTACACCTTGATCTGATATAAATTCATTTTAAAATTTTTGAAAATTATTTTTCTTATAAAATATTCTAATAACGACGGTATATAAACTGAAAAACAAATTTAAGTAAGGTCCAACGTGGATTATCGATTACAGAACAGGTTCCTCTGAATAGACTAAAATACCGCCAAATTTTTTAAGTTTCAAGAACATAACTATTACTACTTAAGTAATTTAATTACATTTCAAATAATAGGGTATCTAATCCTAGTTTATTAATAAAATTTTTTAGCTTCAATTAACATTAATAAAATTTATATAAATTTAAAATTTCACCTAATAAATTTATTTTTAATTTTTAAAATTCAATTTAACTAATACTGAAAAAATTTATTTGTATTATTTGTATAACCGCGACTGCTGGCACAAATTTAGTCAATACTTTTTAATATTACTATTTCTAAATTTCTTTAATTAATAATACTAATTACTGCGAATTAATATATAAATATATTTATTATTAAAATAAATATAAATTCACTCAAAAAATTACATATAAAATAAACTAATAATAAATTTTTAAGCCAAAATAAAACTTTATTAATTAAAAATTTTAGAAAATAGATTTATTAATATATAAATAATATTAATTTAAATAATTTATTGTAGTAAAATAAAAATTAAAATAATATTTTTTATAAGTAAATATTGGTTGGTAATTCATCCTTACACGAATAAACTTACCCCCTTAATAAGTAACTTAATCGTTTAATAAAAAAATTCTTTTAATATTTATTTAATATTTAAAATAAATAAATAAATTATAAATAATATACTAAATAAATAATAAAATTTAGTATTTATATATTACAATTTTTTTTTTATTTTAATAATAATTAACAAATAATAAATAATTTAAAAAATAATAGTTTTTAAAAGAAAATTTATTAATTATTTTGTAAATATATTTATTAATAAAAAAAAAATAAATTAATTTACTAACAATTAATTTAAATTCTACAAATAAATATCAAAATAATTAATAATTCATTGATTATAAAAATTTAATAAATTTATATAATTTTTATTATTTTATAAATTTAAATTAGATAAATTTACTTTATTTTTTTTAAAAAAAAAATTTTAAAAAATTTGTAAAAATTTGTAAAAAAAAAATTTTTTTTTTTATAATAAAAAATAACTTGAAAAAAAAAAAATCGACAAATTCAATTTCATTATAAAATTTAAAATAAGTTAATTTTCACACAAATTTTTTTTTTTTTTTTTTTTTGAACATTTTTTTAATGAAAAAATATTTAAAAAATAAAATTAAATAAGAATCAAGTTATTTTTTAAATTTTAAAAAGAAAAATTGTTCTATACAAATAAGATCAATAAATATCTATATATATATAAATATTTAATTAATTAATAGATATATATTAATCTTGAATTTAAAAAAAATTTTAAATTTAAAAATACGTACTGTTTATATAAACAACATTATTATAATATTTATCTATTAATCTACAATTTGTTTGTATAAATTAATAATATTTTATAAATAATATAGTGATATTTATATATTTATATGAAGTAAATTTTTATTTCAACTTATATGGTTCTATATAGGAATTTTTAGTTATTTAGTTAAATTTTATATAAAAAAAAATTAATTACTGAAATAAATTATTAAAATAAAAATAATTTATTTTAATATTATAAAATTATAATTTTTAAAAACGTATAAATACAAAAAAAAAAAAAAAAAAAAAAAAAAAAATTTTGTGTGAAAATAGCTTATTTTAAGAATGAGGATAATTATTTATATTTATGAATTGCCTGACAAAAGGATTACTTTGATAGAGTAAATCATGTAGTTTTCTACATTCATAATAAATTATATTTAAT
>Ga0208218_1000606_pt1 | contig 16284 bp, 9 predicted proteins | sample HotLakmasection3_FD_184726 | JGI IMG/M metagenome (GOLD analysis project Ga0208218, IMG submission 184726) | Hypersaline microbial mat communities from Hot Lake, Washington, USA - Section #3 (SPAdes) | ecosystem: Environmental > Aquatic > Non-marine Saline and Alkaline > Hypersaline > Microbial... | reverse complement strand
CCGGTGTCGCGCGGGCCGCCGGGCTGCCCGCCAACCCGGACGTCGTGGTGATCGGCGCCGGCATGGCCGGGCTGGCGGCGGCGCGGGCGCTGGGCGAAGTCGGGCTGGCGGTCGCGGTGCTGGAGGCGCGCGGCCGGATCGGCGGCCGTGCCGTCACCGACACCGCCGCGTTCGGCGTGCCGGTCGACCTCGGCTGTTCGTGGCTGCACGCCGCGCCGCGCAACCCGCTGACGCCGGTGGCCCGCCGCCTCGGCTTCGCGCCCGAACCCGACGACGCCGAGCCGCGCCTGTACCTGGACGGCGTGCGCGCCGACGACGAGGCGTGGCGGGCGCTCGACGCCGCGTGGGCGCGGCTGGCCCGGCGCCTGGACGCGGCGGCGGCGCGCGGCGAGGACGTGTCCGCCGCCGCGGCGGCCCCGCCGCGCGACCGCTGGGACCGCATCGTCGCCGCCAACATGGGGCCGCTGGCCGCCGGAGTCGCGTTCGAGGACCTGGCGGTGATGGACTGGGCCGCGCAGGTGGAGACCGGCGACGACGCCCTGCTGCCCGCCGGCCTGGGCAGCATGGTGGCCCGCTTCGGCGCCGGGCTGCCGGTGCGCCTCGCCACGCCGGTGACGCGCATCCGCTGGGACGGGCCGGGCGTCGCCGTCGAGACGGCGGCGGGCACCCTGCGCGCCCGCGTTGCGGTGGTGACGGTGCCGCCCGCCGTGCTGGCCGCCGGCGGCATCGCGTTCACGCCGGCGCTCCCCGAGCCGACGCAGGCGGCGCTCGCCGGGCTGCCCATGGGCCTGCTGAACAAGGTCGTGCTGCGCTTCGCGCCGGGCACGCTGGCGGTGCCGCCGACCACGGGCGTGCAGGGATGGGCCGGCGACGGCCCCCTGTACGACGTCCTGCTGCGCCCGTTCGGCGCCGACCTGGCGATCGCCTTCTATGGCGGCCCGCAGGCGCACGCCCTGGAGGCGGCCGGCGAGGCCGCCGCCGTGGCCGTGGCCCTGGACGGCCTCGCCAGCCTGCTCGGGTCGTCGGTCGCCCGCGGTTTCCGCGACGGCCGCGCCACGCGCTGGGGCGCCGACCCCTGGGCCCGCGGCGCCTATGCCGCCCAGCGCCCCGGCCACGCCGGCGCCCGCACCGCCCTGGCCGCCCCGGTCGCCGACCGCCTGGTGTTCGCCGGCGAGGCCTGCGACCCGGCCTGGGCAACGCAGCTGGCCGGCGCGTACCTGTCCGGCCGGGCGGCGGCGCGGGCGGTGGCGGCGATGGGGGCGACCGGCCGGTAGGCTGGGCCGGGCCCTTGCGAAGCCCGGCTTTTGGTCCTCCGACATCTCCGACATCGCGTGCCGGGCTTGGCAGCCCAGGCTACGGATCGGGCTATCCCAAAAGGAAACCCCCTGCCCGGGAGGGCAGGGGGCTTGGGTAACCCGCCGACGAACCGGAACGGCTATGCCGCGCTGGGCTTGTCGGTGCGGTCCAGGAAGCCGGCGGAGGGCTGTTCGGGATGCTCGCGGGCTTCGCGGTCCGCCAGGGCGGCCTGGGCCTCGCGGTCGCGCAGGGCCGCGGCCTGCTTCAGGCGGTTGACGACGTCGCCGGTGCCCGCCGGGATCAGGCGGCCGACGATGACGTTCTCCTTCAGGCCCTCCAGCCGGTCGATCTTGCCCGACACCGCGGCCTCGGTGAGGACGCGCGTGGTCTCCTGGAACGAGGCCGCCGAGATGAACGACTTGGTCTGCAGCGACGCCTTGGTGATGCCCTGCAGCACCGGGATCCCCTTGGCCGGCATCAGGCTCTCGGCCTCGGTCTTGGCGTTCTCGTGCTCGAAGTCCTCGCGGTCGATCTGCTCGCCGACCAGGAACGTGGTCTCGCCGGCGTCGGTGATCTCGACCTTCTGCAGCATCTGGCGGACGATCACCTCGATGTGCTTGTCGTTGATCTTGACGCCCTGCAGCCGGTACACGTCCTGGATTTCCTTGACCAGGTAGTTGGCCAGCGCCTCCACCCCCATGACGCGCAGGATGTCGTGCGGCACCGGGTTGCCGTCCATCAGCTGGTCGCCCTTCTGGACGTAGTCGCCCTCCTGCACGGCGATGTGCTTGCCCTTCGGGATCAGGTACTCCTGCTCCTCGCCGGTGTCGTCGTTGCGCACGACGATGCGCCGCTTGGTCTTGTAGTCCTTCCCGAAGCCGACGCGGCCGTCCATCTCGCTGATGATGGCGTAGTCCTTCGGCTTGCGCGCCTCGAACAGCTCCGCGACGCGCGGCAGGCCGCCGGTGATGTCGCGGGTCTTGCTGCTCTCCCGCGGGATGCGGGCCAGCACGTCGCCGGCCTTGACGCGGGCGCCGTTCTCCACCGACAGGATGGCATCCACCGACATGAAGTAGCGCGCCTCCAGCCCGTTGGGCAGGGTCACCACCTCGCCGTCCTCGTCGCGCAGGGTGACGCGCGGGCGCAGCTGCTCGCCGCGCGGCTGCTGGCGCCAGTCCACCACCACGCGGTTGGAGATGCCGGTGGTCTCGTCGATGACCTCGCGCATCGACACGCCCTCGACCAGGTCGACGTAGTTGGCGATGCCTTCGCGCTCGGTGACGATCGGGATGGTGTACGGGTCCCACTCGGCCAGCATCTGGCCGCGCACCACCGGGCCGTTCTCCTCGGCGAGCAGCCGGGTGCCGTAGGGCACGCGGTGGCGGGCCTTCTCCCGGCCCTGCTCGTCGGTCAGCACGATCTCGGTGTTGCGGCCCATGATGATCGGCACGCCCTGGCTGTTGACCACGACGTTGCGGTTCTTGAGCTGCAGCGTGGCTTCGAACGCCGCCTCGATCGACGACTGCTCGGCCCCGCGCTGGGCGGCCCCGCCGATGTGGAAGGTGCGCATGGTCAGCTGCGTGCCGGGCTCGCCGATCGACTGGGCGGCGATCACGCCGACCGCCTCGCCGACGTTGACCTTGGTGCCGCGCGCCAGGTCGCGGCCGTAGCACTTGCCGCACACGCCGCCGCGGCTCTCGCAGGTCAGCGCCGAGCGGGTCAGCACGCTGTCCACGCCGGCGGTCTCGATCCCCTCGACCGTCGGCTCGTCCAGCAGCTCGCCGGCCGGGGACAGCACCTCGCCGGTCAGCGGGTGCAGCACGTCCACGGCCGCGGTCCGGCCCAGGATGCGGTCGCCCAGCGGCACGATCACGTCGCCGCCGTCGATCACGGCCCCGATCTCGATGCCCTGCACGGTGCCGCAGTCGTCCTCGACGACGACGCAGTCCTGCGCCACGTCGACCAGCCGGCGGGTCAGATAGCCGGAGTTGGCCGTCTTCAAGGCGGTGTCGGCCAGGCCCTTGCGGGCGCCGTGGGTGGAGTTGAAGTACTCCAGCACGGTCAGGCCTTCCTTGAAGTTGGAGATGATCGGCGTCTCGATGATCTCGCCGGACGGCTTGGCCATCAGGCCGCGCATGCCGGCGAGCTGGCGGATCTGGGCGGCGCTGCCGCGCGCGCCGGAGTGCGCCATCATGTACACCGAGTTGACCTGCCGCGTCGGGTCCTGAAGCGTCGCGGAGATCTCGCGCATCATTTCGTCGGCGACCTTGTCGGTCGTGTTCGACCAGACGTCGATCACCTTGTTGTACTTCTCGCCGCGGGTGATCAGGCCGTCCAGGTACTGGTTCTCGTATTCGGTGACCAGCTGCTTGGCCTGGCCCACCAACTCCTGCTTGGCCTGCGGCACCACCAGGTCGTCCTTGCCGAACGACAGGCCGGCCTTGCAGGCGTGGCCGAAGCCCAGCGTCATCACCCGGTCGCAGAAGATCACGGTCTCCTTCTGGCCGCAGTGGCGGTAGACCACGTCGATGACGTTGGAGATCTCCTTCTTGGTCAGCAGCCGGTTGACCAGCGAGAACGGCACCGCCTTGTGCCGCGGCAGGATGTCGCCCAGCAGCATGCGCCCCGGCGTGGTCACAACGCGGCGGATGATCGGCGCGCCGTGCTCGTCGACCGTCTCGTACCGCACCTTGATGCGCGAGTGCATGTCGATCACGCCGACGGCCAGCGCCTGCTCGATCTCGCCCTGCGAGGAGAAGCGCGGCACCATGTGCGCCCGGACCTCGCCGGCGCGCAGGCGCTCCAGCAGGGCGGGCAGGTCCTTGGCGTCGACCGGGCGGGCGGCGTCGGCCTGGTCCTGCAGGACCACGTCCTCGTGCTCCACCGCCGCCGACAGCGCCTCCAGGCTGTCGAGCGTGACCACCGGGCCCAGCGTGGTGGTGCGCTCCATGGTCAGGTAGTACAGGCCGAGCACGATGTCCTGCGACGGCACGATGATCGGCTTGCCGTTGGCCGGCGACAGGATGTTGTTGGTGCTCATCATCAGCACGCGCGCCTCGAGCTGCGCCTCCAGCGCGAGCGGCACGTGCACGGCCATCTGGTCGCCGTCGAAGTCGGCGTTGAACGCGGTGCAGACCAGCGGGTGCAGCTGGATCGCCTTGCCCTCGATCAGCACCGGCTCGAACGCCTGGATGCCCAGCCGGTGCAGCGTCGGCGCCCGGTTGAGCAGCACCGGGTGCTCGCGGATGACCTCTTCCAGGATGTCCCAGACCTCGGGCCGCTCCTTCTCGACCAGCCGCTTGGCGGCCTTGATGGTCGAGGCCATGCCGTAGATCTCAAGCTTCTGGTAGATGAACGGCTTGAACAGCTCCAGCGCCATCTTCTTGGGCAGGCCGCACTGGTGCAGCTTGAGCTCCGGGCCGACCACGATCACCGACCGGCCGGAGTAGTCGACGCGCTTGCCCAGCAGGTTCTGGCGGAACCGGCCCTGCTTGCCCTTGAGCATGTCGCTGAGCGACTTGAGCGGGCGCTTGTTGGCGCCGGTGATCACCCGGCCGCGCCGGCCGTTGTCGAACAGGGCGTCGACCGACTCCTGCAGCATGCGCTTCTCGTTGCGCACGATGATGTCGGGCGCGCGCAGCTCGATCAGCCGCTTCAGGCGGTTGTTGCGGTTGATCACGCGGCGGTACAGGTCGTTCAGGTCGGACGTGGCGAAGCGGCCGCCGTCCAGCGGCACCAGCGGGCGCAGCTCGGGCGGGATCACCGGGATCACGTCCATGACCATCCATTCCGGGCGCGCGCCGGACTCGAGGAACGCCTCGATCAGCTTGAGCCGCTTGACCAGCTTCTTGCGCTTGGCCTCCGAGCCGGTCTCGCGCAGCTCGTCGCGGACGCGCAGCTTCTCCTCGTCCAGGTCGATGGCGCTGAGCATCGCCTTGACGGCGTCGGCGCCGATCTTGGCGGTGAACGACTCCTCGCCGTGCTCGTCCTGGGCGCGCGCGAATTCGTCCTCGCTCATCAGCTGACCCTTCTTGAGCGGGGTCAGGCCGGGCTCGACAACGACGAAATTCTCGAAATAGAGGACCCGCTCCAGCTCCTTCAGCGTCATGTCGACCATCAGGCCGATGCGCGAGGGCAGGGACTTCAGGAACCAGATGTGCGCCACCGGCGAGGCCAGTTCGATATGGCCCATGCGCTCGCGGCGCACCTTGGACAGGGTGACCTCGACGCCGCACTTCTCGCAGATGATGCCGCGGTACTTCATGCGCTTGTACTTGCCGCACAAGCACTCGTAGTCCTTGATCGGGCCGAAGATGCGCGCGCAGAACAGGCCGTCGCGCTCCGGCTTGAAGGTACGGTAGTTGATGGTCTCTGGCTTCTTGATTTCGCCGTACGACCAGGACCGGATGCGCTCGGGGCTCGCGATCGAGATGCGGATCTGATCGAAGCTCTGCGGGCTCGGCACCTGGCCGATAATGTTCATCAACTCGTTCATGCACTGAACTCCCGTGCAAACCCGTGGGGTCGGGCGAGGCGGGCGGGCCGGCCCGCGACCGGTGGCGGGGCCGGGCCCGGATCCCTCATGGGGATCGGCGGGCCCGGCCCCGGCGTCGGTCAGATACTGCGCTGCTCCAGTTCGACGTTGAGGGCGAGCGAGCGGAGCTCCTTGACCAGGACATTGAAGCTCTCGGGGATGCCCGCCTCGAAGTTCTCGTCGCCGCGCACGATGGCCTCGTAGACCTTGGTGCGGCCGGAGACGTCGTCGGACTTGACCGTCAGCATTTCCTGCAGGGTGTACGAGGCGCCGTAGGCCTCCAGCGCCCACACCTCCATCTCGCCGAAGCGCTGGCCGCCGAACTGCGCCTTGCCGCCCAGCGGCTGCTGGGTGACCAGGCTGTACGGGCCGATGGAGCGGGCGTGGATCTTGTCGTCCACCAGGTGGTGCAGCTTGAGCATGTAGATGTAGCCGACCGTGACCTTGCGCGCGAACGCCTCGCCGGTGCGCCCGTCCGTCAGGGTGACCTGGCCGCTGGAGTCCAGCCCGGCGCTCTCCAGCATGCGCACGATGTCCTCCTCGCGCGCGCCGTCGAAGACCGGGGTGCCCATGGGCACGCCGTTGGCCAGGTTGCCGGCCATCTCAATCAGCTCGTCGTCGTTCAGATCGGCGACATCGCTGCGGAACTGCTCCTCGCCGTAGATCTCGCGCAGCCGCTCGGTCAGTCCGCTGCGGATCTCCAGCCCTTCCGGGCCGTCGCCGCTGCCCCCGCGCTTGAGCAGGTAGCGGTAGCGCTCGACCATGTCGCCGACCTGCCGGCCCAGGCCGGCGGCGGCCCAGCCCAAATGGGTCTCCAGGATCTGGCCGACGTTCATGCGGCTGGGCACGCCCAGGGGGTTCAGCACCAGGTCCACCTGCGTGCCGTCCTCCAGGTACGGCATGTCCTCGATCGGGATGATCTTGGACACCACGCCCTTGTTGCCGTGGCGGCCGGCCATCTTGTCGCCCGGCTGCAGCTTGCGCTTCACCGCGACGAACACCTTGACCATCTTCATGACGCCCGGCGGCAGCTCGTCGCCGCGCTGCAGCTTGTCCACCTTGTCCTCGAAGCGGCGCTGCAGGGCCTCGATCGACGCCTCGAAGTGCCGGCTCATGGCCTCGATGTCGGCCATGCGGTCCTCGTCGTCGATGGTGACCTGCCGCCACTGGGCGGGCGGCAGGCCCTGCAGGTCGGCGTCCTCGATGGCGCGGCCGGTCGGGAAGTCCCGCGGCCCGCCGGTGGCGGTGCGGCCGACCAGCATGTCGTGCAGGCGCTGGCGGAAGCTGCGCTCCAGGATGGCGCGCTCGTCGTCGCGGTCCTTGGCCAGCCGCTCGATCTCGGCGCGCGAGATGGCCAGCGCGCGTTCGTCCTTGTCCACGCCGCGGCGGCTGAACACGCGCACCTCGACGATGGTGCCGGTGACGCCCGGCGGCAGGCGCAGCGAGGTGTCGCGCACGTCGGAGGCCTTCTCGCCGAAGATCGCGCGCAGCAGCTTCTCCTCCGGCGTCATCGGCGACTCGCCCTTCGGCGTGACCTTGCCGACCAGGATGTCGCCCGGCTTGACCTCGGCGCCGATGTAGACGATGCCGGCCTCGTCGAGGTGGCGCAGCGCCTCCTCGCCGACATTGGGGATGTCGCGCGTGATCTCCTCCTGGCCCAGCTTGGTGTCGCGCGCCATCACCTCGAATTCCTCGATGTGGATCGAGGTGAAAACGTCGTCGCGCACGATCCGCTCCGAGATCAGGATCGAATCCTCGAAGTTGTAGCCGTGCCAGGGCATGAAGGCGCACAGCACGTTGCGCCCCAGGGCCAGCTCGCCGAGCTCGGTGGACGGCCCGTCGGCGATGATGTCGCCCTGCTCCACGCGGTCGCCGACGCGCACCAGCGGCCTCTGGGTGATGCAGGTGTTCTGGTTGGACCGCTGGAACTTCAGCAGGTTGTAGATGTCCACGCCGGCCGCCGTGGCGTCGGTGGTGTCGGTGGCGCGCACCACGATGCGGGTGGCGTCGATCTGGTCGATCACGCCCGCCCGGCGCGCGACGATCGCCACGCCGCTGTCGCGCGCCACGGTCGCCTCCATGCCGGTGCCGACCAGCGGCGCCTCGGCCTGGATCAGCGGCACCGCCTGGCGCTGCATGTTCGAGCCCATCAGCGCGCGGTTGGCGTCGTCGTTCTCCAGGAACGGGATCAGCGCCGCGGCGACCGAGACGATCTGCTTGGGCGACACGTCGATCAGGTCGATCGTGTCGGGCTTGGACATCAGGTAGTCGCCGCCGTGCCGGCACGACACCAGCTCGGCCACGAAGCGGCCTTCGGCGTCCAGCTCGGCGTTGGCCTGGGCGATGGTAAAGCGGCTCTCCTCCATCGCCGAAAGGTAGATCACCTCGTCGGTGACGCGGGTGTCGATCACCTTGCGGTACGGGCTTTCGATGAAGCCGTACTTGTTGACCCGGGCGTAGGTGGCCAGCGAGTTGATCAGGCCGATGTTCGGGCCTTCCGGCGTCTCGATCGGGCAGATCCGGCCGTAGTGGGTCGGGTGCACGTCGCGCACCTCGAACCCGGCGCGCTCGCGGGTCAGGCCGCCGGGGCCGAGCGCCGACAGGCGGCGCTTGTGGGTGATCTCCGACAGCGGGTTGGTCTGGTCCATGAACTGGCTGAGCTGCGACGAGCCGAAGAACTCGCGCACCGCCGCCGCCGCCGGCTTGGCGTTGATCAGGTCGTGCGGCATGACGGTGTCGATGTCGACCGAGCTCATGCGCTCGCGGATCGCCCGCTCCATGCGCAGCAGGCCGACGCGGTACTGGTTCTCCATCAGCTCGCCGACGGAGCGCACCCGGCGGTTGCCCAGGTTGTCGATGTCGTCGATCTCGCCGCGCCCGTCTTTCAGGTCGATCAGGACCTTGAGGATCGCCAGGATGTCCTGCTTGCGCAGCACGCGCACCGTATCGGGCACGTCCAGCCTGAGCCGCGCGTTCATCTTGACGCGGCCGACGGCGGACAGGTCGTAGCGCTCCGAGTCGAAGAACAGGCCGTTGAACAGCGCCTCGGCCGGCTCCAGGGTGGGCGGCTCGCCCGGCCGCATGATCCGGTAGATGTCGACCAGCGCGTCCTCGCGGCTGGCGTTGCGGTCGATCGCCAGCGTGTTGCGCATGTACGGGCCGACATTGACGTGGTCGATGGCCAGCGTCGCGATGCGCCCGACGCCCTGCTCGTCGAGCAGGGTCAGCACGTCGGCGGTGATCTCGTCGCCGGCCTCGAAGTACACCTCGCCGGTCTGCTCGTTGATGACGTCCTCCGCCAGGAAGCGGCCGTACAGCTCGTCGGGGGCGACGAGCTGCTCGGTCACGCCCTGCTCGCGCAGCTTTTTCCCAAGCCGCGGAGTCATTTTCGTCCCGGCCTCGGCAACCACCTGCCCGGTGGCGGCGTCGACCAGGTCGGACATCAGCTTGATGCCGCGCATCTGCTCCGGGTCGAACGGCGTCTTCCAGCCGCCTTCGGTGCGCGTGTAGACGACCTGCCCGTAGAAGTAGTTGAGGATCTCCTCCTTGGACATGCCCTGCGCCTCGTAGGGCAGCAGGCCCTGTTCGCCGCGGTCCGAGCGCAGCTGCTCGGTGCCGGTGCTGTCGAGGGCGAGCAGCAGGGTGGTCGCCGGCAGCTTGCGGCGCCGGTCGATGCGCACGTAAAGGTGGTCCTTGGCATCGAACTCGAAGTCGAGCCAGGAGCCGCGGTAGGGGATGACCCGTGCGGCAAAGAGGAACTTGCCCGAGGAATGCGTCTTGCCCCGGTCGTGATCGAAGAACACGCCGGGCGAGCGGTGCATCTGCGAGACGATGACGCGCTCGGTGCCATTGATGACGAAGGTGCCGTTGGCCGTCATCAGCGGCATGTCGCCCATGTAGACGTCCTGCTCCTTGATGTCGCGAATCGACTTGAGGCCGGTGTCCTCCTCGACGTCGAACGCGGTCAGGCGCAGGGTGACCTTGAGCGGCGCGGCAAACGTGATGCCGCGCTGCTGGCACTCGTCCACATCGTATTTCGGCGTTTCCAGCTCGTACCGGACGAAATCAAGCTCGGCGCGTTCCGAGAAGTCCCGGATGGGGAACACCGACCGGAACACTTCCTGCAGGCCGAGCGGCAGCCGCCTCTCCGGCGCGATGTCCATCTGCAGGAACTGATCGTAGGAGCTGCGCTGGACCTCGATCAGGTTCGGCATCCGGGCGACCTCGGGAATCCGTCCGAAGTCCTTGCGAACCCGCTTGCGACCGGTAAACGACTTGTTCATGTATGTCCCTCAGACCGCCGCTGTAGCTTGCGTGCCGTCACGGTGCCATCATTGCCGCATCGCCGGGTACGGCCCCGAAGCGGTGGCCGGTGGCAAGCGCAAAAAACGCCTGACGGCGGGTGCCCCCCTGCGGGGCACCCACCGTTAGACGCGAATATGTCAACAGTGTGGTTCGGCACGCACCGTCACTTAACTTCGACCGTCGCACCCGCCTCTTCAAGCTGTTTTTTGAACTTGGCGGCATCTTCCTTGGAGGCGCCCTCCTTGACGGACTTGGGCGCGCCCTCGACGAGGTCCTTGGCCTCCTTCAGGCCGAGCCCGGTGATGGCGCGGACCTCCTTGATAACGTTGATCTTCTTGTCGCCGACGGCGGTCAGGACGACGTCGAACTCGGTCTTCTCCTCCTCCGGCTCGGCGGCCTCGGCCGCGGCGGCCGGCGCGGCGGCCGGGGCGGCGGCGGCGACCGGGGCGGCGGCGGACACGCCCCACTTCTCCTCGAGCATCTTGGACAGTTCCGCCGCTTCGAGGACGGTCAGGCTGGACAGTTCGTCGACCAGCTTGGCGAGATCGGCCATGGTTTGCTTGCTCCTGTTCGTGCTGATGGCTGTTCGGTGTGTGCGACGGTTCCGGCCCTAGGCCGCCTGCTGCTGTGCGCGGGCCTGCAGGACCCGGGCCAGCTGTCCGCCCGGTGCGGCAAGCACCCCGACGACCTGCGTGGCCGGCACCGGCAGGATGCCCACCAGCCGCCCGGCCGGGGTTTGCAGCAGGCCGACCAGCTTGGCGCGCAGCTCTTCAATGGGCGGCATGGTGGCCAGCGCCTCGACCCCCTTGATGTCGATCTGCTGGTCCCCCAGGCCGCCGCCCAGGATGCTGACCTTGGCGCTTTTCTTCGCGTACTCGGTCATCGCCTTCGCCGAAGCGACGGGATCCTGGCTGAAGGCCACGGCGGTCGGGCCGGTAAACAGTCCGTCGAGCTTCTCGTACCGCGTGCCCTGCAGGGCGATGCGGGCGAGCCGGTTCTTGGTCACGCGGAAGGACGAGCCGGCCGCGCGCATGCGTCGCCTCAGATCGGTCGTCTCGGCGACCGTCATGCCGGTCAGGTGGGTCACCACCACCATCGCGGCGGACTGAAACGAGTCATGCAACGCGGCGACCTTGTCCTCCTTCTGTGCACGCTTCACGGACGGCCTCCGTCGTTTGGGCGCGGCACGCGGCGAACGCCGGCACCGCAACCCGGTTGCACGCAGACCTGCGGCGGCCGCCGCAGGGCGGGCCGTCGTCAGGTCCCTTTGGTCCTGTCCCAGAAGCGCAACCGGACGATCGCGGGAACGCCATCGGCTCGGCAGTCACTCCCGTCTATGCGGGACGATTAAGCCCGCCGCAAGCGGGCACCCGCAGTCTCGGACAGGGGCGGGCCGGTGCGTCTTCGCCCGGCCCGCGGCACCGGCGGGGCAGGCCCCGCCGGCGATCTCGCACGGCTTCGCGCGCCGCGCCTTACGGGGCGGCGGCGGTCGTGCTCTCCGCGGCCAGCTTGGGCACGTCGAGCCGCACGCTCGGCCCCATCGACGTGCTCAGCGCCACCTTCTTCAGATAGGTGCCCTTGGCGCCGCTCGGCTTGGCCTTGACGATGCCGGCGACGAAGGCGCGGATGTTCTCAATCAGCGCCTCGTCGGTGAAGCTGACCTTGCCGACGCCGGCGTGCACGATCCCGGCCTTCTCGGCGCGGAACTGCACGGTACCGGCCTTGGCCGCCTTCACGGCGCCGGCCACGTCCTGGGTGACGGTGCCCAGCTTCGGGTTCGGCATCAGCCCGCGCGGGCCGAGGACCTTGCCGAGGCGCCCGACCAGCGCCATCATGTCGGGCGTGGCGATGCAGCGGTCGAAGTCGAGCCGGCCCTCCTGGATCTCCTTGACGAGATCCTCCGCCCCGACCACGTCGGCGCCCGCCTGGCCGGCCTCGTCCGCCTTGTCGCCGCGGGCGAAGACGGCGACGCGGACCCGCTTGCCCGTGCCGTTGGGCAGCTGGAGCATGCCGCGCACCATCTGGTCGGCGTGGCGCGGGTCGACGCCCAGGTTCATGGCGATCTCGACGGTCTCGTCGAACTTCGCGGTGGCCCGCTCCTTGAGCGCCTTGAGCGCGTCCTGGAGCTCGAGGGGGCGCGTGGAGTCGAGATCCTGGCGGGCGTTGCGCAGACGCTTGGACACCTTTCCGGCCATGGCCGTCACTCCTCCACCACGTCCAGGCCCATCGAGCGGGCCGATCCGACGATCATCGCCACGGCGCCGTCCATGTCGACGGCGTTCAGGTCGTTCATCTTGGTCTCGGCGATCTCGCGCACCTGGGCCATGGTGACCTTGCCGATCGTGCCGCGCCCCGGCAGATTGGTGCCCTTGTCCACGCCGGCCGCCTTCTTCAGGAAAAAGCTGGACGGCGGCGTCTTGGTGACGAAGGTGAAGCTGCGGTCGGCATAGGCGGTGATGACCACCGGAATCGGCATGCCCTTTTCCAGGTTCTGGGTCTGCGCGTTGAAGGTCTTGCAGAACTCCATGATGTTCAGGCCGCGCTGGCCCAGCGCCGGCCCGATCGGCGGCGACGGGTTGGCGGCGCCGGCCGGCACCTGCAGCTTGATCTGTCCGACGACTTTCTTTGCCATGTCTGCTCCCTCGTTGCCTCCATGCCGCCGGCGTCCGGCGGGGGCGGGGGGTGCGGTGCGGCCGCCGCATGGGCTTGCGCGGCGCGGCCTCCCGCGTGACGGTCACGCGCCCTTCGCGTGCCGCTAAACCTTTTCGACCTGCGCGTACTCCAGCTCGACCGGGGTGGCGCGGCCGAAGATCGAGACCGCGACCTTGAGCCGGTTGCGCTCCTCGTCGATTTCCTCGACGTAGCCGGTAAACGTCTCGAACGGGCCCTCGCGGACCTTGACCTGCTCGCCGATCTCGAAGGTGATGGACGGCTTGGGCCGCTCGATGCCCTCCTGCACCTGGCGCAGGATGCGGTCGGCCTCGGCGTCGCTGATCGGCATCGGCTTGCCGCGCGCGCCCAGGAAGCCGGTCACCTTCGGCGTCTGGCGGACCAGATGCCAGGTGTCGTCGTCCAGCTCCATCTTGATCAGCACGTAGCCGGGAAAGAACTTCCGGTCGGTGGTGATGCGCTGGCCGCGGCGCAGCTCGACGACCTCCTCGGTCGGCACCGAGACCTCCGAAATTCTGTCCTGCAGGCCCTTCTGCTCGGCCTGCTCGCGGATCGACTCGGCGACCTTGCGCTCGAAGTTGGAATGGACATTGATCACGTACCAGTGGTGCGCCATGGGCTCAGCCCCCGATGCCCAGGATGGTCCGCACCAGGAACGCCGCGATCTGGTCCACCAGCAGGAAGAACAATGCCATGATGGTCACGAACACGAACACCGCCCCCGTGGTCACGAGCGTCTCTTTGCGGGTGGGCCAGGTCACCTTGGCGACTTCCTGGCGCACCTGCCGAATGTATTCTGCAGGGTTGGTTCTGGCCATCGTCCGGCTGATTGCGTTCGTGCTCATCATGAATGGCAGGAGTGGAGGGACTCGAACCCCCAGCCCCCGGTTTTGGAGACCGGTGCTCTACCGATTGAGCTACACTCCTCCATGCGCCGGTCCCGCCCGGCGCGAATTCCGGTCACGCTCGGCCCTTAAGGCCAAGCCGGCCCGGCCGAGGTGAAACGCGCTTGTAGCGAACTCCAATCTCCAATGCAATATGATCCTTCCCCCGGCCGCCGCCAAGGGCGCCGGGCATCATTGGATCCGTTGAATACCATAACCGAATCGCACGGCACAGTCCAAGGTGCGATCGGTCTTGCGGCTCGGTCGATATCCCGTCGTCGAGAGCGGGCGAACCAGCTTGGGCACGAGAACCATCGGTCGCCGCGCGGCGGGGTCAGCTCAACTGCATCAGGACGGCAAGAACGCCGACGCCGGCGACCATCATGCCGCCCATGCGCATCGTTACGCGGGATTCGACCATCCGCAGCTCCGCGCCCCATGCCTCGAAGTCGCGGCGCAGTGCCTCGAAGTCGCGGCGCAGTGCCGCATCGCCGTCCTTGATCTCGTTTCGCAGCGCCGACTCGAGCTCCTTCATGTCGCTTCGCAGGGCGGCGCCGAGCGCCTCCATATCGTGGCGCAGGCTGGTTTCGACCTGCCTGATTTCGCTTCTCACGTCGGCAAGCTCGCTTCGCAGCGCCGAGTCGAGCTCCTTCATGTCGCTTCGCAGGGCCGCGCCGAGAGCGTCCAGGTCGTGGCGGAGCGCGGCGTCGCCCTCCCTGATCTCGCTTCGCAGGGCCGTGCCGAGAGCGTCCAGGTCGTGGCGGAGCGCGGCGTCGCCCTCCCTGATCTCGCTTCGCAGGGCCGTGCCGAGAGCGTCCAGGTCGTGGCGGAGCGCGGCGTCGCCCTCCCTGATCTCGCTTCGCAGGGCCGTGCCGAGAGCGTCCAGGTCGTGGCGGAGCGCGGCGTCGCCCTCCCTGATCTCGCTTCGCAGGGCCGTGCCGAGAGCGTCCAGGTCGTGGCGAAGGGCGGCGTCGAGCGCCTTCGTGTCGCTTCGCAGGGCGGCGCCAAGGGCTTCGATGTCGTGGCGCAGGCCGGTTTCGACGCCTTCGAGATCGCGGCGCAGCGCCGTCTCGGTGTCCTTGAGGTCGCCCTTGGTTGCCAGCGATTGATCGGCGACGTCCTCCAGGATGCCGACCACCGCCTCGGCCTGCTCGCCCGGCATGCCGGCGTTGCGCAGCCGGTTCAGCATGTCCACCGCATGCACGCCCATCGACGGCTCCACCCCGAACCAGTGACCGCGGCCGTATGCATCTCTACTCCAATTACGCGATCCGGGCAACAGTCGACGGTCCGGCCCATCCAGCCGGCCTGCCTGCACGCCACCCCGAAACGGAACGGCCCCGGACGCGCCGCGGCGTCCGGGGCCGAAAATCCGCGGGACCGCCCGCGCGAACGGTCCGATGCCTACTCGATGATCTGCGCGACGACGCCGGCGCCGACGGTGCGGCCGCCCTCGCGGATGGCGAAGCGCAGGCCCTCGTCCATCGCGATCGGCGCGATCAGCTCCACCGTCATCGTCGCGTTGTCGCCCGGCATCACCATCTCCGTCCCCTCCGGCAGGTTCACCACCCCCGTCACGTCCGTCGTCCGGAAGTAGAACTGCGGCCGGTAGTTGGTGAAGAACGGCGTGTGCCGGCCGCCCTCCTCCTTGGTCAGGATGTACGCCTCCGCCTTGAACTTCGTGTGCGGCGTGATCGATCCCGGCTTCGCCAGAACCTGGCCCCGCTCCACGTCGTCCCGCTTCGTCCCGCGCAGCAGGCAGCCGATGTTGTCCCCCGCCTCGCCCTGGTCGAGCAGCTTGCGGAACATCTCCACGCCCGTGCACACCGTCTTCGTCGTCGGACGGATGCCGACGATCTCCACCTCGTCGCCGACCTTGACGATGCCCTGCTCGACCCGGCCCGTCACCACCGTGCCCCGGCCCGAGATCGAGAACACGTCCTCGATCGGCATCAGGAACGGACGGTCCTTCGGACGCTCCGGCTGCGGCACGTACGCGTCCACCTGCTCCATCAGCGCCAGGATCGAGGCCTTGCCGATCGCGTCGTCCCGGCCCTCCAGCGCCGCCAAAGCCGAGCCCTTGACGATCGGAATGTCGTCGCCCGGAAAGTCGTAGCTCGCCAGCAGCTCGCGCAGCTCCAGCTCGACCAGCTCCAGCAGCTCCTCGTCGTCGACCTGGTCGACCTTGTTCATGTACACCACGATCGCCGGCACGCCCACCTGGCGGGCCAGCAGGATGTGCTCGCGCGTCTGCGGCATCGGGCCGTCCGCCGCCGACACCACCAGGATCGCGCCGTCCATCTGCGCCGCCCCGGTGATCATGTTCTTCACGTAGTCGGCGTGACCCGGGCAGTCCACGTGCGCGTAGTGCCGGTTGGCGGTCTCGTACTCCACGTGCGCCGTCGAGATCGTGATCCCGCGCGCCTTCTCCTCCGGCGCCTTGTCGATCATGTCGAACGGGATGAACGTCCCCGTCCCCGCCTCCGCCAGCACCTTCGTGATCGCCGCCGTCAGCGTCGTCTTGCCATGGTCCACGTGACCAATCGTCCCGATGTTGCAGTGCGGCTTCTTCCGTTCGAACTTCGCCTTGGCCAT
>Ga0208218_1000604_pt1 | contig 16346 bp, 12 predicted proteins | sample HotLakmasection3_FD_184726 | JGI IMG/M metagenome (GOLD analysis project Ga0208218, IMG submission 184726) | Hypersaline microbial mat communities from Hot Lake, Washington, USA - Section #3 (SPAdes) | ecosystem: Environmental > Aquatic > Non-marine Saline and Alkaline > Hypersaline > Microbial... | reverse complement strand
GTGGATCGTTGTCTAATGTCGCGATCGCGGTAGATGCGGGCATGCACGAGGCCGAACGCATCGGCGAACTCCACGCCGTGATGGTGATTCCCCGACCGCTGGATGATCTGGAGCAATCCTTGCCGATCGCTGAAGAACTCGAAACTGACAAGCCGGTACGCTTACCCCTCAAACTCGAAGAAAAAGAGAAAGAGTTGGTGTCTCTGCCTGAAGCCACGGAAACTGAAATAGTCCAAGAAATGACGATGGCAACGCCCGAAGTCGAAACCCAAGTGGCAACGCAGCCCCCTCAACCGCAGAAAGTGGTGCCCCAGCCGCCACCACTCAAGGAGGGAGAGTTAGATTAAGTGAACTTATAAAGTTGTTTTTTTTGCTGGCCTGAGTAAATATACCGCATAAGTGCTACCTGACAGGCTTTTCAAAGTGCCCAATTGGGGATGGTTCAAATCCTGCAAAAACCGGGCATCAACTTAATTCGGAACAAGTTGCATCAGCAATGGGCATTGAAAAGTTCAGCCCGAACGCGATAAAACTGCCCGCCCTGAGCCTGTCGAAGGGCATCATCTTGGACTGCGCACGAGGCTATCAGCGTGAATGCTTTTCGGCCTTACATTGGTACATCCCAAAAGCATGGTTGACTTCAGAGCGTGGGGAGTGCATCCCAGTTTTGCAAGTCTGCCCACCCTGCGGGAAGCGCCAAGCTCGACATCCCCCACAACCCCTTCTCCCAGTTTTGGGCTATTGAGTACACACATCTCGGTTACTGCCTCAAAATGCTGTTCGCCCAGTTTTGGGAGAGGGGAAGCGAGTGGCTTGAAGTTCCGCTCCCAATGCTGGGAAGAGAGATTGAGAGTGTAGACACGCAGCGGCTGCTCGCAGAGTGGACCAATGGATGAGCAAATTTACAAAGATGTAGGGTGTACACGGACAACGACTTCTCCTCAGGTGGGCCACAAAACTGGGATGCCCCAACTTAAGCAGATAACGGCTATTTTACGTATTATGATGGTCACATCCTCTTTCTCGTAAGATTCGACCGCGCAACTTACAGGTTGACAACTTAGTTCATGCCTTAAAGATTTGCTTGACTCTTGGCATTTTGCTCAGCAGATCACATCTTTGAAAAGCTAGCTTAATTTTTGAACCCTAATCGTATTCCGGTACTCTTTGAGCTCTCAAGATTATTTCTCTTCAATAGCAAGATTATATTTTTTCAATAGTTTGAAATCATCAAAATCTATAACACTGGAGAGGAAAATCCTCCATTTGGAGGACTGTCTCGAGTGACCTTCAATGGCCGATTTGTCCGGTTGGAAAGATATGTCAGGTTGATTCCGCAGTCCGCGGTTAGAGTTCGCAGAACATAAAAACGTTATGGCTCTTCAGAGGCTGTTTTAAAGGGGTTACTTTGTGTGATAGAGGCTACCCCGGTCCATTTCAGGAAGGGCTCAAATGCCTATTCCACCATGGGGGCTTCTGGGTAGTTCAGGTAGCCAAATACAGTTTAGAAGACTTTTAAAGCACCCTCTCAGGACTGCATCAGCTGATTTGTCATCGCAGATTACTGAAAGCCTCGCAAGATAGAGTTTTTATGAGTTAGCAGACTTTGAAGGCCCGTTTTTCTCTTGAACGTCTTATGGGGCGTGAGATTCAGTTATTCAGGCAGTGGATCAGCATACTTTCTACTGAAGAGCCAACGTCATTCAGAAACAAAAATTCATTCATTTGTTAAAGTAGATTGCGAAACTCAGTGATTTTTCCTGAAACACGTGATATGTGATTTAGCATGCTGACACCCGGAAAGAATGACCTTACTTTAAGTTCATCGATTAAGATGCGCTCGTAGGCTAGAGCTATCTAATGCTTAGATGACTTCAGTTTTCTCCCATAACTCCCGTAAATGCGCTTTCATTTTTCCCACGGTTTCTTGATGCCTGATTGAGATGTTGGTCACCAAAGAGAGGGTGATGTATTCTCTATTCTTGTAAACGCTTCGGCGAGAAGTAATCCCCGTTTGCATTCTAAATTTATCTCCCAAAGTAAGGGAATCAATCTGGAAAGCTTGAGCATTCCTCTTCTCGCTTTAGGAGTCGGGACTGGAGATGAGCACATCGCACAATTGCGATGCACTCAAGCTCATTGATGTATATAAAATTAGCGTATTTCACCAACACAATTTACTTCCCATTTTCTCACGCCTTCATAGAACACTCAGTTTTGAGGAAACCGCGCTATGAGCGGATATCAGACTGCATCCACTAGTGAAGCGAATCCTAAGCGTCGAGACGTTCGGCGAGCTACACAGTTATTGTCAGAAATTTTGATCGCAGCGGGATACTCTCCCCATGAGGTCGAAATTGACGAACGGGAGTTTGAGGAAATTCCGTTTTCTATGGGTGAGTCACTTGGTTCACAAGCCAGAACTGCTGCAGATAGTGGCTACAGCAGCTCATTGATCTCGGACTTTTTTTTAATTGGTTGGGGCAGGGTACGTCTACTAGTTGATGATCCTAATAAGGAACGGAAAGTTTCTTTGACGATATTAGATGATGGTCGGTGGTTTGGTACAGATGGCCGATTCTTTCCTGAGAAAGCAATTGGCTACATAGCGATCGGTGCCAGTGAAGGGTGCCTTTATCGCGCATCTAGTGAAATTTTTGAAAATCTGTTAAAGCGCTATCCCAAGTTAGTTCCTTATCTTTCTGCAAGCATTCGTGAATATCAGCGTGTAGCATTTTTTAGAACCCAGGCTTTACTTTCCTCTCTAACCAATAAGCAGATTCGGGAGATTGCTAACCAAGGCAATGATATTGAGGTTCCTGCGGGCTGCATTTTAGAGCATTTTTTAAATGATGACCAAGGATTGTACTATTTGCGGTCTGGGCAACTACGGGATCAAAAAGGGGGAGTTATTGATGTTGGAACGAGTTGGTGGGGGCGTGATGCGCTGCCTACAAACAGTGAAGCAATTACTGATTTGCTGATTTATCACTTGCCCATAAGTGAAGTAGACGAAACGGTAATTAAAGAGTCATTCAATCGTGCACAAAAATATGAAGAAGGGTTCAATGTCCCGCCTGTGAACTCCGCTTTGGCGTTTGCGTCCAAAGCCTCGAAAAAGGATGTTGGGGACTTAATTGGAGGAAGAGTAGTTGAATCGAAGGAGATAACACCTCAAGTAACCGACAAGATGTCGTATACCTCTCCCCATGTCGTATTTCCAAAACCCCTAAAACGTAAGATTCTCGATAAGTTCCAGAGATATCCGTGGATAGAGCAACAAAGTTCTTCTGATTGTGGAGCAGCTTGTTTAGCCATGATTGCCCGTTATTGGGGAGAATCTTTGCCGATCCATTTGCTGAGGGAAAAAGCCAACGTTGACCGTACAGGAGCATCCCTCAAAAATCTAGCAAAAGGTGCTGAAAGTATTGGTTTTAATGCTCGCCCAGTACGGGCCAGTTTTGGTCGTATTGCCGAACAAAAGGATCCCTGGATTGCTCATTGGCAGGGCAACCATTACATTGTGGTTTATTGTGTCGAAGCTCGTCGAGTTGTTATTGCAGATCCAGCTTTCGGCAAAAAATCCATGTCGCGAGATGAATTTCTTGCCCATTGGACGGGTTATGCCTTGCTCTTAGAACCTACGGAGCGTTTAAAAGATAACGAGTTCCAGCAGGCTTCTTTAGGTCGATATCTAAAATTATTAGTTCCTTATCGATCGCTCATTGTTCAAATCCTAACAGTTTCTCTATTAATTCAGATTTTCAGCTTGGTCACCCCCCTATTTACACAAATTATTCTTGATAAAGTTGTCGTGCGAAAAAGCATGTCAACTTTGAATGTTTTTGCGATCGGTCTGGCCATATTTAGTGCTTGGACAATTATGATGAACACGGCGCGTGGCTATTTGTTGGCGTATTTTTCAATGCGTTTAGATTTGACCATGGTAAGTGGTTTTATCAAGCACGCGATCTCTCTACCACTGAAGTTTTATGAAACCCGTCGGGTAGGAGACATCATTACTCGAGTTCAAGAAAACCAGAAAATCCAAAGGTTTTTAATCAGCCGTGTCATGTTAGCTTGGCTGGGATTTTTAACCGGATTTGTGTATCTAGGATTGATGTTGTATTATAACCTGCGACTGACTCTAATGGTAGTTGCTCTGATGCCACTTATCATTGGCGTCACATTAATTTCAACCCCTTTCTTAAGACAAATCTCACGAGAAGTCTTTAAGGAATCGGCAAATCAAAATTCAACTTTAGTTGAAATGATAAGTGGTATTTCTACTATTAAATCTGTAGGGGTTGAACAAGAAATTCGTTGGCGCTGGGAAGATAGCCTCATTCGGTTTAAAAATGTAGAGTTTAAGGGGCAGCGATGGGGCATCGGTTTAGAAGCCATTAACGGTGCAATTAATGCTTTAGGAAGTACTGCCTTACTTTGGATTGGGGCCGCAATGGTGATTCAGGATCAATTAACTATCGGGCAGTTTGTAGCCTTTAACATGATGATCGGCTATGTCCTTAATCCGATCGTGGAGCTATCAAATTTGTGGGATGAGCTACAGGAAATCTTCATTTCTGTGGAGCGTTTAAACGATGTGTTTGAAACAGAGACTGAGGAGCCTAGCACTCGCAGTTTCTTTACTTTGCCGACAATCAAAGGAAATGTATTGTTTGACCATGTCACCTTCCGATATGACGAGGTGTCCGAGCGAAATGTTCTGGAAAATTTATCCTTTCAGGTCGAGGCTGGCCAATCGATCGCGATCGTAGGCCGTAGTGGATCTGGGAAAACAACTTTGATCAAACTTTTGGAGGGACTTTATCACCCAACCCAAGGCAGAATTTTGATCGATGGTCATGATATTCGCCACGTCTCGCCCTATTCCTTACGCACTCAGCTTGGAGTAGTGCCCCAGGAATGTTTTTTATTTTCGGGAACGATATTAGAAAATATCACGCTATATCGACAAGATTATCCCCTTGAAAAGGTAGTAGAGGTAGCAAAACTTGCCGAAGCGCACGCCTTTATTCAGGAGTTGCCTTTAGGGTATAACACCAAGGTCGGTGAGCGTGGAACAACATTATCAGGCGGACAAAAACAGCGCATCGCGATCGCCAGAGCGCTACTCGGGCATCCACAGTTATTAATTTTAGATGAGGCCACAAGTTCTCTTGATACTGAATCTGAGCGTCGATTCCAACGAAATCTAAGCCAAATTAGCCGCGATCGCACAACCTTTATCATTGCACACCGCTTATCAACCGTGCGTAACGCTGATCAAATTCTAGTACTTGACCACGGTCTTATAATAGAACAAGGAGATCATGATTTATTGATTCAGCAAAAAGGCTTGTATTGGAGTTTGGCTCAGCAACAACTGAATATTTAAGTTCACCCAATGTGTCTATTGGACGATAGCAACTTCTATTTTGCCTTAGAGGTTAATTTAAGCTCACGACGGAAACTTTACCCAGAGACTACTTAGCGAGGGATCAGGATACGAGAAGTCGCTCTGTGTTGCCCACAAAAGGCAAGATAACTCCTTGAAAAACTCACGCTACATACTGCTCGGTCAATACACAAGCTTAATATGAGAATGAGTTTTCACCTGTAGAGCCTAGAGCATAGCAGTCCTATTTGATTCGTGAAAACAAGACTGAGGCATGACAAGGGTTTCGGCCTCATATTCTTTCAGCAATCAATTCGGATTGCTACATATTTTTGGGACTACCTCAAACAGTGAGCCCGCCAAAGAATTGTTTGTACCAATCACGAATTATCCAATCATTCACCCTGCGAGGCTTCCTTTTCAACCCATCTTAATTTACATTTTTTTACAGTCTCAAGAGATTGAGATAACAGGGTTTACCAAAAGCCGACCGTCTAAACTGCCAATTTGGCATCTGTATATTTGAAGACATAATAGAATGCAAAGGAGCAATCATGAATATTAGGCATGGCGTTTGGATAGCAAGCATTCATGATTTAGATGAACTGACCACTTTGTAAGATCTTGCTAGATATCTTCTTGGCCGTACCATTGTTGGGTTGATGATAAAGCGACTGATTATTGCGGTTAACTGAATTTGTAAGTAGTTTCATTTTTGTTTTCCATTCAAAGTACCACTATCGCTTATCTCACTGACTCAATTCTTCAGTAGATGTGTTAATGAAATAGATTGGCCTTGATGTTTGGATAGATGTTTTTCTGCAACTTGATTGATAATCGAAAGCTGAGTTCTGTTCGATAGCCTACTGCCCCCAAAAGAGCTATGGATATGACAGCCTTTTTTTGCTTGCTAGCATCTAGTCGCTCCGCTCCAGAGCGACGGCTTAATGCCGAGGTGGTTTTATCAGAATCTGCGGCTGAAGTCATTTGGGGCGGGGTTTCTTCACCCCCTTCTCCAGCATCAGAGGAAGCTGAGCCTTCACCTCTCTCTGGGAGCGATCGCTCATCATCCGATGAGTGGAGTGATGCTCTTCAGTCAGTGCTAGAGCATCCCCCAGCTTCTCTACCCCGAAATCTAATTTTGGGCGGGTTTATATTTACGGCAGTGCTGGGTGCTTGGGCCTGGTTAGGAACCGTTGAAGAAGTGAGCTTCGCCCAAGGCAGAGTGGCTCCACAAGGAGATGTTTATCGAGTTCAGCCATCGGTAGCCGGTGAAATAATCCATATTTATGTTAGAGAGGGAGATGAGGTTCAAAAAGGACAGAAAATTGCCGAAATCGATCATGAACTCGTTGAAAAAGAGATTGAGCGCTTAGAGGAGAATCTTAATGCTTACCAACTTCAACTTGGGCAAAGGACTACCCTCATTCAGCAGAATCAGTCAGAATTGGACATTCTACAAACAGTAGCTCAAGCAAATGTGGTAGCTCGTCAGTCTTCTGTAAAGCAGGAACAAGCGACAATCACAACTTATAAACAACTGTTAGCGCAATATCAACTTGATCGACAAGCCCAAGCTAGTCGCCTGCGACGCTTAGAAGAACTAGTCAAGCAAGGTGCTCTGGCGGATGACCATCTTTTTCAGCTAGAGCAAACGCTGCGCGAACGCGATCGCTCGATTACCGAAACACAAGGCAGCATTAATCACTCAGCAGCGGCGATCGCACAGTTGCAAGCAGAATTGGTGCAAACTCAAGCCACAGCAGAGCAACAGCTGCTGACAACCCAAGAAAAACTGCAGCAATTGCAGATCGAGGCTGCAGAGTTAACTGCCAAAATTACGGAAACCCACATTTTGCTTAGCAAAACCCAAAAAGAACTGTCTCAAGCCGTCTTAGTAGCTCCAGTGGGGGGAGTACTCTCATCGTTGAAAGTTGCAAACGCGGGAGAAGTTTTGCAGCCTGGAGATACCCTGGCAGAAATCGCTCCAGCATCAGCTCCAATGGTGCTATCAGCCACGTTACCTAGTCAGGAAGCTGGCCTTGTTGAGCCTGGAATGCCAGTCAACCTCAAGTTTGATGCTTTTCCCTATCAAGACTACGGCATTGTCAAAGGAAAGGTGCTATCCATTTCGGCAGATGCCGATATTAATAAAACCACTGGAGCCACTTATCAGGTAGAAGTTGCCCTTGCCCAAAAGACCATGCAACATGAAGGGCGAGAAGTTCCCCTTAAGGCAGGCCAAACTGCAACTGCTGAAATTATTACCAGCCGAAAACGAATTATTAGCGTCTTGCTTGACCCCATTCGCAAGTTGAAGAAAAGCAATATCAGTCTTTAAAACTCCCATCAAAATGAACGGCACTTTATTCTTCGAGGATACACAAAAATGCTTTCTCAATTCAGTAACGGTACAACCCGAGCAATGACTGAAGAACAATTTTGTCAGGTAGTCGATGCTATCTTGAACGGCAAGTACTCATGGGCCTGTGTACTAATCCTAAAATTTGCAGGATATAATCCCTTACATTACATTCCTTACCGCACTTATAACCGCTTAATGAAAGATAACGGTTTGGCTAAGCGATCGCCCCACAAACTGGCATCCAAAGACCCTCTCGCGGTGCGCAATTTGCCCCATGAAGTCTCCTTGGATTTGTCGTCCAGCCAAATTCATGGTGGTAATGGCACTCATCCATGTGTAACATTCCTACTCCGCTAAGGAAATTTCTGGAAAAGAATTTCCCATTCTTAGGATGCCAGGTATCCTTACAGGAATGGCTTCGCTAAAGTGCGGCGGAATGCACCACAGCCCTATATTTCTGTTTTTGAAAATATCATAAAATGGAATGTCACTTTAAGGGACATCCTCTAGGATAATCTAAAGACCTTAGGCATCGAATGCTGCTTGAGGTTTTTTATGTATAGAAAAGATAAAATTTTTGCTGGTTTATCCAAAAAAATATATGTATGATCCCATGTTTTTTTAAGTCGGATTTCATAAACAAAATAAACATATATAGATTACGTTTGAGATCCATTGGCGTTAGCCTCACCAGAGACCATAAAACTTGCCCGTATGGGCTATGCCTGACTGACTGACAAAAGTTCCTCGTGTAGGTTGGGTTGAACCTAGTGAAACCCAACACCAGTAATGGTTTCGTTGGGTTACGCTGAGGCTAAACCAACCTACAGCAGAATCAGAGTTTCAAGAGTTTTGTCAGTCCACCAGGGGCTATGCCTAATGCCTCTAGTATGGCGATGTAAACGCCAACCATCCTACCAATACATATGTCAATCTCCTTAATATATTGAGTGGACAAGGAGACAGACGCAGAAAAACCCAACTACATTGCGAAATCTAGAAGCACCCAAATCTCAGGTCAGACAATAAGCTTAGCTCTGTTTACAGGGCAACAGCGTGGCTGGCTATTTTTTAAATCCGTTCTCCTGAATATAATTGATAATTCTTACGCATCAATATGCCAAGACGGCAGGTATTAAGTATTAATTTAGAACTGTGTTCAATTCCAATCTATGTCCACACAGATAACTGCCATTTTGGCAGCACACGGGATGTTCTCTAAAGTATCTTGCGCTTATTGATAATTTTCTTCGGAGCTCACAATGGAGATACAAGAACTGAACTATTTGAATACTATTGCTGACTCGCCAGTTTGTGGAGGTGCATTTACCTGGGCCTCTACGTCCGGTTCGTCAAGTTCCAAGGGCTTCAGTTTTTCCAAGGTTCAAGTAACTGCAATCTCATTTCCGGGTGGTAGGTTTGCGGGTAGTCTAGCAACTTCAACAGTGGGCTCTAAGGGCGGTACTGTGTATTCTAGTTCCTCCTCCATTAGTGGGAGTTAAAACTATTCCACTTGGTTGCGAATCAACAAGCAGACATACTTTATTCTTCCTGAATGAAGTATGTCTGCTTTAATATTGCTTAATTGGAGAGCAGGAAACTATTGTAAGAGTGGCATTACCTTTTCAGATCAGCACATAAATATTCTATAGGGTGAAGATTCAGCCAACTGGCTAACTTTCTGGCTTTCATAATGGTGAGACGAAAAAGTAATTTTAAGCATGAAAAATTGCCATTATGGCACTAGTTAAAAACAAGTAGATTATATATTATCCATGTAGTCAAAACCAATTAGGCTACAGACAGCTAGAAACCTGATTTGGAGAAACACAATGAATATTTCTGATCTGAACTACATCCAGACTGTTGATGCTCAAGAGATCGAAGGTGGCTTCTTCTTCGTCAGCAAGGCAAAAGCAGAATCTTACACTTCTGCGATCGCTATCAAAGGCGAAGCTTACAGCAAGACTGACAATACTGCCGTCAGCAAATTTGGGTTCAAGTTTGCTGATTCTGATTCTAAGAGTGGTGCTTATGGTCTGATCGCAGCTACTTCCGCTGGTGGTTACGCTAAAGCCTATTAAGTAACTGAGTTCGCTTAGTTGCCATCAGAGGACTCACAAGAAGTTTTAGTGGAGGACTTAAGTGATCCTCTATTAAGCTTCAGTCATGTCGAAAAGGTATGTAGACCATGAAAGTAAAGGATCTCGAATTTCAAGAAGAAGCACTCGATGGCTCAGACATGATAGGAGGCATCTTCTTTTTTGCATTTGCTGATGCTGAAGCATCGGGCAGCCGTCTTAGCTTTGCAAAAACCAAAGCACTATCTTTTTCCCTTTCTGGGGGATTTGGCAAATTCAAGCAATAAGCGAGGAGAAACTTATGAATTGCTTAGTGATTGACAACTTAGAGTACTTATCACCAGAAGCTGAGGGGTTAGCTCATGGAGGTGCCTTTAAGGTTCCCTCATTCAAGGTTGGTGTTGCAGTTGACTCTGACGCAAAGACAATTGTTAAAAGTGGAGTGGAAATTGCTCCAGCACCCTATATTGGCCTTAAGTATGACCTTGGTTTGGCATCAGGAATAGGACTAGCATTTGCATTTTCTATTAATGAGAAACCAATTGCTGATGTTAATATTACAGCAGGTTTTTCAAGATAGGGATTCATTTATCTGAGTATAAAGCTGATTCGCATTCCAGAATTTTTTCTGTAATATCAGGAATGCGAATTTTTTAACTAGGTCCACAAAGACGTTTTTCCGATTGTCGACTTTTTATAGTTATACAGCTTTTTCCTGCTGGATGAGGTATAAATCTAGATCTGAAACTCAAGCATGACAAGGTCTTTAGGGCTTGTGCTGTACCTTATGGGCTTAGGAACTGCTATACATGACAGGACGTTGATAGCTGGTCATGCAAGATTGCAATCCTTAATCAAGCGTTAAATTGGCTATTGTCAAAGAGGTTTTCTCACCTATCTTCCTCCCCAGGCAAATGATGCCTGAAGAAATAAATGAAATTGATATGAGCAAATACTTTTTACTTCACTGATTTATGCCAAATTGGCAAATTTTCAGCAAGTATTGCATGTAGGATAGTCAGAACATATAGCGGTTTTCACCAAAGTGAGGTGCAGCATAAATGCTGCAAGCCTTATTTAGCGGAGGTCTCGGTGTACTTCATCCAATCAGAAACGGCTATAGTCTGACTTGCTGATTATACGGTTTTGAGGCTGAAATTTTCTTCGGCGGAAAGTCTACTCTCTCATTTTTTCTGAGTATTAAGCAGTTGAAAAAAGTTCACAATTATGGGCAAGAAATCCTCTTCAACATCATCTGCCTCTTCTTTTGCATTTGCTGGTGAAACCTGGAGTGCAGCAGGCAGCAATGCTGTAGTGAAATCTGCTGACGGCAACGTGCAGCGGAGCCGAAAAACCATATTTTTTATGGGGCACAGCGTATCTACAAAAGCCCAATCTTGGGGCTATGCGACTGGAAACTGGGCGGATACCGGAGCCACCGGGACGGCATCTACTTGTGATCACGGATAGTTATTAAGCTCTTAAATACTTTAGGGCAGCATACTGGCCACTGCATTCAAATCTAATTAATAAACAATTTGCCAGGCATTTAGGAAGCTGCAGTAAGCATCTTTCTAATTTCCTATCTCTATAAGAGTTGCAGATTTAAGTAATCTGAAGGAAGGCAATTTATGGAAAGCTATCACACTCTAAATGCCACAAGTAATGCGACTGTTGACACGGCCTCTAATGATGGCAGACGATTGTATCTTTCGACCCTACTTCTTAACGATGATGGAGTTAATATTCAGACTATATTTGCGGATGTCGACATTAGTGAGACGTTGATCACGCGATCGCCAGCGGATGAGTCAGAAGCAGCCACATCAACATCAGGGTTACTGCTAATAGACGTCATCTCTCCGTCAATAGACGACTCAGCGGCGCTTACAAATGACGAGACGACCTCTGGGGAGGCACCTCGTGTTATCAATATTCCAATTTGGCTCATTAACTGGTCGACAGTGGAAGATGCGATCGCGCCTGACACGATAACTATGGTTGCCAGTAGCTCGGCGTCATCTTCTGCCTTGATCAGTGAGACCGGAGCCGGTAGTGAGAGCTCAGCCACCGCCTCCAATGGCAAAGTAACCGTCACCAAGAGTGACCGGGCCTATCAGACAGGTGGAACTTCGAGTAGTGCCAGTGCCAGTGCGATCGCTGGATCTACTGGTGTAGAAGCCAATGCCATAGCCAATGCTCCAGCCATTGACAATCCCCAGCCAGTAGAGCCTGACTCACTCTTAGGAGGAGCCGCAGGATTAGTATTCCCTGGCCATTATGGGCTTCATAGCATACAACCGCTGATGCTCGCCCATGACCTATTGCTAACTCCCCATCACTCAAACAATTCCATGCAATTTGACTTGAGCTTTGATGTGCTGATTGCTGCAGAGCGCCTCAAACCACTTTTCCAAAATGTTGATCTTTCTGATTCGAGTGAACATGGTAGAGGAAATTGGGACAGTGACGTGATTGATTTAACTTTCACAGGCTCCTTTTCTCTCGAGTATTTAGGCCACCTTGTGGTTGGCGAGGGCGCTATTTTTAGCCAAAAAGATCAAATCTTAGCGGCCAATATCGAAGCAAACATTCCGGTTTAAGTTTCAATCTAAGTAAGAAAAAATACAACATTCGGGTCAGCAAGAAGAAATATTACTTTGCCCAAATTGGCAGATGCCGCCTCGATATAAATGATATCTTTCATGAAGAGATCATCAAGTTGACCTGGAAATGGTTCGAATCACTGAAGTCCTGGTTGATGCAGTAACAATTGTTGAATATCTGAAGCATGAGATCCAGCTAAAGGAAATTCAACAGCAAATTTTATGTCGGCAAATTATTGTTAAAGCAGCAGAGGAACGGGGCATCAGTGTGACCGCGTCAGAGATTCAAGATGAGGCTGACCAATTTCGCCATCGCAATCAATTAGAGAATGCGGCGCAAACTTACTCTTGGCTGGATGAGCAGCTAATCACACCAGAAGATTGGGAACAGGGCATTTATGCACGCCTGTTAGCCCAGAGGCTAGCTCATTTTTTGTTTGATGAGCAAGTTGAGGTTCATTTTGCCCAAAACAAATCTCAGTATGAGCAAGCAATTCTCTACCGATTGATTGTTCCCTATGAACCTCTAGCCCAAGAACTTTTCTATCAAATTGAAGAAGAGGAAATTAGCTTTTTTGAAGCTGCTCATCTTTATGATATTGATGAAGAAAGACGTCTGGCCTGTGGCTTTGAGGGCAAGCTATCGCGTTGGCAACTGAAGCCTGCACTCTCTGCCAGCATATTTGGAGCAAATGTTCGTGATCTGGTTGGAGTACTGCCATCAGACCAGGGCTATGAACTTTGGATGGTAGAAGCCTTTATTGAGGCCGAACTCACCTCTGAAGTTCAAGCCCAAATCCTAGATATCTTATTCAAAGAATGGTTGGAAAGCGAGTTAAATCACTTAATTCACATGAGAGACTAATGCCTTCAGGCGTCTGTTCTTAGCCTCAAAAGCCTGTTCTGGACGGCTTTGCGCCTGTGGAATACAGTGTAAGAAATCATTCTTTGTCCTCACCTTAAGTTTGTTTTTTAAATTTAAGGTGAGGATTTATTATGCCAGGAACTGAAGTGAAAAGCTTGTTTTCGCCCACAACTCATTATAATTTTTCTGAATCAGCAAATCTGAAATTCAGTGGAGTGCAGTGGCTGCTTAGTCAAAGCAGGGGTGAGTTCTAGGGGTGTTTCATTTAAAGGGCGTCCGCCGGATGCCTCACCCCCAAGCCTTCTGGACAGGCTACACCAACAGTCCCCCTCTCCACCACAATGGGCATAGCTTGCTCCTTCTACAGAGTGGGGTTCTGGTGGATGTTTTGTTACTTGAAACACTCTAAATTAATTTCTGGCATTGTGCTTTTAGCTTTGAGGATAGACCTACCACGCCGATGAGGACAATCCCCCACAAAAAGCTGGGAGCAGGTACTGCTTGGACAGACACTCTACTGCCTAAGAAAGCCGATTCAAATTTGACGAGAGTTGCTTCCGAAAAGGTTTTCCGATAGGTTCCACCAATATCAAAAATTAACTGTTGATTAAGCCCATCAAAATCTTCTTTAATCTTAGTTTGCCCAAAGGAAAAAGTAGGCGTTGATGAGAAACTAAAAAATGACTTATTGCTTGAGCTGAGCTCCGCTGACACCAAAAAGTTATCTAGAGGATTGTAGTTGTCCTGATTAAATAGTGCCTCAATCTCTTCTGGGTTCAGACTAGATATATCTAAATCATCAGAAGCTTGGCTAGATAGAAATAAACCGGCTTCAGCGATCGCTTTCGCCATTTCAAAAGTCGGGTCATCGATACCAATTTCGAGATTTAAGTCAAAGCGGAAATCGAAATAAAACTCCTCACCCGCTTCGACCAAAAACAACCCTGATGTCGTGGCTAAACTGCCTGCTTCACCGAAGAAAGATGGTTTGCCACCTTCTACATCGGTATGAATCTTGGCCTCAGCGAGTGCATTTTGGGGGGGCACGCTGGTGAAGTCGGCTGCGGCTTCGGCAAGGGCGGTAACATCAGCGCCCAACTCTTCAAAAAAAGTGCCAGCCGTTGTTGAAACCACAACGGGTGAAATCATGGGCGAAAAGTTAATCTGGAATTCGCCCTCGACTTTTGCAGTGACATCAGCAGTTGCAGGAGCTGCCCAAGCGACTAATCCCATAATGGCTGCGCCACAGGGGATATAAGCTGGTTTAAGTAAGATGGAAGTTTTCATATTTGCAGAATGACTATAGATGGTCAGCGAAAGCAGTGAACGCTTGCATCAAGGTTGCTTGACGCACTTAATCTATTGCCAGCGAGAAAAATATGCGGAAATTAAAACTTGATCAGTAAATCGATAGGCCAAATCATTTGTAGATGGGCTCTGGAGGCTTAACTTCCAAGTAGAGGGGGCACCCCTGCCACCCCCAAAATCATCCTCAATTTAATTATCAGTTACTCCTGAGTAGGCAGGTATATTAATGCACTTGCAACAGCGCATTGACAGCCAGCCTCTGTACGGCTGGCCTTTCTTTAAGGACAAGGATTGAGCTTAATTTGACAGGAGCGCTTTCGGCGATCGCGATCGCTCCGAATTCAGTGCTTATACTGATTTAGCCCAAACAATCCAGGTGTCAAAGACATCAGTGGGTTGATCATAGCCCGTAATAATACAGAGTTTTTGAAGTGTCAGTAAAGAGATCTGGCTAGATTGCAAAGAATTCATCAGTAGCGCCTACGGGAGCCGCAATTCCCATGGCGGAAACTTTGCCGTTTAGGCTCAGCAGGAGAACTACTCTGAGCATTGCCGCAACTGACGGCCACCAGTTGCTTAAGGGGTGAAGCACTAAACAGGAAGTCATTGCGGCTCAAGGTGGGAGGGGTGCTTTTTAGCCGCGAATTCAAACGGGCGATCGCCACTATTTGGAAAATAGTCTTCAGATCAGCAAAAACCACCCCTCGATAATCGCCAAAAGCCTTCATCTGCTGTGGGATGAACAACGCCCATCAGGCTAATTAAGGGACATTCCACCATTAGCTATAGCTTTCGTTCAATCATCAAATGCTGCAAACCTGACTTTTACAGGCAACTAGTAGAGGCGGGCTGTAAAACAAAACTTGCGCCTGCCGGGTTTCGACTGCACTCAACGCTCGAAACCGGATTAACCGGGGTACCGTCATTAAATTGCCGATTCCTTACCGTTTGACTCAGAGAACTCCCATGGCTGAAACGATTCTCTAATAGGGGTACCCATTCCGCAGTGTTATAGCTGTGCCAGCCTTGAGTGACTGGCGAGAGTGGTCCGATGACTAGGTACATTTTGAGCCCGAGGGCTTTAAGGCTGTTGGCCAGAGCTCAAACCTCTGCGCCCTGCATTCATAGCACCCTGAGCCCTAACCTATCGGCGATCGCCTGCAAAACCTGCTCCATTAAGGTCGGAGATGCGACATCAAACCAGGTGATGTTGCGTTTACGAAACCAAGTGCGCTGGCGTTTTGCAAATTGCCGAGTGTTTTTGGCGATTAAGTCATGGGCGACCCTCAGGGAATAGTCTCCTGCCAAGTAGCCCAAAATTTCGGCATACCCGAGGGTTTTCAATAGCGGTAGGTCAGGACCATAGCGGGCGCACAGAGATTCCACCTCGGTGACTAAGCCTTGCTCGATCATCTGGGCGGTGCGCTTTTCAATGCGCGCATTGAGGGTATCGGGGTCGCAGTCTAGCCCTATATATAAGATGGGGTAGTCAGGGGGCTGTTGGCCTTGCTGGGTCGAGAGCGGTTGGCCTGTGACATAGGCAACTTCGAGGGCGCGAATGGTGCGGGCGGCATCGTGGGGATGAATGCGATCGCTCGCTACCGGATCGACTTGCTGCAACATGGCATAGCATTGATGCTGTCCCAGCTGGGTGAGTTGCGATCGCAAGTCAGGGTGTGGAGCCACCGGGGGAATCTGCAAGCCATCCACCACCGATGCAATG
>Ga0208218_1000599_pt1 | contig 16472 bp, 12 predicted proteins | sample HotLakmasection3_FD_184726 | JGI IMG/M metagenome (GOLD analysis project Ga0208218, IMG submission 184726) | Hypersaline microbial mat communities from Hot Lake, Washington, USA - Section #3 (SPAdes) | ecosystem: Environmental > Aquatic > Non-marine Saline and Alkaline > Hypersaline > Microbial... | reverse complement strand
AGCAGTTCCGCGATGCGTTGACTGCATTGTAAGAGTTCTTGACGTTCCTCTGGAGTCATGACGGCAACCATTAAAATATCGCTACAGCCTTACTCTAATTTTTCTCTCAAGAAAGTGACCTGCTCCCAATTGATAGGTCTAATTGACAGGGTGAATTACGATTTGCAGCGCTTGAAAAGCGCTGTAGGAATCCATTAAGGATTGAAAATTAAATAAAACCCGGAATTTTTGATGAGAAGCGCGGCATTGCCGCGCTTCTCATCAAAAATTTCGGGTTTTATTTCGTACGTGATCCTTAGGAAGATGATCAACTGATTAATTATCCATTTGTTAATCTTGTTAATCGTCCCTTTGATAGAGCGGCTTTGCTGTAGCGCAAGTCCTGCTGCTGTTTGCCTTTGTAAAAGATTTCTACAGGACGGGAGCAAGCCGTAGCACACGATTATCTCTGCCGTGGGATAGGTTATAAGATTGACTGTCCAAAGTTAGGGTGAACTCAAATAGCCGAAGGTTTCGATACTGCTTGAGTCAAACAGAGAGATGTTGCAAGAGTAGGTCGTGCCACCCTCTCCTGACCCAGGTTTTGTTACCATGCCGCACCTTGAACATTCAAAGCAGTCAAAGTCAAAGCAGTCAAAGCAATCAAGCTCAGAAAACGAACAGTTGCCTCAACCACAATCCATGAAAATGGTAGATGGAAAGTCGGTTGAAACGCTGCGATCGCCCGGTGTCGAAATTCACGTTGAAGACGATCGCACGGGCATGAGTGCGGAAACCCTGCAGCGAGCCTTTACCGATAACCTGTTCTATACCCTGGGCAAAAGCGTTGAGTTTGCCAGTCCCTACGACTGCTACATGGCGCTGGCTTATACGGTGCGCGATCGCCTCATTCACCGCTGGCTTGAAACCGTGCAGACCTATCTCGAAACGGACTGCAAAGTCGTCTGCTACCTTTCCATTGAATACTTGCTAGGGCGGCAGCTCAAAAGCTATCTGGTCAATGCTGGGCTGTATCAGCGGACTCGCGAAGCCCTCAGCGACCTGGGACTGGACTTGAAGGAACTTATCGATCAGGAGATTGAGCCAGAGTTAGGGAATGGCGGCATGGGACGGCTGGCGGCTTGCTACCTGGAGGCGATGGCAACTCTGGAGATTCCAACCATTGGGTATGGCATTCGTTATGAATATGGGCTGTTTGAGCAAAGCCTGCAAGATGGGTGGCAACAGGAATGTCCGGCAAACTGGCTGCGGCTGGGCAACCCCTGGGAAATACCCCGGACTGAGTATCAATGCGAGGTAAAATTTGGCGGCTATACCGAAGCCTATACCGATGAGCAGGGACGCCATCAGGTGCGGTGGGTGGCTGAGCAAAGGGTGCTGGGTACGCCTTACGACTGGCTGATTCCGGGGTATGGTGTGGAAACGGTCAATACCCTGCGGTTGTGGAGTGCCCGTGCCCGCGAGGGGTTTAACTTGCAGGTGTTTAATGCGGGCGACTATACCCGTGCCGTTTCAGAACGGATCCATTCTGAAAGTATTTCAAAAATTCTCTATCCCAGGGATGATACGCCGAGGGGGCAGTCACTGCGGTTAAGGCAGGAGTACTTTTTCGCCAGTTGCTCTCTGCAAGACATTCTACGGCTGCATTTACTAAAGCATGGGCGGTTGGATAACTTGCATGAGCAGGTCGCGATTCATCTGAATGACACCCATCCCTCCATCAGTGTTCCAGAACTGATGCGGCTCCTGATTGATGAGCATGGAATGGAGTGGGATGCCGCCTGGCATATTACGCAGCAGGCGATCGCTTTCACAAACCACACCCTCTTACCTGAAGCTCTGGAGAAGTGGAGTGTCGAATTACTTGGCTCTTTGCTGCCCCGTCATCTAGAAATTATTTACGAAATTAATATGCGATTTTTGGCAGAGGTGCGCGATCGCTTCCCTGGAGATGAAGCAAAGTTAGCTCGCCTTTCCATCATTGAAGAACAATCTGAGAAAGCGGTTCGCATGGCGCATCTTGCCATTGTTGGCAGCCATGCCGTCAACGGGGTATCAGAACTGCACACCCAACTGTTGTGTCAGTCAACCCTGCAAGACTTGTACGACCTTTATCCCGATCGCTTTAGTAATAAAACCAATGGTATTACACCTCGACAGTGGGTGCTGGTGAGCAATCCAGCCCTGGCGGAGCTATTTACAGATACAGTTGGGACAAGCTGGATCACGCGCCTCGAACGGTTAAAGCATCTGGAGGACTGGGTGGGCGATCGCCACTTTCGGGAGAAGTGGTGCTGGGTCAAATTACAAAACAAGCTCACATTGACCCGGTATATCAAGAATTACTATGGCATTACTATTTCCCCCGACTCGATGTTCGACATCCAGGTAAAACGCATTCACGAGTACAAGCGTCAATTGCTCAATGCGTTGCATGTGGTGGCGTTGTATAACCGCATGAAGCGATCGCCCGATGAACCGATTTGCCCCCGGACTGTCATCTTTGCGGGAAAAGCTGCCCCCAGTTACCAGACCGCCAAGCTGATTATCAAGCTAATTAACAACATTGCCGATGTCATTAACCATGACCCGCAGATGGAAGGACGATTGAAGGTCGTCTATCTGACGGATTTTGATGTGACGTTGGGAGAATATATTTATCCGGCGGCTGACCTTTCGGAGCAGATTTCTACGGCAGGGAAAGAGGCTTCGGGTACAGGCAACATGAAGTTCATTCTGAATGGTGCCGTAACCATCGGAACCCTGGATGGAGCCAATATCAAGATCCGGGAGGAAGTTGGAGCAGACAACTTCTTCTTGTTTGGGATGAATGCCCAGGAAGTGGTAGACCTCAAACAGCAGGGCTATCGCCCCCGTGACTACTATGAAACAAACCCCATTTTGCGGGAGGTGTTGGATCAAATCTACTCTGATGCCTTTTCGCCTCATCAGTCTGGTTTGTTTCAGCCCCTTGTTGAGCAGCTATTGGAGGTTGACCAGTACTGCGTGCTAGCAGATTTTCAGTCCTATCTCGACAGCCAGCGGCAGGCGGAGCAGGCATATCAGGAGAGCGATCGCTGGACAACTATGTCCATCCTCAACTCCGCGCGATCGGGTTACTTTTCAGCCGATCGCGCCATCCAAGAGTATTGCGAAGACATTTGGGATGCCCATCCCGTTGCCATTACCCTGAGCGAAAAGCAGCAAGGGCGCATCAGCCAGAGCTTTCGCCAAAAGTTTGCCGACACCCAGCAACCTTCTAGGACGGGGCAAGGGCGCGATCGCCAGTTCTAGGTTGGGGATGGTTCTGTTTCTGTGGCGCTGAGAATTTAAAGGGTCTTGATTTTGCGTGCGCTCTGCGCACGCAAAATCAAGACTCTTTGAAAAATGGCGAGCCTGTTGAGAATGAGGGCAGGTTGCTGGGTGAGGGCAAGGGCGATCGCCTCTTCAGTGCACGAACAGTTTGGCTTGGTCTTCTGGAGCCATTCCAATCCCGGTATCGATCACAGCAATGCACAGGTAAGGGAGTTACAAGAAAATAAAATCCCCATTTTTGAGAGAGAAGGCTGGCTTTGCCAGCCTTCTCTCTCAAAAATGGGGATTTTATTTTCTTGCAACTCCGTAAACTTCACGGCATTGGTTAACAAATTAATCAACACCTGCCGAATTCGCCGCTCGTCTACTTCCATTTCACCCAGCTCGGGTGCAATAGACATCTTCAATTGCAACTCCGGCTAGAAACTTATAAGAGAAAAGGATTATTACCATAGCTAAAAATATATTGCAACTTTTGTAAAAAGAATGTTACATTTGATTTACACAAGTTTACAAACCTTAACAGAGGTCTTCCATGTCCTACGTTCCTGCCATCACTCCCGATTTTCGCTCTATGGCTCAGCAATTGACCACTCATCAAGCAACCCGTAAGGCTAAGGTCGGTTTCAGCGACGGCAGCGAGTTGGTTCCTGCGGAAGCGGGTTCCCGGATGCAGCGTGAGGGTAGCAGTTTCCTCCGTCGTCCCAATCTCAACGGCGCAACCGTTGACCAGGAAGGCTTGACCAACAACTATGCCGTTGAGCCGAATATGTACTACGCGGCATTCCCTTCTCAAGAGCAAGCGCGTCAGTATGCCCTGCAAGGTTTGATGGCTGCAACCCTGCTTGTCGGTCTCATCGTCACCTCTTTTGCAGTCAGCTAACAAAGTTCTAGTCAACAGAGATTTATGCGTGGGGTGTAAGTCTCTGGCTTAAAGCATTACTCTCCTGCCTTAAGCATTCGGTTTCCCCTGGCAAATGCCAGGGGATTTTTGTTGTCTGCTTCAACATGACCGCCATTTTTAATAGCCATATTCATGGGGATTAGGGTAGTCCTCAAAAGGTAATGATTTTGGGGTGTGTGGGCAGCGCCCACACACCCCAAAATCATTACCTCCATACCACTACCGGGATTAGAACGGGGAGCAGGGGCGGAACTCCTGCGTGGGGGCACCGCCCCCCCTCTTGTCCTCAGGGCCATGTACGAAATAAACCCCAGAATTGTTGATGAGAAGCGCGGCATTGCCGCGCTTCTCATCAACAATTCCGGGTTTATTTCGTACATAGTCCTGAGAAAAATGATGAAGGTATTAATCTGCTCAAAACTTGGTGCTTTGCCAGCGGTAGGGACGAGTGCTTCAGCCCCTGGCGGTTATTTTCGTTACTTGTTGAGAGAGTTCGGGCAACAAGGATAATTGAACAGAGGTGTAGAAGGATGGATGCTGGGCGATCGCCCCCACAATTTCCTTTAGATCCGCATTACCCGCCCGCGCACCCAGTCCATTGATAGAGCATTCAATTTGCCGTATCCCCACCGACAGAGACTGTAGAGAGTTCTCGACCGCATATCCCTGATCATTGTGGCAATGGACGGCAATTGTCGCCTGATCAATATTGGGAACTCTAGACATTACCGTTTCGAGCAGAGCTACCAACTCTGACGGGGTGGCAACGCCCATGCTGTCGGGGATGGCGATCGTCGTTGCACCCGCTTTTATAGCGGTTTCTATACCTTTGCAAACAACATCGGGATGGCTACGGGTCGCATCAAAGGCTGACCATTCCACATCGTCACAGTAGTTCCTTGCCAAAGAAATACTCCGTTGAATGGTTTCGATGGCTTCGGATAGAGCTTTTTCCCCTTCAATGCGAATGGGGGTAAAAATATTGATTCGCCCATGAGCAGAGGATTTGAGTGCCGTAGCAACAGCTTCAACCTCAGCGGGGCGGCTACCAGACAATCCACAAATCACCGCGTTGTTCACCTGTTGCGATACCCTGGCAATCTCCTCCATATCTTTCGGAAATACACCGGGATAGCCCACCTCGATCACATCTACACCCGCTGCGTCTAGAAGTGATGCAATCTGAAGCTTCTGATCGACTGTGAGCTTATGGGTGAGGGAGAGTTCACCATCTCGCAATGTTGTATCAAATATAGTAATTTTTGTAGCTTGACTCATGGCGATCGCCCTTTAACCCTTTCAAAAGCTGGATAAAAAATGGGAAATAAACTTCATGCTATTTTCCAATATCTTCGCCATTTTTCAAAAACCCTTGATTTTGCGTGCGCTCCGCGCACGCAAAATCAAGGGTTTTTGAAAAATGGCGATCATGTGGATTATTCTGTCCCAACTTACAGCGCTTCGCGCGTGAATCAGCCACAGTTGTTTTTGTAAGAGCTGTGCGGAGCGCGGCTCTCACAAAAACAACCTGGTTTTAAGCGCTTGAAAAGCGCTGTAAATCACCTGGCATTTGCTCTCACCAACACGAAAGATTGATGTAAGTTATCAGGTCACGATTGTGAACGTTCTCTCAAACATCTGCAGGGTTTTGCCCTGGGCGATCGCCCTCTACCGCAAATATGGGTTTGAGGATGAAGGCGTGATGCGCGACTATGGCTTCCGTGCCGGACGTTATGCCGATGTACTGATGATGTCACGGATGCGCTATCAGTAGGTTTGTTGCCTGCTGGATAACAAACAGGCGTCTTGAGGACTTAGTTACGCAGTTCGATACTCAAGACTGTGGCTCTGGTGGCAGAAGTCTGACTGACCAAGGTTAACTGCTCAGAGCCACACCCAATCTTTCACTCCTAAGACATATTTCAAATCCTGGTTTTTAATGGTAAATAGTGAAGGACATCTCCTTCTTTAGATAGAGAGGGTGGGGTCATCCTGGCTTGCACGTTAGCATCAGAACGACGACGGACCCTAACGGACCTTTTATGACAGGTGCCATGTCTGAGCTCACCAACCTCGACTTAACAAACTGCGATCGCGAACCTATCCATATTCCAGGGTTGATCCAGCCTCATGGCGTATTGATAGTGTTGCAGGAGCCAGATTTGACCATCACCCAGTTAAGCGCCAATACCCAGGCAGTGCTTAATCGCTCACCAGAGGAATTACTGGGCAAGCCCCTCTCCAGCTTGCTCAATAGTTCGGAGATACAAAATATTCAACAATGTCTATCCCAGGACTTTGAAAGCATTAACCCCCTCAATTTATCTATCGCAAGCCCAGAAAAAGAACTAGAGTTTGATGGTATTGTTCATCGGTGGAATGAGGTGGTAATTCTGGAACTTGAGCCGAAGATAACAGGCAAAGAACCGGACTTTTTTGATTTTTATCACCAGGTAAAAGAGCCGATCGCCCGGATTCAAAAGGCACCAACGCTGTTAGAAATGTGCCGGGTAGTTGTCAAAGAAATTCGCCGCCTGACGGGTTTCGATCGCGTCATGGTCTATCAGTTTGACTCAGACGGTGCGGGCATCGTTATTGCCGAAGATACCGATCAAGAGACGCCTTACCTGAATCTACACTATCCTCCCTCCGATATTCCCAAGCAAGCCCGTCACCTATACACGTTGAACTGGTTGCGGCTGATTCCTGATGCCCAATATCAGCCCGTGGGGCTTATTCCAGCAGTAAACCCTTCGACGGGGCAACCCCTCGACCTGAGCATGGCGGTCTTACGAAGCGTCTCGCCCATTCACCTGGAATATCTGTACAACATGGGCGTCACCGCATCGATGTCGATTTCCCTGATGCAAAACCAAAAGCTCTGGGGTTTGATCGCGTGCCACCATAAGTCGCCTAGATATATTCCCTATCACATCCGCACGATTTGTGAATTCATTGGTCAGGTGATGTCTACCGAATTAATCAATAAAGCGGCGAGTGAGAATAGCGAGCACAAACAACATCTCAAGTCGCTGCAAACTCACTTTGTAGAAGAGTTGTCTCAAGCTGGCTTTTTGTTAGAAGGGATGGAACAGCTCAAACCGCAACTGCTTGATTTGATCGATTCGACGGGGGCTGTGATTTGTAGTGAAAACCAATGTATTCGCATTGGCAAGACACCGACAGAAGGCGAAGTTCACACGTTGTTAGACTGGATCAAACCTCATTTCAATCAGGGAATTTTTGAAACGCGATCGCTGCCCAAACAGTACCCCGCCGCTAAGGACTACCAGGAGATTGCGAGTGGGGTTTTGGCACTAGAAATCTCCCGAATTCATCGGAACTATATTCTGTGGTTTCGCCCCGAGGTGATTCAAACCGTTAATTGGGGTGGCAATCCTAACAAACCTGTAGAAGTGCTATCAGACAATAGTTTGCGCATGTCGCCCCGCAAATCTTTTGAACTCTGGCAGGAGGAGGTTAGGGGTAGTTCTTTACCCTGGCAACCCTATGAAGTTGAAGCGGTCGCTGAATTGCGAAACTTAATTGTCGGGATCGTGCTGCGGCAAGCCGAAGAAATGTCTTCCATGAATTATGAGTTGCAGCGCAGCAATGAGGAACTGGATTCGTTTGCCTACATTGCTTCCCATGATTTGAAAGAACCGCTACGCGGCATTCATAACTATGCCAACTTTCTCATGGAAGACTATGTTGAAATGTTGGATGAGGATGGGGTGTCTAAGCTGCAAACCCTGGTGCGGCTGACCCAGCGCATGGAGGATTTGATTAACTCCCTGCTCCAGATCTCCCGGCTGGGTCGGGCTGACCTGATTCGACAGGCGGTTGATCTCAACGACCTGGTGCACCAGGCGATCGCCACCCTCACCATCACCCGCCCCGATTTGAGCATAGAATTCCGCATTCCCCGCTCCCTACCTGTGGTTGAGTGCGATCGCAACCAGGTCATTGAATTGTTTACCAACTTGATCAGCAACGCAATTAAATACAATGACAAAGACGAGCGGTGGGTCGAGATTGGCTTTCTGGAGGGAAATGAGATCCCCTTAGAGCCGAGGGACAGTCCTATTTTCTATGTTCGAGACAATGGTATTGGTATTTCCCAGGAGCATCTAGAGAAAATCTTCCAAATTTTTCGTCGGTTGCATGGTCGCGATGAGTTTGGTGGCGGCACCGGAGCTGGACTTACCATTGCCCGTAAAGTTGTAGAGCGTCATGGGGGCAGAATTTGGCTCGACTCTGTTCCCGGTCAGGGTACAACTTTCTACTTTACGTTGGTAGCGGAGACCGAGCGATGATCGCAATATTCAACATTTCTCCTGACCAAATGGTGCCCCAGCAGGGGGCGCAGAACCGCGATGAACCGTCCAAAGAACCTGACCAGCATTTACAACGAATGACTGCAACCAGAGATTTTTTCACCCAGCAGATGCCCCCAATGTTGATTGTGGAGGATAGCAACGAAGACTTTGAATCATTCAGGCGGTATCTCCGGCGATCGCCCTTACAAATTCCTATATATCGCTGCACCAATGGTGAGCAGGCTCTAGCCTTTCTTTATCACACGGGCAACTATACAAATAGCCAAAGCGCTCCCCGTCCCGGCTTGATCATCCTTGACCTGAACCTTCCTGGAACGGATGGGCGAGAGGTATTGCGGCGCGTCAAACAAGATGAAAGCCTCAAAAAAATTCCTATCGTTGTATTTACCACCTCAGACAATCCCAGAGATATTGAAGATTGCTATCAATTTGGGGTAAACAGCTACATCGTTAAGCCCATCAATATTGAGCAACTCAAACGTGACATTCAAGTCATCATCGACTACTGGTTTGATGTCACCACACTATCTGAGCGATCGGAGGATTAACCATGCCTCAAGCCTCTCGCACTGTTCTCGTTGTAGATGATTCTCCCGAAGACCGGGAACTGTATCGGCGGTATTTGTTGCGCGACCCAGACTACTCCTACACCATCATCGAAGCTGAATTAGGGCAGCGAGGATTAGAACTCTGGCAACAGCACCACCCCGATGTTGTACTGCTCGACTATCGCCTACCCGATTTGGATGGGCTGGAATTTCTCACCCAGTTAACATCTGCGACCCAACCCTACTTTGTCCCCGTCATTGTGGTAACAGGGCAGGGAAGTGAGGCGATCGCCGTTAAAGCGATGAAAGCAGGAGCACAGGACTACCTTGTGAAAGGGCAAATTACCCCCGAAAGCTTGCAATGGTCCGTTAACCACACCATCGAAGCCATCCAGCTCCGCATCCAGGTACAGCAGGGTGTTGAACGGGAACGGATCGTCTCGCAGATGACGCTCAAGGTCCATCAAACCCTGAACCTGGAGGAAATTCTGCAAACTACCGTGTCCGAAGTTCGCCAGTACCTAAAAACCGACCGCGTCCTAATTCTTCAGGTTGAGGCTGATGGCAGGGGAACGGTGATTACCGAGTCTGTCGATGGCGCTTGGATGTCCCTATTATCTAACGCTTATCCCGATCCCTGCCTGGTTAGTGGCTCGCTCGAACCCTTGCGGCAGGGAATGATTACCAGCAAATCTAATATTCATGATGGCAGCGTTGCTCCCTGTCACGTAAAATTGCTAGTGACCATGCAGGTGCAATCGCATCTCGTCGTCCCCATTCGGCAGTACGACCAGTTATGGGGCATGTTAATCGTCCATCACTGCTCTGCCCCACGCCAGTGGCAAGCCACAGAAATTGCTCTGCTTAAAGATTTGACGACTCAGTTGGGCATTGCGCTAAAGCAGGCAGAACTCCATCAGCAAACGCAAACCGAACTCGCTGAGCGGAAGCGTGTTGAAGCCAAACTGCGCGAAAGTAATGAACGACTCCAGATGGCGCTGGATGGTTCAGGAGGAGGACTATGGAGTTGGAATATCGCCACAAATGAATGGTATACCAGTCCTCGCTGGCTAGAGATCCTGGGCTACAAAGTGGGAGAACTATCTGGTCATTACACCACCTGGGAACAACTGATGCACCCGGAGGAAAAAGCTTGGGTATTGAAGCAGTTAACTGCCCATTTACAAGACACCTCAGCCCCCTATCAGTTCGAATACCGAATGCTGAACAGCTCTGGGGAATGGAAGTGGGTTGCTAACTATGGAAAAGTTGTCCGACAAGATGACCAGGGCAATCCCTTGCAGATGGCAGGCATACAGTTTGACATTAGTGAGCATAAACGTGCTCAAGAGCATTTGCGGGCGAGTGAAGAACGCTTTCGCACCTCCGTCGAAAATATGCTGGACTGCTTTGCAATTTATCGCGCCGTGCGCAATGACCAGGGACAAATAGAGGATTTTCAAGCGGAATACATTAATGATGCCGCCTGTATCAGCAGTGAGATTGCGCGGGAGGCGCATCTGTCGCGGGGGTTGTGTGACCTTCTTCCTGCCCACCGCAGCAGTGGGTTGTTTGATGAATACTGCCAGGTCGTGAAGACAGGCAAATCCCTTGCCAAAGAAGACTTGATTTATGAAGACCAGTTGGGTCAACGGCGTTTGGCAAGAGCCTATGATATCCGCGTTGCTAAGTATGAAGATGGCTTTGTGGCAACCTGGCGTGACATTACCGATCGCAAGTGGGCAGAAGCTGAGCGCGAACAACTCCTGGAGCGTGAACGGACAGCCCGTGCCACCGCCGAACGTGCTAATCGCATTAAGGATGAATTTCTCGCCATTTTGTCCCACGAGTTAAGGTCACCGCTCAATCCTATTTTGGGTTGGGCAAGACTACTGCAAACGCACAGCTTTGACCCGACGGTAACGGCGAAAGCTCTGGCAACCATTGAGCGGAATGCCAAACTACAGACCCAACTGATTAATGATTTACTTGATGTTGCTCGCATTTTGCGGGGGAAACTCAAGCTCGATACGACTCTTGTTGATCTTGGCTGTGTTACCGAAGCTGCCATGGAAACGGTGAGGCTTGCAGCCCTTGCCAAACAGATTCTGATTTATCCGGTTTTGCCTAATGTTGGTCATGTTTCGGGCGATGCGACGCGGCTCCAGCAAATCGTTTGGAATTTGTTGTCTAACGCCATTAAATTTACACCAGCCCACGGACGCGTCGATATTCGCCTGGAGCAGGTTGAAAACCATGGGCGTATTATCGTCAGCGATACGGGCAAAGGCATCAAACCCGAATTTGTGCCCCATCTCTTCGAGTCGTTCCGGCAGGAAGATGCCTCTACAACCCGCAGTCATGGGGGTCTGGGGTTGGGGCTAGCGATTGTTCGCTACCTTGTAGAGGCACATGGTGGAACAGTATGGGCATACAGCGCAGGAGAGGGAAAAGGCGCAACGTTTACAGTTGAATTGCCTTTAGTCAATGCTGATTCTGAAGCAGTTTTCCCCTCGGATGAGATAACAGATACCCTGGATTTAACGGGTCTGCGGGTTCTGACCGTTGATGATGATCCAGATACCTGTGAATTTATCACAGCATTGTTAACCGCTTATGGAGCAGAAGCTTTAACGCTGTCCTCTGCCACCGAGGTGCTGGAAAACATCGAATCCTTTCAACCCGATGTGTTAATTAGCGATATCGGTATGCCCGAAGTCGATGGCTACACATTGCTCCAGAAGATTCGAGCAATGACACCTGATGATAGCCAACCGATTCCGGCGATCGCCGTCACTGCCTATGCGCGCGAGGAAGATCGCCGCAATGCCTTAGCACATGGCTTTCAAGAACATATTGCAAAACCCTTAGACCCTTCGATCCTGGCTGCCGCCATCCTGGAGCTAACATCACATCCCGTACATCTTTAGGGATCTGCGGATTAATAAAATCCCAATTTTTGAGAGAAAAGCGCGGCATTCTCGTTGAAAATTCTGGGGTTTATTTTATTTTCAATCCTTAGGGGGTGGTAGGAATCAGGGCAGCCCTTTAGGGTTCAAAGAAGCCCAATGGGTTCAACCGATGGGCAATATGCTCCTTTCGTTTTGCTATCCAAGTGGATCTCGTTCCTGTCAAGACACCTCTGGTTGAAGAATTGCCCCAAGTGGAAGCGACCCAGGCAGTTCTCCCGCTCATTCCCAATACCGAACCAGGTGATCTGGTTCACCCAACCGATGAGAAGGACACAATTCGTCGGAGCCTTTGGGCATCTAGCCTGGATGGTCTGTTTGCGGCGATCTATGTGCAAGCTACCAGTGGCGTATTGCTGAGTAACTTTCTCGTGGAGTTGCGGGCTAGTCCTGCGGCGATCGGCATGATCATGTCCGTACCCATGCTGGCAAATCTGGTGCAGCCGTTGGGCGCTTACTGGTCAAACCACACGACAAGCCGACAAAACTTTAGTTTTTGGGTCAATACTCCGGCTCGGTTGTTGTGGCTGGGGTTGTCTCTGGGGATTGGGCTAACGACTCTGGATGAGATAAACCCCTCACGCCTGGTGTTTCTATCTCTGGCAATCATTCTTGCCAGCTCGTTTTTGAATAGCCTGGGAACAGCTTCCTGGTTAAGTTGGGTGGCATCGCTGGTGCCGCGTCAGCTACGGGGGCGCTACTTCGGTCTACGGAATAGCATTGCTAGTTTGACTGCGCTACTTGCCGTACCCCTGGGCGGAATGATTGTCTCTCATTGGCCCGGAGGTTCTTTGCAGGGCTATGGTGCAGTGTTAGTGCTGGGGGGCATAGCCGGACTCATGAGTTTGGGGTTTCAGCGGTTGATGGTCGATGTGAACCCCCAAGACCAGATGCGGCTACTGCGAAAACAACAGCGCCGGGGAGAACGCCAAAACGCTCTGACAGAGGGAATACGGACATGGTTTTGGCAGGATGCTAACTTTCTAATTTTTCTGACGTACTTTGCCATTTGGAATTTTTCGGTCAACTTATGTAATCCATTTTTCAACTTGTATTTGCTGGAAGAACTAAAGCTGGATGTGACGTTGGTGACGCTCTACACCAGCCTTTCCGCTGGAGCAAATCTAGTCATGTTGGTGCTCTGGGGAAGGATTGCCGATCGCTTGGGCAATCGTTTTTTGTTACTGGTTGTAGGAGCTGTGGTTGCCATGACTCCATTATTTTGGATGGGCACCGGGGTAAACGGGTTATCCATCTGGCTCTGGTTTCCTCTATTGCACATGCTGGGGGGCGGTACCTGGGCAGCGATCGACCTGTGTTTGAACAACATGCAGATTAGTATTGCTCCCATTCATAACCAGCCGGGGTATTTTGCGATCGCCGCTGCCATTGCTGGCGTTTCTGGTGCGATCGGAACAGTGATGGGGGGGTACACAGCGGAGGTCGCGGGCTACACAGGATTACTGGGGCTGTTTATGCTGTCGAGCTTACTGCGACTGGTCGCGCTCATGCCACTGTTTTTTGTCGAAGAAGGACGCTCCATTCGACATATTCTGCAAGTTTGGTTTCCAGGTCGCTCATCTGCCACCTGACCTGTAAGGGACTTGCAAGAAAATAAAATCCCCATTTTTGAGAGAGAAGGCTGGCTTTGCCAGCCTTCTCTCTCAAAAATGGGGATTTTATTAAGCCGCAGAACCCTAATTTTGTTTTGGGAGAGACGGCTGCACCATCCCTCCTTCCATTTGGATTGGATTAGGGGGATTGGAAAGTCATAGAAAGGGAAGCGGTTTCAGGCACAACATAATGTTGAGGGAGTCGGACCTGAAACGTAGTACCTTTCCCCAGACGACTGGTTACATTAATCTGACCATTTTGCAAATCTACAAAGCGTTTGACGATGTTTAAGCCTAAACCCGTACCAGCGATATTGCTGACATTGCGCCCCCGATGAAAGGGTTCAAACAGGTAGGGAATATCTTCTGGCGGAATGCCAATACCCTGGTCGGCTACTTGAAACGTGATTCGTTCCTTGTGCTTGATAACTTTGAACTGAATAGTTCCAGGTTCGGGGGTGTAACGCAGGGCGTTGGACAAAATGTTGGTCAGGATAGAGCGGAGAAGTCGTTGATCGAGGGTGACGGGCAAGCACTTTGAGCGGCTGCTGAAGTGGATGCGTTGGGGGGGCTGGGGGCGATCGCCCATCCCTTCAATCCCCTCACCGACTCGACTCCCCGAAGTCATTTCAGCCACGAGCGCTTGGCAAAAGGGAATCAGGTCAAATGTCTTGGGCTTTACCTCAATCCCCTTGGCTTCAATGCGCCCAATGATCAAAATGGCATCGATCATCTGGGTCATGCGCTCTACATTGTCTTGAATGCCCAGGTGATAGTTACTTTTTTGTTCGAGCGTCAACTGCGTATCATAGCGTTCTAGAGAAGACACGGAGAGCAAGATGTTATTTAGGGGATTGCGGAACTCGTGGCAGACCATGCTGACGACGCGCGATCGCAGTTCGCTCAGTTCTTTCAATTGCTCATTGGCTTGTTGCAGTTCGATGGTGCGATCGCGCACCCGTTGTTCCAGTTCTTCATTGGTGCGCTGGAGGATCGCTTCTGCCCACTTGCGCTGGGTGATGTCGCGAAAGGCGACCACGGCTCCCACCAGTCTGCCCTGCTCATCACGCATGGGCGTGCTGATGTACTCCACTGGGAACGAGGTGCCATCCTTGCGCCAAAACACTTCTTCTGCCACCCGATGCACGATGCCATCCTGAAATGCGGCATAGATGGGGCATTCTTCGCGGGGGTAGGGCGAGCGATCGGGGCGGGAGTGGTGCAACACCTGGTGCATGGATTTGCCGATCAACTCCTGTGGCTCCCAACCGATCATCTGGGCACCAGCGGGATTGATGAAGGTGGCATTGCCCTGCAAATCGACCCCATACACCCCCTCCCCAATGGCATTGAGGATGAGCTGTTGCTGACGGCGCAGGGTTTCGATGGTGGCGTCAACCGAGGCTTGGGGCAGGGGTAGCGGGTCAGACAGGTTGGCTAAGGGTTTGGACGACGAATACATAGAATCCCCAGTGGGTTCTTACCGGATGGAGGATGGAGGGTGGCATGAGTGATGAGCGACCTACCACTACCAAACCAAACAGGGTGCAACCGCGAGTCCGAAGGAGGTTGACGGTTTGGAATAAGGGCAAGATGAAGATAATTGTAACCGTTTACACCACAAACCTTATCCTAAAAACTCTATTAAAGAAACCATGTTTCCTTTTGAACGATGCTGACTTGGTGAAGCCACAGCTATGGTCAAAAAAATTTTGGTGATTGAAGACGAAACTCAAACCCGCGAAATCTTTGCGCGATGCCTGGATTTTGAGGGATTTTGCGTGTTTACGGCGGAGAGTGGCACCGCTGGGGTGAAGCTGGCAAAGCAGCATCTTCCCGACCTGATTGTGTGCGACATCATGATGCCCGATATGGATGGCTACCAGGTGTTGTCAACACTTCGACAAGACCCATCCACCGCAGCAATCCAATTCCTGTTTCTGACAGCAAAGGTGACAATGGCGGATCTGCGCCAGGGCATGCAGTTGGGGGCAGACGACTACCTGACCAAGCCCTGCACCGTGGAGCAACTGTTGGGGGCGATCGCCACTCGTCTGGAACGTCAGTCTACCCTCAAGCGCAGTTACAGCCAGGAAGTTTCGCTTTCAGAAGCAACGGGTTCTGGCGTAGAAACCCGTTCCATCTTTCCCAGCAACCCCAAGCTTAATGCCGTTTTTCGCTTCATTGAAACCCACTATCACCAGCCCATTTCCCTGGCAGATGTGGCACAGGCGGCAGGCTACTCTCCCGCCTATCTAACGAATCTGGTGCAATCCCAAACGGGGCGGAGCGTAAAGCGGTGGATTATTGAGCGGCGGATGGCGCAGGCACGGTTCTTGCTAACGACAACGGCGAAAACCGTAAACGAGATTGCAGAAGTGGTTGGCTATGGCGATGTGAGTTATTTTGTGCGGCAGTTTCGCCAGTTCCATGATGCATCGCCCCAGGCATGGCGATCGACAAGGGGGATGCAGGCGATCGCCTCCTAGCTCTGGGTGCAGGCTTTCCCCTCATCCCCCAACCCCTTCTCCCACAAGGGGAGAAGGGGAGTAAGGAAACTACAAGTCATTTTCAAAGCCCCTCTCCCATTTTGGGCTACCGTGTATACACAAGTCCCCTTTACACTATTTGAATCAGATTTAGGGCGCAGTCAATGCTAGAAAATCCTATCCTCATTCATGCTCAACGCTTTAAGGGAGCCGCCTTTGGGGATAAACGGCTCCAAAAAAGGGGGCTGCATTATATGAGGCAATTTGTGAACATCAGTCCGTCAACATTCGACA
>Ga0208218_1000588_pt1 | contig 16850 bp, 12 predicted proteins | sample HotLakmasection3_FD_184726 | JGI IMG/M metagenome (GOLD analysis project Ga0208218, IMG submission 184726) | Hypersaline microbial mat communities from Hot Lake, Washington, USA - Section #3 (SPAdes) | ecosystem: Environmental > Aquatic > Non-marine Saline and Alkaline > Hypersaline > Microbial... | reverse complement strand
TCATACCTGGGAAGTTTTATCCTCTGTGGCTGCCACTGCCCAGCAGCAAGGCGAGTCCTTTGTTGACCTGGTCGCTCAAGCGATCTCCTTGGAGCCCCCCCAGCAATAAAAAACGCTAAACAAATACCATTGCCGCGCTTCTCATCAAAAATTTCGGGTCTTATTTCGTACGTGATCCTTAGAGGGGTGCTTTATGGGCTGTGGCAGAGATGAGGGTAGAAATTTGTTGGGCGATCGCCCCTCCATGCCTTTGGGGTAGGTCGTGACCAGCCTGGGGTAGCACTATCAGATCTGCCTGGGGAATGCGATCGGCATAGGTTTCGCAGTGCCAGAGCGGAATTGTGTCATCCAGTGCCCCAGCAATCACACGGGTCGGCACAGGGATTTGATGAATGTCCTTTTCCACAGTGTCGAACGCATCTTCTGGACGCAGACGGTGAACCAGGAAGGAATAGGCAGCAGGATTTGCCAGAATCCGGCGGCGTATCTTCCAGAAATATTCCAGGGATTCGCGCCGTCCTAGAAGCTGCCACAGGGGCAGGGTCAAGCCCAAGCCCCAGTCCACTACTGGGGTGCGCCAAAGCAAAGGACGGAGATAGTTATAGCGCCCACAAAAGCTATCGTCTCGGATGCCAGCGGGAGCCACCAGCACCAGGTTTTGCAATGGATAGCGGAGGGCGTAGGCAGCAGCGACCCACCCACCCAGGGAATGCCCCACAAGCGTTATGGATTGGAGGTTCTGCTGCTCAACAAAGGCATGGACAAAACCCACCAGGCGATCGATGTCGTAGTGAATCATTGGCTTTGAGGAGTTGCCAAACCCCAACATATCCAACCGAATGCAGTAATAATGGTCGGCTAGTTCGGCAACAACGGCTTCCCAACAGGCACTACTACCCAGAAAGCCATGCAGGAAGAGCAGGACAGCGCCACTTCCCTGCTCTTCGTAGGCGGCGGTGTAGGTAGTGTTGTCTAGCTGCAACGATGTGGTCTGTTTTTCGGACATGGTGCTCTCCTACCTGCCAGGATCTCCTACCTGCTAATAGCGGTCTGCTAATAGCGGTCAGTGGATGGCGGGGAACCGCCTCATCCGTTCTCCCCGCATACTTTTTGATTACTCTTATCCATACTACTAAGGGACTTGCAAGAAAATAGTGACTGAAACCTGGCTCCATATCCGGTATGTCCTTCAGTTCAACGTACTCGCCATTTTTCTGAAACCCTTGATTTTGCGTGCGTGTCATGCACGCAAAATCAAGGGTTTCAGAAAAATGGCGAAGGTTGGGTAGCCATAAATTAGCCATAAATCAAGCCATCGGGGTGCGCACCCCGATGGCTTGATTTATGACCATATACTTAACTGTCGTTTTGAACGGAACGATTTGTTTTGCAAAACGCTCTAATTTGCCAAATGAAACAGACCATTGATTTGTCCTGTAACTTGTCATGTGACTTGTCATGAAAAGTAGATATCAGGTCATGAAAAGTAGATATCAGGCATTACGTTTCACCATCATTAGCACTTCTCATCACCCGCGAGAACTGTTCATACCGACTCCCTATCGCAAAGTATTTGTCGGTAATATAACAATCCGGTAAAGTTGAAGCGCCTTTTTTATCTACTCTTAACTGAAGCTTAAACCAGTCTACTTGGGGGATTCTAGCTGATGGAGGCGAACTAGGGAAACCGCTTGAAGCGGCGGGTCTTGCTAAATCAATATGCCTTTCAGTAGAGGAGCGATCGCGCCTGCCCCAAGTCAGTATTTTCAAAAATCAACCATCAAAATGAAGAGGGAGATACTGTCATTTTCAAATGAATCGGCTATGATGTCAGCGAGTGAAAACTTCACAGGATATCAAGGTAGTGTAGCTCCATACATTGGAGTTGTTCATTAGTTTTGGTATTCCCCCGAACGATTGACCGCATTAAGGTTTGGAGAGCGCCGTGACTATTTACGTTGGCAACCTGTCTTTTCAGGCAACGGAGGAAGATCTACGCGAAGTTTTTTCTGAATATGGAGAAGTAGTTCGCGTTAGTTTGCCCACCGACCGCGAAACTGGAAAGAAGCGAGGGTTCGCCTTTGTGGAAATGAAAGAAGAAGCTAACGAAGATCAAGCCATCGAAGAGTTGGATGGTGCTCAGTGGCTGGGACGCGAGATTCGCGTTAACAAGGCAAAGCCACGGGAGAACAACAACTCTCGCCCTGTGCGCCGGGTTGAGAATCTCTCGTAGTTTCTGGTCAATCCTTTAACGGGGTTGGTTTCGGGCTTTGACGCTGTGCAGGTAGGGGCGGAACTGTGCGATCGCCCATTGTGTCCTACGCCTCCCAGGTCACGTACCGAAACGTTTTGCTGCGCTTAGGGACTTGCTTAAGAATAAAATTCCAGAGAGAGGGAGCGCGGGCGATGCCCACGCTCCCTCTCTCTGGAATTTTATTTATTTGCTAACCCCTTAGGGTTTGTGTGTTGGGAATTAGGGCAGGTATTGTGGTTAGTAGAACCGCTCTAAATCACGGTTGAGTTGCTCCATCAACAGAACAGCCCTATGTCAGACCCTACTCCTTCTCAATCAACAACTCCGACTGCTCCAAGCTCCCCTGCAACGACTGAAGTTTCTACGCTCGCCAAACGTATTCGCAACTTTTTGGTTGTCCTTGTAGCGAGCCTGCTGGGTGTGGCGATTTTCCTGGGTGTGCAGACCCAGGCAGGTGTGCCATCCCTCAGCGCTCAGGCTGAAGCCTCTACTCCCTGGGACGTGGCACAAACCAATGGCAAGCCAACCCTGATGGAGTTTTACGCCAACTGGTGTACCAGTTGTCAGGCAATGGCTCCTGACCTGGCAGAGTTGAAGGAAACCTATGGCGATCGCATTAACTTTGTCATGCTCAATATTGACAATGACAAGTGGTTGCCAGAAATGCTGGAATACCGGGTTGATGGGATTCCCCACTTTGTGTTTATGGATGAGACGGGGAGGGCGATCGTCAGTATCATTGGCGAGCAACCCCGAACGATTCTGGCAGCAAATTTAGATGCCCTGGCAAGCGGTAAACCCCTACCCTTTGCACCGAATCGTGGTCAGCTCTCTCCCACTAACCGACAGCCCACCGTCACACCAAGCACGGATGATCCCCGTAGCCACGGAGCACAGGTGGTTTCCCCTGGTGCCTCCCGTCAAGATTGAGACATTCCCACAAGGACATTTCTGAGAAAGAATATCCCATTTTGTGAAAGAGGGCGCGGCTAAGCCGCGCCCTCTTTCACAAAATCGGGATATTCTTTCCTGGAAAGCACCTTAGAAAGCGCCACCACTAATTTCTTGGAAGAATTGTACCTGTTCCCGAAGGGCTTGCGCTTGCTCTAAATTGCCCTGCTGTTCATAAAGTTCTGCGGCACGGAGATAGTTGGTGGTCACGGCTTCCAGTTCATCGGGCTGCAACCGGGTGGCTTCCCCATAAACGGCATCTGCAAGATCCAGATAGGCGTCGGGTTGGTCAGGGTCGAGGACGATCGCCTCACTCAGCGCTTCGATGGCTGCCCGATAGTTACCCTGGAACAGGAGGTTGTTTCCACGGGTATAGGCTTCATCGTAGGGGGTGGCTACTCGCACCTGCACGGTGTAATTTCCTGGCATGCCAAAGGGCGATCGCGCCACAATTACGTAGTCCCCATCCGTAGGCAGGTCGAGGAAAACAGAAGTCTGGTTGGGATCGCGCGAAAACCCTTCACTGCTGGCAAGTTCTGTGCCATTGGGAGCCAGCACCGTGAGGGCTCCACTAAAGTCTGTGCTCAAAATACTGATGACTACCTTTTGTCCGGCGGTGCCGCTAAAGGTGTGTTGCCTCAACAGGGACTCTAAATTGCCCTGCTCCCGCAACAGGGCATCCTGGGCGGTGGCGGCAGGAGCCATCCAGGTTGCTCCTCCAACAGTGGCGATCGCCACCAGGATGCCGATCGCATGGTGTGAAAACCGGACTCGTTTCATAGCATTCTCCATTGAATAGAATTGAATAGAAAAGGGATTTGAGCGGAAAAGTAGTGGGTAAAAACTTCGAAACACTCGCAACACGTTGTTGTCCTGGCTGCTGCAAGGAGCAATGGTGAGGCGCATAGGCAGGGCGATCGCCTCACCATTTTCGGACTGCATCCTCACCAGATGAAAGGGGCAGATGCGGTTTCCCTGGAATTACAGTCTTCACCTTAATCCTCTAAGAGTACTTCAATGAAATGAACCTCCTTTACGGTTGGCGACTCCAAAGAACGCGAATCAAATAAAATCCAAGACTTGTTTTTTTGAAAGTACGGCTGTGCCGCACTTTCAAAAAAACAAGTCTTGGATTTTAGAAAAATGGCGAGCATGTTGTTTATTTGATCTTCAGTCCTAAGGATCGAAAATAAAATAAAACCCGGAATTTTTGATGAGAGCGCGGCAGTGCCGCGCTTCTCATCAAAAATTCCGGGTTTTATTTCGTACGTGTTCCTAAGATAATTACCACGGAGATATTACGATACGAAGAACTCATGCGGACTGAGGACGACCTTTACAACGAACTGCAACGGCTGGATGGCAAGAGTTACAAGGCGTACAAAGACATCCAGGGACGCTACCAGTTCGAGGACTTTACTCTGCTAATCGACCATGTGCAGGGAGATCCCTTTGCGGCTCCCAGTCGGTTGCGGGTGCAGATGCCCCAGTCGGTGGCGGGCTTCCCCGATGCGCTGTATGCAACGCCGAGTCGGGCGATCGCCCTGCGCGACTACCTCCACCGCGTCTTTGCCCAGCAAGCCCGGATGGTGCAGACCAAGCGCGGCAGTGGCAAGAGCGGACTGATCGGCATTGCCCCCATCGGTCAGCAGATCATCGAGCGCTCGTCGGTCTGGGTGTCAGCAGAACAGGTGGAGGTGCGCTTTGTGGTGGGCTTGCCTGCCCAGGGACGCCGAATTCTGGGACGGCAGGCGGCGGAACTGCTGTGCGAAGACCTGCCCGATATTGTGGATGCCTCGCTGCGCTTCGACTCCCTGAAGCCCCAGGCGGTGCAGCGCCAGGTGGAGGTTGCCGAGGATGCGGACTGGTTGCGGCAACAGTTGGGCGATCGCCAGCTCGTCAGCTTCATCCCCAATGGAGCTATCCTGCCTCGCCAGAGCGGGGTGAACGATGCGCCCCTGGAAAATGCCGCCCAACCCTTCCAGTCGCCCCCCGAACTGGAGGTGAGCTTCGATCGCCCCAACCAGGGCAAGATCTCTGGCATGGGCATTCCAGAGGGAATCACGCTGATTGTCGGAGGCGGTTATCACGGGAAATCCACGCTGCTGCGGGCGATCGCCCTCGGCATCTACAACCACATCCCCGGTGATGGGCGGGAGCAGGTGGTGACGGTGCGCGACGCGGTCAAAATCCGCGCCGAAGACGGACGCAGTGTAGCTGGGGTGGATATTTCGCCCTTCATCAACCACTTGCCCCAGGGACGCTCGACCACGGACTTTTCTACAGAGAACGCCAGCGGTAGCACCTCCCAGGCTGCCAGCATTGTAGAAGCCGTGGAAGCGGGAGCCTCGGCGTTGCTGGTGGATGAGGACACATCGGCGACGAACTTCATGATTCGCGATCGCCGGATGCAAGCCCTGATCGCCAAAGACCGCGAACCCATCACCCCGTTCATTGACAAAATCCGCCAGCTTTATGGGGACTACGGCATCTCCACGGTGCTGGTGATGGGCGGCAGTGGCGACTACTTCGATGTGGCGGATACGGTGATCGCGATGATGGACTACGAACCCTCAGCGGTGACCGAGCAGGCAAAGGCGATCGCCACCCAATATGCCACCCACCGCCAACCCGAGGGCGGCGAGTCCTTCGGCACCCTGGCAAAGCGCTTCCCCCAACCCAGCGAGAACCCGTTCCAGGAGCGCGACGACCGCCCACCCAAACTCAAGGTGCGCGAGGTGGACGAACTGGTGCTGGGGCGGGAATCCGTTGACCTGAGTGCCCTGGAACAGTTGATGGAAGTGGGGCAGGTGCGGGCAATGGGCGCAGCCATCACCATGCTGCAAAAGCAGTTTGACGGCAAACGCACGCTGATGGATTGCCTGACAGCGTTACAAGAAATGCTCGAAGCCAAGGAGCTGGATACCCTGACCCAATATCCCCAGGGGGATCTGGCGATGTTTCGGCGGGTGGATTTGGCGGCAGCAGTAAACCGGATGCGATCGCTCCAGGTCAGGGTGAAGGGAAACGCCAGTAGCGGCAGATAGCGGTAGATAGCGGCAGATAGCCGAGATCGCCTGGTCGAGGTTTATTGTGGGGTCACAATATCCCCTGGGAAAATGGGGTCGGTGGGTTGTTGGGGGATGGTTTGTGAGCGGGGAGGGAGCGATCGCTCTTCGGGTTGAGGCGTCTGGGGTAGCCCTGGCAAAGCTTCTAGCTTATCCTTCGGGTCTTCTTCTACATCTGAGGGGCTGACTGCCGAGCTATCAGGCACAGGAACAGGCTCGACGGGTGCCGTCGGGGTTGGGGTGTAATCTTCCCCTTCCCAGGACGGTGCATCAGCATCTAGGTTGCCGGGAGTATCGGGGAGAGAACGGGTTTCCTGGGTAGGAAATTCTGATTCTTCGTTGTAAGGCAACGTTTCTTGCCCTGGCTCGTAATCAATACTGTATGGCTCAACCCAAACATCTTCCTCGGTTTCGGCTGCTGCCGTTGGAGAATTTTGGGGCGTCCCCATTCTGGAACGTTCTGTGCCAGGAGAACCGCCAAAGGTTTCTGCCTCCTCGGCTAATCTGCCGGGTTGGCTGGGCCAGTCCTCCAGGGGAGGAAAGTCTTGCTCGGTGTTGATTTTGGGACCAACAACCGGGACGACATCGGCAAAGGAATGTCCCTGGCGAACCTGCCAACCCAAATAGGCTCCACCACAGCCGCCAACGATCGCCGTCAGCAGCAGGGAAACGGGAATCCAGGGCGATCGCTTTGAACGGGAGAGCGATTGCTGTTTTGCCTTTTGAACGAGCACGTGAGTTTTCGTTTTCGTCGCATTGCCGGAAGTGGCGGGGGAGTTTCCGTTGGTGCTAGCGCCATTCCCTGAAACCGCGACGGTCTGCTCCCAGGTTGTAGGGGGTTCGGTGGTAGGAGCAGGGGTAGCAACGGCGGGAGGAGAGGGAGGATTGTGGCGAGATGGGCGATCGCCCTCGTGCCGCTCTGGTTCGCCAATGGCGGGGACGGGCGTTTCGAGGGCTGTGGGGCGATCGAGAGTCACCGCTGCATCGGCGATCGCCTGCCGTTCTTCCTCCAGCACCGTAAACAAGTTGGGGATCCACTGGCTCATTACGGGCAAGGATTGGTCGTCCGCTACATCGAGCACGACGAAGGGCGTGTTTCCTTCAACAAAGCAGTCAATTACGCGAAACAAGCTGCCCGGTTGCTGGCTCTGCTGGCTTTGCTGGCGTACCTGGCAAAGAAACTCATGGCGCAGTTGTTCGACCTGGGGATGTTGAGATAGCTTGCGTCCCAGGGTTTGGATGACAACATGCCTATCCAGGTTGCGATGCAAGGCACGATAGCTCACCGCTGTATCGTCTTGCTGAAGTACCGCTTCAATCCAGTAGCGGTCTTGTTGTAGGAGGGAACCTGGTGTCAAGAGCATATAGACACAATCCACTTCGCCAAATAAATCTCACTCATCCTATCGCGTTTACGAAAATTCATGAGTGTTTTCGGAAATTTGAGAATATCTTGATCCCAGAGAAAATCCAGGTCGGCTAATTAGGGATCTGCGGATTGATAAAATCCAAATTTTTGAGAGAGAAGGCTGGCTCTGCCAGCCTTCTCTCTCAAAAATTTGGATTTTATTTTCTTGCAAGTCCCTTATCTGATCCGACAAAGGAGAGGACTGCTCAGGTAATTTCTGCAAAAGAATATTTTGCTAACAGGTAATACCTTCGCCATTTTTCTATAGCGTTTTGCAAGCGCGTTAAGTACAGCACATGGGAGGAGCGGCGCGGCGCGCCGCCCCTCCCATGTGCTGAAGCAACTTGCACACCGCTATATGTTCTTTTCCAGCAACCGCCTTATCTTCCTTTTCATCACCACCAGTAGTTCGCCAAGCGAACTCTGCCGAGTTAAGGATAGTCTTTCTTGGAGATCGCCCAAGGAACTTTGCCGGGTTGGTGTGGCGCGCAATGCACGCCACACCAACCCGGCAAAGTTCCTTTGATGGACTACTAGCCAGATTTCCGTGCAAAATTTGACCGATTAGGCAATCGGAAACTGACTCTGGAGCAATGCCTGAGCTTCCTGGGGGGTGCTGATTTTGCCATCCAGGGTGGCGTTTCGTAGGGCTTCTAGAATGGCTTTGTAATCCTTGCCCGGTTTGTAGCCCAGTTGCTGCAGGTCGTTGCCATCCAGGGGTGGGCGTTGCTGCGACCATTGCAGGAGATAGTGCCAGATCTGGCGACGGAGGGGGCGATCGCCCCGACAGGCAACCAATACGAGGGTGGCGGTGTCGTAGGTGTTGAGGCATTCAAACACCTGGCTGGGGCGATCGCAATTGGGTAGGGTTTGGGCGATCGCCGCTTCGGTAGTGTGCAGGTGGCGCAGGCGATCGATGCTGTCTGCCGGAAGCTGCAAGCCTTCTGCCACCTTACCCCGCTCGTCGGAGTCCAGGGAGGCAATCAGCAGCTCTAGCAACACCTGCCAGTGTTCCAGGCTATCGTTGGCATCAAACTGCTTGAGGTAGCGGTGTGCCCGCCGCATCTGGTTCCACAAATCCGTGGACATTTCCAGGGTGGGATGCAGGCAGATCAGGGCGTTGAGCCGTACCAGCACCCGCAGAGCACGCTGCCAGTAGGGGGCTTCAAGTACCAGCTTCAGTTCGCGCCGGAGCCGCGTTTGCAGGGCGGGGGTATGCTCCATTTCCGACTGGATGCGGGCATAAATGCCGCTGGCGATCGCATGGTGAATGTAGCTTTCGGTCTGAGGCTCCAGCCGAAAACCCAGGCGCACCGCGAAGCGCACCGCCCGATAAATGCGGGTCGGGTCTTCAATAAAGCTGTTGGCGTGGAGCACCCGGATCAGCCCTTCCCGCAGATCCACAATGCCGCCAAAATAGTCGAGCAACTCGCCCTGGCGTGGGGTCGTCAGCCGCACAGCAAGGGCATTGATCGTGAAGTCGCGCCGATACAAGTCCTGCCGGATAGAGCTGGCTTCAACTTCGGGGTTGGCGGCGGGGTAGGGATAAAACTCAGTTCGGGCGGTGGCAATATCTACCCATAGCGATCCCAGGGTTTCATCCTCATGCCAGAGCAGTGCTGCGGTTTGGAAGCGCCCATGCACTTGCAGCTTGGCGTTGGGGAAAAAGTTTTGAATGGCCTTCGCCAGTTCCACCCCCGCCGCCTGATCCGCTGCCTGGTGAAAGCCATCCACCACCAGGTCAATGTCATCAAACAACAAGTCCTCGGGGGGGGCTGCGCTGCGCTGGTGGTCGAGCAGCAACAGGTCGCGCACCGAGCCGCCCACCAGATAAAGCTGCCATCCCCGCTGTTCCGCAAGGCTGGCGGCGGTCATCAAGACTTCCCAAAGCGCGGGGTCAAGGCGATCGCGCAACAACTCCCACATCATCGAGGGCATTGGTCCTTCCCGTCGCCGCTCATGGATGGGCACATCCCCCGCTGGCTCCGGCTCAGACTTTTCCTGCTCAGACTTTTGCTGATGCAGTTGGCGCAGGAGATCGGTACGGGTCACAATGCCCACCAGGTTGCCATTCTCCAGCACGGGCAGGCGACCAATGTCGTAGGTCACCATCAGCGACTCGATATCTTGCAGCGTCGTTTCGGGGGTGATGGTTTTCAGGGTGGTGGTCATGTACCCCTTCACGGGGGCATGGTCAAACCCGTGGTGCAGCGCAATATCAATGTCGCGGCGAGAAATAATCCCCTGCAAGCTGCCGTCCTCATCCACCACGGATAAGCCGGAATGCCCGTAGCGCAGCAAAATCCGCTGAGCTTCCCCAATGGTGGTTTCGGGGCGGATAGTGCGGACGGGGGATGACATCAACTCGCGGGCAATGGGCGATCGCGGGATCTGCTGCCGAATCGCCTTGATCAAATTCCCCAGAATTTCTCCAGGATTGATCGTTTTCACCGTCAGGGAAGCGGCTCTGGGATGTCCGCCACCTCCCAGGTCATGGAACAGGTCATGCAGGTTTAAGTCGGGGGTGAGGGCACTGCTGCGCGATCGCCCGATAATCGACACCCGCTCTTCGCCGTTGTCCAGCCGACCGTAGCGCGATCCCAGCAGAAACACATCGCTCTCCGTCAGGTTCGCCACATAGCTGGCAAGGCTCGACAATCCCGGCACATATTCCGACAGAGACAGCATCACGTAGGACAGGTTGAAGCCCCGATAGGACTCCGTTTGCATGTCCTCCAGCACAATGCTGAGGAGTTCCTGCAAGTGGGGAGAAAGCCCCGGTTCCACATAATCGGCGATCGCCCGCACATTTGCCCCTTTCTCCATCAACCAGGTAAGCGCCGCCGCATCGCGTACCGTCGTGTGGTCAAAGGTGAGCGATCCCGTGTCTACATGGATGCCCAACGCCATTACCGTTGCCTCTTCCGGCGTCAGGGTGATGGGCTGGGAATGCTGCTGTAACTGCTCCACAATCAGCGTCGTGGTCGCCCCTACCGCCTCCACATGGCGCTGGGTGGTAGGAATATCTCCCGTTTCTTCTAAGTGGTGGTCATAGAGCACGATTTGCCGCTCCTCGCCATCGGCGGGCGGAAGCTCCAGCCATTCTGCCGCTTTGCCCAGGCGATCGCACCACTGAGTATCCACAACGTAAATGTTCCGAATCTGATCGACGATCACCGATCGCCGTTCGATCAGGGCATACTCATCCCGATGCAGTGCCAAAAAATCTTTGACCGTCGGGTGCATTCCCCCCGTCAATACGATGCGTGCGCCGGGGTAAAGCTGGCTCAACCCCACCGCTGCGCCGAGGGTGTCAAAGTCCGCTGTTGTATGGCAAAGAATAAGATCCATTAATTTGGGTCGAGCCACAGGCTCGAAACTAACGCAAAACTGGCTTGGGTGGAAGGGCAATTTTTTGATAGCTTACTAGATGGAATGGAAGCTTGCAGGGTCAGCACCGTCTCGACTCTATCCTATTTGGTTTACTTGCTCTGTTGGGAGAACATAAATGCTTACGATCGCCTTTCAATTTGCGCTTGCAGCCCTGGTGCTGTTGTCATTCGTCATGGTTATCGGCGTTCCTGTCGCCTATGCCAGCCCCCAAAACTGGGAAAACTCCAAGCGGCTGATCTTCCTCGGCTCTGGTGTATGGCTCGTCCTGGTGATTCTGGTGGGCGCACTGAATTATTTGGTGGTTTAACCCTTAGCGGTTCAACTATTAGCGGTTCAACTATAGGTTCAACCCTTAGAGGTTTAACCCTTAGTGGGTTAACCTCTGATAGCCTAACGATTGATAGCCTAACGATGATAGTCTAACGACTCGGCTACCCTCACCCCAACCTGTCTTTGGGGTATAAATTCTGTTTTTCGCTCCTCCACATTGAGATACTGCATGACTGTTTTTGAAGGAACCTTTGCCCAGGTTGACGGGATGCGTTTCGCGATCGTCGTTGGGCGTTTCAATGACCTGATCACAGGCAAGCTTTTGGCAGGTTGCCAGGATTGCCTCAAACGGCATGGGGTTGACCCCGACCCCAATGGCTCAATGGTCGATTATGCCTGGGTTCCTGGCAGTTTTGAGATTCCGCTGGTGGCACGGCAACTGGCACTCACCGGACGCTACGATGCCATCATTTGCCTCGGAGCCGTCATCAAAGGACAAACGCCCCACTTCGACTATGTGTCGGCAGAGGTGTCCAAAGGGGTGGCGGCAGCCGGCTTTCAGACGGGGGTTCCTGTGGTGTTTGGGGTGTTGACTACCGACACCATGCAGCAAGCCCTGGAACGGGCGGGCATCAAGAGCAACCACGGGTGGGACTATGCCATGAGTGCCCTGGAGATGGCGAGTCTGATGCGCCAGGTGCGATCGCTCTCCCCCGACGCGCATTCGCCCCAGGTCATCACCGAAGCCTCAGCAAGCACGCTGCCCTCCCTGCGAGAGGCACTCTCCCCCGATACATCGGATTGAAAATAAAATTCCGGGCTTTATTTCATACGTGATGCCTCGGATGCACCCTGAAGTATCTACCTCTGCCGAGAGATTAGTCCCAGCACGGGTTTCCCGAAATTTGTATGGCAAAAACCCTTGACAGCCGATCCGTTATCTGGGACATTAATAAATGCGCGTTAAATGAAACGCAACCCAAGCTGGAAGGGAAGTCGAAGGCTAAAGGGTAAAGGGTAAAGGCTGAAGGACAAACCTGAAGCTAAGTGGTAAACTTAAAGATCTGCGGGTATAGCTCAGTGGTAGAGCGTCACCTTGCCAAGGTGAATGTCGCGCGTTCGAATCGCGTTACCCGCTTAGGATTGAAAATAAAATAAAACCCGGAAGTTTTGATGAGAAGCGCGGCATTGTCGCGCTTCTCATCAAAACTTCCGGGTTTTATTTCGTACGTGATCCTTAGCTCTTAGAAAAATCGCGAAGGTATTGTCATCCGGGAAATAGCCATTTGTAAGCTCTCCATAAAGCTCATTCTCCTGAGCCTTGAGCCTCTGAAGGAGGGTGTTAGAATCAAACTGATTTTGCTGGCTGATGGTAGTCGGAAATCCTGTGAAGTAGTCACTCTCGCCAGGTAATGGGTTTGTTAGCTGACTTTAATTAAGCTCCCCTCCCGAATCCTTGAGAGATCCACTAACATGAGATTTAGTCTGCAGAAATCCTGATGGTTACTTCATCTCTGACCGTTGAAGGGTGCTGTAAACGACCGTCTACTGTTCCAGATTCACCGCGTTTTGGTTAGAGTAGCGCTCCGTGCAAACGCAAAAGCCTCAAAAGATCGATTTGAACGAGGAGTACCCCTGTCCCTGTCGCCGCCGGGGGGAACTCAAGCCGATCGCGCTCACCGAAGCGTTCGGTTGCACGCGCTGTCAGCAAATTTTTGTGGTGCAGGACAATGGACATGCGATCGAGCAACTTTCGACTAACTATCCCTACAAGCGGGTCTGGCGCTGGAATGGGTATCAGTGGAACGTTGTGAACCCCTCCATCAGCAAGGGCTACGTTCCGCTCACATTGCTTATCGTGTTTGGTCTGGTCTTTCTGCTCCTGGTTACAACCTTGCAGTCGCCGCTCATTTCAAACGTTACCTTTAGGGTGATTGCTGCCCTGGCATTATCGTTGATGTTGGTTTTTATGTTGTGGCTCGCCTGTCGGCGTTAGTTGGGAGATATTTTGGAGCCTACGCCCGATTTATTAGAAATTGTGCAACGTGCCCATGAAGCGGCAGCAGAACTGGCAATGCTGAAGGGTGCGCAGCGGAGTGCGGCATTGCAGGCCATGGCAAAAGCTGTGCAGCAGCAGCAAGACCGCATTCTGGAAGCCAATACCCTCGACCTGGAAACTAGCCGAGAGATGGCGGTGCCTGAGCTGATGCTGGAGTGGCTGCGGCTGACCCCAGAACGCTTGCACATGGTGATCCAGATTTTGCAACGGCTGGCAGATTCTCCCGATCCCTTGCAGCGGCTTTTGAATGTGCATGAGCCGGTCACGTCGGGGCAGACCTATGGACGCTTGACGCCGTTGGGGGTGATTGCGCTGGTGTTTGAGTCGTTCCCCGATTTGGGGGCGATCGCCGCTGGTATGTGTATCCGCACGGGGAATAGCCTGGTGCTCCGGGGGGGCACCGAAGCCAGCCAGACCAACCAGGTGATTGCCGAAATTTTGCAGGTGGCGCTGGAGGATGCCAAGTTTCCGAGGGGTGCGCTGGAGCTGGTGCCGCCCGACAGCGGCGACTCCATCAAGGAGCTGGTGACCCAGGATGACTGCATTGACCTGGTGTTGCCCTACGGACGTACCAGCCTGGTGCAGCAGGTGATTCGTCAGGCGAATGTGCCTGTGCTGAAGACGGCGATCGGGAACTGCTACCTCTACTGGTCGCCCTCCGGCTCGATTGACATGACCCGCTGGATGATTCTGGAAAGCCACCGCAGTGAACCCGATCCGGTGAATGCGATCGAAAAGGTGCTGATTCATCCCCGGCAGGATGTCAGCACGTTGCAGACCCTCTGGCGCAGCCTCCAGGACAAGGGATTTCAGTTGATGGGGGATGAGAAGCTAGTGGCAGACTTCCCTGAGCTGGTGCGGGTTGCGCCGGAGGACTGGGGGCTGCCGTTCCTGAACCAAGCGGTAGCGTTTCGTGTGGTGGATAGCCCAGAGCAGGCGATCGCCTGGATGAACCGCTACAGCAGTGGTCATGCTGATGCCCTGGTGACAGAAAGCTACGCCGAGAGCCAGCAGTTTGCGACCCACCTCAACAGCGCGACTCTCTTCATCAATGCCTCGCCCCGGTTTTGCCGCAACCCCAAGCAGGGCACACCGATCGCCCTGGGCATGTCGAACCAGAAGGGACACCATCGCGGCTTCATCACCCTCAGCAGCCTGATGACCACCAAGCACATCGTGCAGGGGCATGAAGCGCTGTAATCGAGAGAACTCTATCTCTCTGTGCCGCTTTGGTAAGTCATACCAAGGAGATTGCTGAGAAAGACTATCCCCATTTTTTGAGAGAGGGCGCGGCTTACCGCGCCCTCTCTCAAAAAATGGGGATAGTCTTTTCTGGAGATCGCCCAAGTCCTCGAAAACCAAAACCAGATATTTTTTGCAATGCCCGCTGCGCGTACGTTTCAAAAAATATCTGGACAGGACTTAGTATTAAGCGATCGCCCCACCCCGCCGGGGATCACCACTCCCATGCAGGTTTCCTGCTGCATCCATTCCCACCGCATGAACGCCACCGAAGAACATATTGCGCTCCTTCCACTGCGTCACCCTGCCATCGAAGGGAAAGTCTGTAGGTAGAGGATCGGGCAGGGGAAACCCAGGTTCCAAATTGAAGACATCATTTTCCCAATGAATCCGGGGACTGGCGACCGCATCGCTGACGGACATTCGAAAATCCAGCAGATTGGAGATCACCTGCAAAATGGCGGTACGAATCCGGTTTGAGCCACCGGAACCCAGCACCAGCTCAGGCTTTTGGGAATAGCTGCCGTTGCGTTGCCCATTGCCCAGCACCATCGTCGGAGCCATCATCGAGGAAATCCGCACATCTTCCTCCCACTGATGAAAGCCGCCGGGGTGTAGGTCAGCTTCCCCCAGCATGTTGTTCAGCATCACGCCCGTACCGGGGATGCTGTAGCCAGAGCCTTCGCCATTGGAGGAGGTGAGACTGGCGGCGTTGCCCTCCGCGTCGATCGCACTGATATGGGTGGTGCTGCCCCATTTGTTGGTTGCTCCAGTGAGCTGGCAGAGGTAGGGGTGCAGGTGGTCGGGGGCGAGAAATTTTTGGGCAATGTCGGGGTTGTAGAGATGGCGATCGTAGCCATCGGCGCGTGCCTGGTTGGTCAGCCGCATCACCTCCGCCAGTTGGGTGAGGTGGGGCATGGTGCCAAAGCCCAGGGTCGAAACTGTGAGTGGTTCCATCAGCGCCAGGGCAAAGGCGATGAGGGTGCCGCCCGAACTGGGGGGCGGGTTAGTAAGCAGGGTGTGCTGGTGGTAGGTGGTGCTCAGGGGCGATCGCTCCATCACCCGATAGTCGGCGAGGTCTGCCAGGGTGAGATGTCCCCCCCGCGCCTGGCTATCTTTCACGATCTGCTGTGCCAGTTCGCCTTGATAAAATCCCCGTTCGCCTTCCTGCACCAGAAACTCCAGGGTGTCTGCCATTAGCGGCAGCCGCAGCGAGGCACCAGGAAGCAATGCGGTTTGGTTGGGGACGACGAGCGGACCCAAATCCGGGCACTGCGCCAGAATGGGGCAAAGGATTTTGAAGCAGTAGGACTGGAAGGCGTTGAGGGTGAATCCGGTGCGGGCATAGTGGATGGCGGGCGCGGCGATCGCCTCCAGAGGCAACCTGCCCAACCGCTGATGCACATGCAGCAACCCCTTCACCATCCCCGGAACCGCCACCGAACCCAGCCCAATGTGAAACTCCTGGGTGACGGTGCCAAAATTCACCATGACAGGAAAAAACTCCGGGTCAGGGGCTTTTTGCCGGGGGGTATGGGCAAAAAAGTCGAACAAAATATTCTCGTTGGTGTGGGTGTGTGCCAGCAAAAAGCCGCCACCCCCCAGGGAGGTAAGGGTCGATTCCACCACGCAAGCCGTCAGGGCAGCGGCGATGACAGCATCAAACACATTGCCGCCCTGGTTCAATATTTCCATGCCCGCTTCTGCTGTTTTTGGGTTGCCAGCGGCGATCGCCCCACGCCTTATGCCCATAGTTTCACCTACTGATTTTGGATTTTGGATTTTAGATTTTGGATTTTGGATTTTGGATTTTGGATTGACGCCCTTTTTTACTTCCTGTTTTTTACCAATACCTTCGCCGTTGCCCTCTTTGGAGTGCCAGTGAGAGCAGGCGATGCCTGCTCTCACTGGTTTTCTCAAAAACCCCGATTTTGCCTGCGCAACGCGCACGCAAAATCGGGGTTTTTGAGAAATGGCGAGCATGGTGTTCTACAGGGAGTGATGTGAAATTAGCTTTCAAACGTAATACGCTTTGTACCCCCTTGATCCGTGAAGCGGGATTATTTTCAGCTTTCTTTGTAACTACTTAGGTTGAAGAGCTGGAAGCACGAGATTTCCGGCAAACACTTGCCTCAGCGCATCCAATACATCAATGCCCTGCTTTCTTAGGGTGGAGATATAGCCCCGAATCCGACAAAACTGTTG
>Ga0208218_1000581_pt1 | contig 16895 bp, 10 predicted proteins | sample HotLakmasection3_FD_184726 | JGI IMG/M metagenome (GOLD analysis project Ga0208218, IMG submission 184726) | Hypersaline microbial mat communities from Hot Lake, Washington, USA - Section #3 (SPAdes) | ecosystem: Environmental > Aquatic > Non-marine Saline and Alkaline > Hypersaline > Microbial... | reverse complement strand
ATCGGACCAAGGAGGGACAGCGAGTCATCGTCTTGAGCCGCCAGACTCGCGTCGAAGCGGCCACTGGAGTTCCGACCTCGATCCTCGTCGTCAACACCGACATTACCGAAAAAAAGCAACTAGAGGCCGAGTTTTTGCAGGCCCAGCGGCTAGAAAGCTTGGGCATTTTAGCCAGAAGCATTGCCCACGATCTCAACAATATTTTGATGCCGATTTCCATTGCCCCGCAGTTGTTGCTCAAACAATTGCCCGACCTGGATGCCGCCCCGCAAGAATTGCTCAAGAGCATCCAACGGGCGGCCCAACGCGGCACTGAGCTATCGCAGAAAATTTTGGCGTTTGCCGGCAAACCGCAGGAAGAACGGGTCTTGGTTAAGATCAATGATCTAATCCAAGAGATTCAACAATTTGCGCAATCCTCCTTTCCCAACAATATCCAGATTCAGACCACGATCCCCGACAGTCTAAAGCCGGTGTTTGTGGATACCACCCTCTTGTATCAGGTCCTGCTGAATCTCTGCATCAACGCGCGGGATGCCATGCCCCAGGGCGGCACCCTTTCATTGTCGGCTGACAATACTCTCATTGATGAGACCCATCAGAATTTGCCTCCTAGCGCCCAGCGGGGCGAGTATGCTGTGATTAAGGTGACGGATACCGGGGGGGGCATTGCGCCGGAAGTGTTAGACCATATCTTCGACCCGTTTTTTACTACCAAGTCAGCGGATCAAGGCAGCGGCTTAGGGCTGTCCACCGTGGCCAAAATTGTCAAAGACTGTGGGGGCTTTGTCAAAGTCTTGAGTGAAGTGGGGACAGGATGCCAATTTCAGGTGTATCTACCGACCGCCAGAGCGGCTGCACCCGTACCCGTGGCGAATTAAACGCAGTTCCCATGGATATTTCCGAACGTATAGACGCCGTTTATCAAGCCCACCAACAGGTATTAAATTTATATCGACTCACCGGAGATCTGCCGACTCATCGCCCCGATTTGCTGGACGCTTCCTTGAGCCATCTGGAAACTGTGTTAGAAGAACTGCGGCTGGCCTATGAAGAACTGCAACAGCAAAATCAGGCGTTAGTCGATTACCGTCAACAACTTGAGGCCGAACGTCACCGCTATCAAGAACTCTTTAATCTGGCCCCCGATGGCTATCTGGTCACGAATGCCACAGGCATCATTCAGGAAGCGAATGTGGCCCTGGCGACGATGCTCAATGTGTCTCAGGCGGATCTCATCGGTAAACCCCTGCTCTTGTTTTTCGCAAAAGCTGATCGCCCCCACATCCACACTACCCTGGCCCAGTTGAGTCAGCGCCCGCCCCCGCCTGCGCCCATCCAGACCTGGGAAACCCAACTGTGTCCGCGTCAGGGTGATCCGATCGCGGTGGGCGTGACGCTGACCTGTAGCTATCAGCCCACGGGGGCGATTGCCCACGTCCGCTGGCTATTGCGCGACATCACCCAGCAAAAAGAGGCCGAAGCCAAGATTCACCGTCAGGCCTTTTATGACTCCCTTACGGATTTACCCAATCGGGCCCTCCTCGATACCTATTTACCCAAAATTCTGGCTCAGGCCCAGCGGCAAAAAACGCAGGCTGCCATTGCGTTTTTAGATCTCGATCGCTTCAAGGGGATCAACGATACCTTGGGCCACAGCGTTGGGGATGAGGTGCTCCGGCAGGTGGGGCAACGCCTGCGAAAGTGTCTGCGGACGGAAGATTTGCTGGTGCGCTGGGGCGGTGATGAGTTCATTGTCGTCTTGGCGTTTGTGCAGACGCTAGAAGATGTGCGGGGGGCGTGCGATCGCTTAACTGCCAGCTTGCAGTCAGCGTTCTACGTAAATCACCATGTACTCCACATCAGCACCAGCATTGGGGTGGCGTTTTATCCTGACCACGGGCAAGAGCCCGAAACGCTACTCCGCCATGCCGACCATGCTCTTTACCAGGCCAAAAAGCAGGGCCGTAATACCTATTCTTTTTACTCAACGGCTGCGCCCTACGACTGATCCCCCAGACCTGATGCCCTCTCATGAGCCCTTAACGTCTTTGCCATCAGGGGCACCGGGCTCGATCATGCCCCGCCCTGTCGAACCCCTGGATGATCGCTATAATGTAACTATTGATACAAAACACCCGTTCGCTTTTTGCCTGGTCTGATGCAACGACATCGGCAGCAAAGAGACGGAAGTAAGGGATCCCCCTGAAGGAACGCGCCTCCACCATTAATTCGCTCCATAGAGGCAATAACATGACACTTTTACATCAAAACAATAGCCCAGATGTAACTGCGATCGGCAATCCGGTGGTCGCTTTGTCGAGAAATTTGTTGATGCGTCGTCATCAGCAGATGCGCCGCCGCGAACAAGGCATGATGATGCGGCTCGGCTCAGAAATCGGCCTATTCAATGGCAGTGCCGATCATTACGACAGCCACATTCAAGGGAAGATACCCCATGACTTTTCCGGCTATGGCCGGAGCGCTGCCAGTATGAGCTAGACAGCCCCGATGTAACCCCATAAGCACCCAGACGCCCCCGGAGTATTCAAGACTGCGGGGGCGTCTTTCGAAGAACGCCACGGCTCTAGAGCGACCAGTGTGGAGACAGCGATCGCATCGGCGATGGACCGGATTGCTACCCATTCTCTGAAGTTCGACTACATATCTTTGCGAACCGATCCCCCCAACCCCTTTGAATAAGCTCATCCTGTAGGGTTTTGTATCTGCTCTGGTGTCGATTTGTGAGATGCGCTCTGGTTTGATGGCTATCCTGGCCGTCCTAAGGAATGGCAATTCAATCAGTTGGGATAGCTGTCGCGGCTGTCCCTTGTCCAATCAGGTCTATAAACCACGCCTAAGTTGAGAACTGAAGTTTTGGTGATCGAAAAAACCTCACCTCACCTCTCCTTACGAAGGAGAGGAACCAGATTGTCCTTAAACCTCTCCTTACGAAGGAGAGGTGCCGCAGGCGGTGAGGTTCGGGCAAATGTTAAAACTCCACTTCTGAATCTAGATAAGGTTTATCTCGCGGAAATTGGGATGTTCAATGATCCTCATCCCTCAGTAACCGAGTGTCTTTAAGCAGACTGGTTAGGGAGGCAGGCTGGGAAGCCTACCCGACCGGTGATCTACCGGATTGGAGCCGACGGAAAATTGCGATGGCGGAGCCACTCCTTCGGAGTATCGCCGCTGCGATCACAGAGGCTGGCAGCTAAGTAGTGCCAGATTTCTGGTAAACCCCTACAAGGTTAGTTGAATAAGGGGGGCAATCAAATCCAGGGTGTGGATAGCCCCTTTGATTTTACGCACAGCCCATGCCCGGAGGACTTTAGGGGGGCGACAGCGGGGGATTTGCGATCGGTAGCGCTATTGTGAAGAAGCCGATAAGCGATCGCGGCTCCCCCTAGAAAGACTGATCGGGATCTGGGGGCTGAAGCAGGTGGTGGATGGTGTTGATCAACACGGCGAGTTCGACCGGCTTAGGAATGTGCCGTTGAAAGCCGGAGGCTATTGCCCGATCGCGATCGCTCTCTCGGGCGTAGGCCGTCAGCGCAATGGCGGGGGTGGTGCGATCGCGATCGCGCACTTTTTGCATCAGGCGAAAACCATCCATTTCCGGCATGCCAATGTCGCTCAAGATGATGTCGAAGGTGGCAGCTTCCAGGGTGCGTAAGGCTGCCTGGGCAGAGGCGGCGGCGGTCACCACGGCTCCGTGCTCCTCCAGGGCAAAAACAATGCAGGTGCGGGTGTCTATGTCATCATCGACGACCAAGGCTCGAATGCCCTTCAGCACTTGCGAGGGCTGTGACCCCTGAGTCGCCAGGGGCAAAGTGGGGTGGGCGGTGGGCCGGGGCGTTTGACTCAGGGGTAAGCGCACGGTGAAGGTAGCTCCCTGGCCTTCACCGGGGCTCTCGGCCCAGACGGTGCCGCCATGTAGCTCCACGAGATAGCGCACGATCGCCAGCCCTAACCCCAAACCGCCAAAGGTGCGGGTTGTCGTCGAATCCGCCTGACGAAAGTACTCAAACACGTAGGGCAAAAAGGAGGTGGAAATCCCTTTTCCGGTATCGGTCACCTGAATTTGAGCATATTGGGGAGGGGTTTTGGCGTCTGGGAGCGAAGGGGCCACGGGCTGTCCTTGGCGATCGACGGCAGCTAGCGTAATGGTGATATGACCGCCTTCGGGGGTGAACTTGACGGCGTTGGACAGGAGATTCCACACGACCTGCTGTAGCCGAGCTGAGTCGCCCATCACGTAGCCCACGGTCGCGTCAAACTCCGTGAGCATGGGCAAGCCCTTCGCTTCTGCTGCCAACTGCACGGTTTCCATGGCCCCTTTGATAATCGTGACTAGATTGGTGGGGGCAATCTTCAAACTTAGTTTGCCGCGAATAATGCGCGAGATGTCGAGTAGATCGTCGATGAGTTGAATCTGGAGTTTGGCATTGCGCTCAATGGTTTCTAGGGCTTGGGCCGTTTTGGTCGCATCCAACCGGCCTCGACGCAGCAGGGTGATCCAGCCCAATATCGGGTTGAGGGGCGATCGCAATTCGTGGGACAGGATCGCTAAAAATTCATCTTTGATCCGACTGGCATGTTCTGCCGCTTCTCGGGCCTGGCGCTCTCGCTGGAGTAGGCGCTCCCGCTCCTGTTCGCTGTGCTTCAGCGCGGTGATCTCCACAAAGCCGCCAATCGCCCCGCGCACTTTACCCGTAGGGCCAAAGAGCGGGACCGCTTTGCCATAGAGATAGCTGACGGTGCCATCGTCAAACACAAATTCCATATCATCGGTCACTTCTTGCCCGGTGCGAGCGGCTTTTTGCATGGGCAACTCGGGCGGGGAAATGTCTTGGCCCTGCTTGCACTGACGGAAGGGTAGGGGGTTGGTGCCATCGGCAGCGGTGGCGGTCGACGGTGAGCCGGGAGCCAGCCGCATCAGCTCATAGGCCGTCTGATTGGCCGTGATGTGGTGGCATTGCGGGTCATGGGCGATCCACATCGCCGCAGGCGTGGTCTCCATGATGGCGGTGAGTTCTTCCGCCCGAGCGTTGGCCAGCGCTTCGCTTTCGATCAGGGCATGTTCAAACCGTTTTTGCTCGGTGATATCGAGGGCGATGCCCGTCATCCGCATGGGCTGTCCGTCCGCATCCGCAAAGGTTTGCCCGATCGCGACCAGCCAGCGCTGCCCTTTGTCGGGATGCTGGATGCGAAACTCCACATTCAGATTGGTGGAGTGGTCTAAAGCTTCTTGAACCGCCTGCTTGACCCGTGCCTGATCCGCTGCAAATACTGAGGCTATCCAGTTTTCGTAGGAGGGAATTACCGTGGTCTCTAGACCGTAGAGGACGTAATGCTCCTCGGACCAGGTTACCTGATGATGGGGGATGTCCCAGTCCCAAAGCCCTGCACAAGCCGCCTTTTGGGCCATGCGCAAGCGTTCTTCACTTTGCCGCAGGGCCGCTTCGATCTGATCGCGCTCGGCTTCGGTCTGCTTGCGATCGTGGATATCAAAGCAGGAACCGATGTAGCCCAAAAATTCCCCGTCCGCCGTAAAGCGGGGCACCCCCACATCGAGCAGCCAGCGGTACGCGCCATCGTGGCGGCGCAGCCGATACTCCATCTGAAACTCGCGGTGGGCATCAAAGGCCGCGCTGTAGGTGGCCAAACACCGCTCCAGGTCATCGGGATGCACCCCCTTGGTCCAGCCCTGGCCCCATTCTTGGGCGGGGGTGCGGCCGGTGAAGGTTAGCCACGTCTGGTTGAAGTAATTGAAGAACTTGTGGGTGTCCGACATCCACACCAGCATGGGGGCAGTATCCGCCAGATGTCGGAAGCGGGCTTCACTCTCGCGCAGGACTTCTTCAGCCCGTTTGCGATCGCTAATGTTCATAAACGTGCCCACCGCTCCAATAATTTGCTGCTGCTCATTCCACAGCGGTGCCGCACTGATCAAGATGTCGTAGTAGCTGCCATCGGGACGCACCATCCGCGATTCCAAGGCATTACTCGAAATCCCCCGCAAGGCCCGAACCATGCAGTAGTCTTCCAGCGGGATCAAGTTGCCCTCGGGGTCGTAGGCAGTTCCCCAAGCGCGAAAGTCGATATCCAGGGTCGTGCCTTCGGAATCGAGCTGAGCCAGACGTCTGGCTTCCTGGTTGACAAACGTGAGTTGCCCGTTGGCGTCGCACACCATAATGGCGTCGGCGGCCTGCCGGAGAATGGTTTCGAGAATGGTGCGTTGCTCTTGCAGGGCGGTTTCGGCCTGTCGGCGCTGCACCTCGTCGTGCTTGCGATCGCTGATGTCAAACAACACGCCAATCGAGCGCACTGCTTGTCCCTGTTCATCGTATTTGAAGTTGCCTAAGCCCTCCAGCCAGGAAATTTCCCCATTGTCCGCTCGAATCACTCGATATTCGGTGCGGTAGTAGCGCTGTTCGATGCGGGCTTGCTGCCATTCCTGCCAGACCCGCTGGCGATCGTCGGGGTGGATGCAACGTTCCCACATCGCTTCGGACGCGATGCCGTGCTCGGTGGGGGCATATCCCAACATCTCAAAGTGGCGTTCCGACCAGATGGCGACTCCGGTCGTCAAATCTACATCCCAGGTGGCCATTTGTGCCCCGTCCAAAGCGAGCCGTAGCCGTTCCTCGCTTTCCGTCAGTTTGAGGGTTGTGCGCTTCAACGTGGAAATATCGACAGTGGAGCCCGTGATCCCGACCATTGCGCCCGTCGCATCCCGGAGCGGTTCCACGGTGAGGTCAAAGTAATAGTCGGTGCCGTGTTTCGTCACTTTCACCTCGGCCTGGGTGCGGGTGCCGGTATCCAGCACCTGTTGCTTGATCGCGGTAATGGCCTCGGCATCGGCGGGCGATAAAATGTCGCGATCGCGCCGACCCAGAGCCTCCTGAGGGGTATGGAGAGCAGGTTGATAAATCCAGGTGTAGCGTAAGTCGCAATCTTGATTGAAGACGGTGATGGGCGCACTTTGCAAGGCCACGCGCAACCGTTCCTCAGCCTCTCGCAGGGCCACTTCTGATCGCTGGCGCTCCGTCACATCCTGAAATACCGCGATCGCCGAAATGATTTTGCCCTGGCGATCGCGAATCGGGGTGGAATTGACCTCAATCATGACCGCTGACTCATCGGCAAAATGTAGCTCCATCACTTCTCGGGTAATGGTTTCGCCCTGACGCAGCGATCGCGTTAAAGGATACTCGTCGGCAGCGTAGCGATCGCCCTTGGGGCGATAGGCGGTGAAGGGTTCTGACTGCGGATAGTTCCACAGGTCTGCACCGGGATCATAATCGTGCCGCAGAATGTGACGGGTTTGTTCATTGGCCAAGGTCAGCCGTTCGGGGGCCGCATCGGCAATCAACACGCCCTCTGGCATTTGTCGCAGCACCGCTTCAAATCGCGCCCGCTCTGATGCCAGTTCCAGCAGCAACCGTTCGCGCTCCGCTTCGGCCTGCTTGCGATCGTCGATGTCAATGATGGAGCCGATGTAGCCCAAATATTCCCCCTGCTCGTCAAAGCGGGGCACCGCCGAGTCCAGCACCCAACGATATGCGCCCGTGTGCTGGCGCAGTCGATATTCCAGCTGCACCGACTCCCGGTTGCGATGCGCCTCAGAGCAAGTCTCATCAATCATCCGGGCATCCTCGGGATGCAGCGCCGCCAGCCACCCCTCTCCCAAAGCCTCGGCTGGGGTTTGCCCAGTGTACTCATACCACTGCTGGTTAAACCAGATGCCCGCCCCATCCGGCGCAGACATCCAGAACATCATCGGCGAACAGTCGGCAAGGCGGCGAAAGCGGGTTTCACTCTCTTGCAATGCGGCTGCGGCCCGTTGCCGTTCGGTCACGTCGCGCACTAACGCCACAAACCCATCGACCGCTCCCCCACGGTCAAATCGGGGCACATAAGTCGCCTCGATATGGCGCGTGCCGCCCCGCTTGAAGGCAATTTCCTGCTCAAAGGTGACGGTTGCCCCCGCCAGCGCTTGCTCAATATAAGGGCGGATCAGTTGATACCCGGCTTCCCCCACCACATCGCGCATCTGCTGATGGCGTAAGGATGCCGACGATATGCCAAACCAGTCTTCATAGGTGCGGTTATTGAAGCGATACCGCTGTTGATTATCGACAAACGCAATTAATACCGGGAGGGTATCGGTGACCAGGCGCAACTCTTCTTCCCGCTGCTGGAGGGACTGTTCGGTACGGCGATACGCCGTCACATCATTCACCAGGGCGTAATACCCCTTGATGTCGCCGTGCTCATCCACATCGGGGACAAAATAGCGCTGCACCCGGCGGCGGCCCAGATGTTTGAAGTCAACCTCAATCTCTGAATCGAAGGCTCGCCCTTGCAACACGGCATCAATGTCTGGTTTGATGGCCTGATAGGCGGTGGTGCCAATGATGTCTTCGACTGACTGACCGACGATCGCGGCTGGCGTCATCCCAAACCAATCGGTATAAGTCTGATTGGCAAAGCGATAGCGGCGATCGCGATCCACATAGGCCAGCAGTACAGGCAGCGCATTGGCCAGGCGCTCCAATTCAGACACCGGGAAGGGTAAATCATCGGCCTGCTCAAGCGGCCCCCCCCTCACCGTCGCATGGCTACCGCTGGCACATACCCCCGCCACTTGTCCCGCCTCATTCCACAGGGGGCTATAAGACCAGGTGTCTGCTGCCGAGGCGGAGTTGCTGGGGGAAGATGAGTGGAGAATCTCTGGCGGTTGGGGCTGGCCGGTGGCGCTGACCTGCTCTACCCCAGCGAGGATGGGTTGCCAGGCAGGGGAGGGGCGATCGCGGAGCGGATCCCCATTGGCAATGGTCGGGTCAAGCTGGCGAAAAAAGTCAGCGCTGGCGTCATTGTAGAAGAGGGTGCGATCGCGGCCCCAAATGCAGAACATCGGGCAGGGCGTATTGAGCACAATGCTCAGAGTTGTTTTGAGGCTGTGCGGCCAGGTCTCTACGTCCCCCAGGGAAGTTGACTGCCAGTCGCGCGCTTGGATCTCTTGGGCAGTCTGACTATTCCCCGACAAAAAGTAACTACCAGACTGTTGCGACATGCATACCTTCTAAGCTTCCACTATTGATCCACCCAAGCGGTACGATTTGGGTCTGTCGGAAGGAGGATTTTGGGCTGAAGTGCTGTAAAGTATCGGGTTGCAGGTCTTGCAGGGGACGCTGCAAATGCTCGGGGCATCGCTCTTGTGATCGTGCCGCCAACGGCTTGAGTGCGGGTGTCCCCGCTTGAGGGAAAAACCGAGCGATCGCCGCTACCCGGTTTGATCATCACTCATCAGTCAAGGCTCAGCGCCTGCGGACCAGACGGCCCCTCAAGGCGACCCCAAGCAAGATGATGGACGCCGCCGCCTATTTCATCACCGTCTCCGCCCAATCAAAGCCGATATGCGATCGCTGCCCGCACCCCATAGTCCAGGTCGGGTTCCACGTCTTCGGGTGGCGTTGCTGATTCCAGGTATGAACCAATCTCTCTAGGTATTGGAACCTCGTTCAAATTTTTGCAAAATCATACCGCTATTCAGCAACGCCCTTCGGGTTGATACTTTATAAAAGGGCTGATCCCCAGGCTCAAATCGTCGCTGGGACCATGGCCACAGGCCTCGCCGGTTCCAAACGATTGGGCGTCCTCGCTCTTGCTCGCTAACGGGGCACACCGAGGATGCTCACTCTCCAGTTGACCGAGGACGACCCCAAACAGTCGGTCATGGCGCAACTCGTCATGGTCATTGACATCTATGCCCTGCGGGCAGGCTACGCCAACATACCCTTGCCCCAATCCATACAGTGGCGTTGCTGAATAGCAGTATGATTTTGCCCTCCTGCCCCCCAATCCTGGGGGGAATCGATCGCTGAAGTCCCCCAGCATTGGGGGATTTAGGGAGCTGACAGAAGCCATCAGCTGAACCGATTCATTCCTGGATGCAGCAACGCCGCCGCATCTAGGCAACAGGCACGGCAAAATCGCGGTTCTGCCGATTGAGGGACCTCAGCATGGGGGGAGCATCCGGCCTGATTTTGAGTTTTCTTGGGATAAATGAAGACTATCCCATACACTTGTCAGAGATATAGCTAGCAAACAATCAGCTATGAATCTGTCGAACACGGTAATCTGCGATCGCAGGGAAGCGTTATCGTTGATGATAAATATCCTCAACCCGTTAGCAGCGATGTCATTGCGTCCCCGCACTGGAAGGTAGACATATGGTCAAAGTGGTGTCTGTACACTCCTTTCGAGGAGGCACCGGCAAGTCAAATACAACAGCAAATCTGGCGGCTACAGTGGCTCGCAGCGGTAAGCGGGTAGGCATTGTGGATACCGATATTCAGTCTCCCGGCATTCATGTGCTGTTTGGGTTTGACGAGAGCCATATGAATTTGGCCCTGAACGACTATCTTTGGGGACGTTGCGCAGTCGAAGAAGCCGCTTACGATGTCAGTCATAAATTAGAAGGCCAGGGCACGAGCAACAGCGCGATCTACCTGATTCCCTCCAGCCTCAAAGCGGGTGAAATTGCTCGGGTGCTGCGAGAAGGCTACGATGTCGGCTTGCTGAATGATGGGTTTCAAGGATTGATTCAGGAGCTCAACTTAGACTTTTTGTTCATTGATACCCATCCGGGGCTGAATGAGGAAACCCTCCTATCCATTACCATTTCGGATGTGCTGCTGTTGATTATGCGTCCTGATCGCCAAGATTTTCAGGGCACTGCCGTCACGGTGGACATTGCGCGGCGGCTCGAAGTGCCTAAAATGCTGTTGTTGGTGAATAAAGCGCTGTCATCCTTTGACTTTCCCGCCTTAAAGAAACAAGTGGAAGAAACTTACGGCGCTCCGGTCGCCGCGATCTTGCCGCTAACTGAGGAGATGATTCAACTGGGGAGTAGCGACATTTTTAGCTTACGGTTTCCCGATCATCCCTTAACTCAGATCTATAACAACGTTGCCAATTTGTTGCTGGACTAGCAATCGGGCGATCGCCTGCCAATTGATGAACTGGTAAACGTGCCCAGTGTGGCCTGGATCGAATAAGCTAAGCTGACAAATGACAAGCGCTGCAAGCGAATTTTAAGGAACTGTTGTGCTGATTCGGACATCTTTACTTTCTGCCTTAACCGCGATCGGGCTGTGGACCGCAGCGACCCCTGTGAGGGCACAAGCGCTGTTGCCTTATGTGCTGCCCCTCGACGGTGAGCGGCTAGAAGAGCAAGGGCTCGTGCTGGCTCAAGAGGCGGCCCAATTGGCTCAACTACAACAATACGACTTGGCACTGGCCCAAGCGCAGCTAGCGGCCCAATTGGTTCCCGACAATCCAGCGGTATGGGGGTTGTTGGGCAGCCTGTATTTGCAGGTCGAAGATTTTGATGCGTCCATCTCCGCCCTCAACCGAGCCAAAGCCCTCGAAGCCGACAACACCGCTGTTTTATTTGCCCTGGGGACGGCTCATTTCCGCCAGGGTGATTACGCAAAAGCGTCAGACTTTCTGGAATCCGGGTTAGCACTCGAACCGGACAATCCCGGTGCGTTGTTTGACCTGGGAAATACCTATTTCATGCTTGAGCGGTTTGAAACCGCGATCGCCCAATACGAAAAGTCGGTTGATATCGATCCGGAATTTTGGCCCTCGGTCAACAACATTGGCCTGGTGGAGTACGAACAGGGCGATGTGGAATCGGCCATTGCCCGTTGGGAAGAATCCCTCGAAATTGCCCCCATGGAACCGGAACCGGAGCTCGCGATCGCGGTCGCCAAATTTGCCCAGGGCAACGAAGCCGAGGCTCTGGCAATGGGCATTGCAGCACTAGAGAAAGACAACCGCTATGCCGACATTCAGTTTTTGATTGACAATCTCTGGGGTCCCAAACTGATCGAAGACACCGAAGCCTTTTTTAATCATCCTGACGTGCAGGCCGTTTTGGCGCAGTTGTAAGCCGTGACAATGCCGGTGCAACTAGGCGTTCCTGAACTGTGTGCGGTGATTCGCGATCGCCTTGAGCGATCGCCCCACCGTCGGATCACCTTCGCCGATTTCATGGAACTGGCCCTCTACCACCCCGAGTATGGCTACTATTCCTGCAATACCTCACAGTTAGGCATGGCGGGTGACTTTGCCACCGCCGCCCACCTGGGACCAGACTTTGCCGAGTTACTGGGCGAGCAATTGGTGGATTTTTGGCAGTTGCTCGATCGCCCCGAGCCTTTCCAACTGGTGGAAATGGGAGCCGGCCAGGGACTGATCGCCGACGCGCTGCTGGCCTATCTGCAACGGCAGTATCCCGACTGCTTGGCCGCTGTGGCCTACACCCTAGTGGAAACATCCGCCGCCCTGCGCACCGCCCAACAGACCTGCCTCGCCCGCTGGCAAGCCCAATCGGTTCCCATTACCTGGTGCGAGTTGAGCGACCTTCCGCCCGCTTCGGTGACGGGCTGCTTTTTTTCCAACGAACTGGTCGATGCCCTACCTGTGCATCGCGTCACCCTCACCGCTGCCGGGTTGCAAGAGCAATACGTCACCCTCACGGGGGATGAGCAACAACCCTTCACTCCGACCTTGGGGCCTGCGTCCACCCCCCAACTGACCAATTACTTTCGCTGGTTAAACATCCCGCTGACCCAGCCCCCCTGGCCTGAGGGCTACACCACTGAGGTGAATTTAGCCGCACTGGACTGGCTTACCAAAGTAGCCGAAAGACTCCATCGGGGTTATGTGCTCACTTTGGATTACGGCTACACCGCCGATCGCTACTACAGCCCGACGCGATCGCAGGGCACCTTGCAATGTTATTACCGCCACGCCCACCACAATGATCCCCTGATCAACATCGGTCAGCAAGACATCACGGCCCATGTTGATTTCACCGCTTTAGAGCGCCAGGGCGATCGCTGCGGCTTGAGTACCCTGGGTCACGTTCCTCAAGCACTGTTTTTGATGGCGCTGGGGTTGGGCGATCGCCTCAACCAACTTTCTCAACTGCAAAATACTGACAGCCAAACGGTGCGCTACGCTCTCCAGCGTCGCGAAGCCCTCCATCAGCTCATGAACCCCATGGAACTTGGTAAATTCAACGTGCTGATTCAAGGCAAGGGGCTCACCGACCCCAACCAACGCCCCCCCAAAGGCTTAACCGTGCCCCCACTGATGTAGGTCGGTCCACTCAGTAGATGGGCTTAATTATTTGTAGGATGTGTTAGCGCCAGCGTAACGCATTAAATCCCTGTGGCATGGTGCGTGACGGCTTCGCCTAACAGCACCCTACAACATTGTTTGTTGATGTCCACCTACTTCTCAGCCGCAAAAAGACCATCGAGTTGCCGAATAACCAGCTAGAAAAGGCCGATGATCGGCGGGGACAAAATATTCAAACTGAACTGTTTACCCGCGATAGCCAGATCATTCCGCTGACTCACCTCCAGCCACCGACGCTGCGGCCCCACTACCCATAAGGAATGGAAATTCAATCAGTTGGATAGCCGTCTCGGCTGTCCCTAGTACAGTGCGGCGTAAATTTGCACACCCTTAGCCCTCACCCTAAATCCCTCTCCCAACTTTGGGAGAGGGACTTTCAATCGGTATCGAGACTTAAGCCGCCGGGTACTAGTCCGGCCAGGTCGATTCTTCGCGGAAATTTAGATATTAAATGATCCTCATCCCTCAGCTAGGAAGAATCGGCAGAGGCGATCGCTGCCCCCTACTGCAACTTGCTTTGCAGCGATTTTAAAAATTCCGTATTCACGCCTGATTCACGAGTGAGGGCGATTTTGCCGGTGCGGGCAATCTCCCGCAGCCCAAACCGCGCCAACACCTGAACGATCGCCACCATCTTGCCAGGGTCGCCAACCACCTCAATCGTGAGCGAGTCTTCTGAGACATCCACCACTCGCGCCCGAAAAATTTGCACCAGTTCCAAAATCTCGGAGCGGTTGCTGCTGGTGGCGTTGACCTTGATCAACATAAGTTCCCGTTCGACACAGGGAATTTCAGTAATGTCCTGCACTTTGAGGACGTTGATCAGCTTATAAAGTTGTTTCGTGATCTGCTCGATCACCTGGTCGTCCCCCGGTACCATCATCGTGATACGGGATACCCCCATCTGCTCTGCTGGCCCTACCGCCAGACTCTCAATATTGAACCCCCGCCGCGCAAACAACCCGGCAATACGAGTTAAGACGCCCGCTTCATCTTCGACCAAAACTGACAATGTGTGTTTCATAACTTCGGCAACCAGACTGCCGCCCCAGACCAGTAACGTGTGCAAGACAACAGCTAATCGTAACTTGACCAGCGGCTTTTGTTAAGAGGCCCCAACGGTGAATCAGGAAACGGTGAACATAGCCGTCAGTAGGAGTCGGTGAACGGTGGTTTTGGCCTCCTGAGCGCAGGGATGAGGGGGAGTCAGTTCCGATTGACTCGACACCTCAGAACGGCCTGCCAAACCTGGCCCAGGTCTCGGTTACTGCAACGCGCGATCGCTCTGACAACAATGGCTCCAGCGACTGTTCAGCCAGCCTATTTCGTTGGCGAGCTTAGCATAATGTAAATATTTTGTCTGACTTCGCAACGAACTGATGTGCAGATTTAGACTTCACCCTTAATATCGGTAAAGATATCTTCTGAGACCTGACGAATGAGCGGGTCACTCCCTTGAGGGGTTTTCCCTCTGGACGAAATTTAGGGCAGCCATTAGGCTATAGGACGACTGAAATTTGCGTCCGTCGTTTTCGTATTATTTCCTATTTTTTTCCGCGCATGCGAAGCCGAAATCCTCGAAACGTCCCTCCCATTAATGAAAACATTCGTTTCCCGGAGATCCGTCTGATTGGGGCAGATGGAGACCAGTTGGGCATCATGTCCCCCAGTGAGGCTCTCCGGATGGCTGAAGAGCTAGATCTCGATCTGGTGTTGGTGAGCGATAAGGCGACTCCGCCGGTCTGTCGCATCATTAACTACGGTAAATACAAGTTTGAGCAAGAAAAGCGCGCCCGCGAAGCCCGCAAACGGCAGCACAACGCCGAAGTCAAAGAAGTCAAGATGCGTTACAAGATTGACCAGCATGATTACGATGTGCGGGTCAAAAGTGCTCATCGCTTCCTCAAGTCTGGCGATAAGGTCAAGGCCACCGTCATGTTTCGGGGGCGCGAGATCCAGCATTCTGACCTGGCGGAGAAGCTGCTCCGGCGCATGGCCAATGACCTGGAAGAAGTTGCCGAAATGCAACAGGCTCCGAAACGGGAAGGTCGGAATATGATGATGCTGTTATCGCCGAAGAAATAGCCATCCGGGTGATTCGGTAGGTGATGGCCACTGACCTTTTTTGTCTCAGGTATGAACTCAAGCCGGACTGCACTACCGCCGCTGTCAAACTGGCAGCAAAGGCTGCTGCGCATCATTAACTTGCGGCCCAATGAGGCCGAACGCACGTTTTTGATGTTCAGCTTTTACACGGCCACCTCCATGGGCATCCTGTGGCTGGAGGTCAGTTCGGCGGCCCTTTTTCTAGAGACCTATGGCCCGGCTTCGCTGCCGTGGATTTACATTTTCAGCGCTGGCGTTGGGTTTGGGCTGACCTTTGTTTACTCTTGGCTCCAGAAGTTTTTGCCGCTGCGCCGGGTCATTGTTATCATCGCCGTGCTAATGGCGGTGCCGGTGCTGCTGTTTCGGTGGGGGCTGGCCGTTGAGCCGTTATTGCCGTTCACAATTTTTGGCCTGCGCCTGTGGATGGAAGCTATCTACGGACTCAATGACTTAAACGTCTCGATCACCGCCAACCAGCTATTCAACATTCGTGAAATTAAACGCACCTTTCCGCTGATTAGCAGTGGCAACTTGGTGGCGGACGTACTCAGCGGCTTTTCCGTCTTCTTTTTAGTCTCCTTTGTGGGGCTGGATAACGTGCTGGTGCTGTCATTCGTAATCATGATGGTGGGGGCGGGGGTGCTGCTGATCATCAGCCGAAACTACGACCACGCCTTTCCTGACTCCTTGCAGCGCCAGGCCGAAGCCGGTCAGGATGATCACAAAGCCCAGCGATCGCGGGGCACCATTCGCAGCTACGTGACCATGCTGTTCAGCTTTTTTGTGCTGGCGCAGATCTTGATGTATCTGATCGAGTTTGAATTTTTGACCCAGCTCAATATCAACTTGGAGGCGGATGGGATTGCCGCCTTTTTGGGGATCTTTAGCGGCTTACTGGGCCTGATCGAACTCCTGACCCAGTGGTTTACCTCCAGTCGTCTGATTGAGCGGCAGGGCGTCTTTGCCGTCTTGGCAATCTTGCCCCTGGTCATCGTCGGGATCAGCTTGATGACCCTGGTGGGCGGCTTTCCAGCTCTGCTAGGAGGCTCCGCCCTCTTCATTGGGCTGGTCGTACTCAAATTTTTTGACGAATGGCTGCGCTACACCCTCGTCGCTAGCACCCGTCCGGTGTTGTTTCAACCCATTCCCGATAGCGAGCGCACGCTGTTTCAATCGCTGGTCGGCGGCATTGCCGAACCGCTGGCCATGGGGGGCACGGGCGTCTTTATCTTGCTGGTAATTGCCTGGGCCAACTACCTCGGCTTTAACAATCAATTGCTGCAGTCTCAGTTCTTTTTGGGGGTGGTGGCCTTTTTGGCGGTCGTCTGGTTAATCGCGATCTTGCTGTTGCGATCGCAATATCTGGAACTCCTGGTGAAAAGTGCCCAACGGGGCTTGTTGAGTTCTTCCGAAGCGAGCTTGCGGGCGTTGCGTAAGGCGATCGTCGAAGCGCTGGAAAAACCGGGCTCTGAAGCAGACAAGCGCTCTTGCATCGAAATTCTTTCCCAGTTTGATCCCCATAGTGTCGGGGAGGTCTTAGCTCCCCGTCTCGACTCGTTACCCCT
>Ga0208218_1000579_pt1 | contig 16965 bp, 11 predicted proteins | sample HotLakmasection3_FD_184726 | JGI IMG/M metagenome (GOLD analysis project Ga0208218, IMG submission 184726) | Hypersaline microbial mat communities from Hot Lake, Washington, USA - Section #3 (SPAdes) | ecosystem: Environmental > Aquatic > Non-marine Saline and Alkaline > Hypersaline > Microbial... | reverse complement strand
CGCGTTCCGAGCGCGTGGAAACCCCTGCTGCAAAGGCTGAAAAATTCTGTCACGCCAGAACAGGGAGAAGTCCTGCTGCAGGATCTCCTAGCTGTAACGCAGCCACCTGCCGACTCCGCATCAGTTCCAGAAACAGCGCTCCCCTCACAGTCACCGGCATCAGATCTCGCGTCTCCTAAAACGGTGCGATTGATCCTCCGGAATGAGTTTTTCCGCAGCGTTGTGCTTGAAGGCCAACGGTATCCGGTCGACAAAGAGATTGAAGTCTCACCGGCAACAGCCGCCGCGATCGCCCAGGCAGTTGCGATACGGCAACCTTTTGGACGTGCCCATACCACCATTGAGCAACTGTAACTACCGCTGCTACCGCTGGGACATTCAGCATCCCGTCAGCGGTAATTCACGCAAACAAGTGAGTACGTAATCACTTAATCACTTGAGCAAGTGGATACGTGAAAAGCCCAGGGCTTTTGCCTTGGGCTTAGAATTCAAGCACGTGACTACTTGAACACTTAATTACTTATGATAATCTCGCTCGCCTCACTCAAGGGCGGCAGCGGTAAAACCACATTATCGGTTCACTTGGCCGCCGCGATCGCGGCTGGTGGCCGCCGTGTTGTTCTCATTGATGCTGACCCCCAGGGCAGTGCCTCTGATTGGAGCGCCGCCCGTGAAGACTCCCCCCCGTTTCCGGTGGTGGGGATGGCTCGGAATACCCTGCATCGTGATTTAGCGCCCCTGCTGGAAGACTACGACCACTGCGTTATCGACACGCCACCGCGAGTCAGCGCCCTAGCCCGGTCTGCCTTGCTGGCCTCGGACATAGTACTGATTCCTGTGCAGCCGTCGTCTTATGACGTTTGGGCCGCTGCCGAAACGGTACAACTCATCTCTGAAGCACGGGGATTTAAGCCTGAGTTGCAGGGGGCCTTCGTCGTAAACCGTCGCATCCCGAATACGGTGATTGGGCGAGATGTCATTGAGGCACTGCAAGATTACGAACTGCCGATGTTGCCCACCGCGATCGCGCAACGGGTCGCTTATGCCGAAAGCTCGGCTGGGTACACCGTGTTAGAGTCAGCCCCCAGCAGCAGCGCGGCCACTGAAGTCAAAAAACTCGCTCAAGATGTGCTGACATTGATGGGAGTGAAGCAGTGGTAGAGAAGAAACGACGCATCGCCAGAAAACCCAGCACGCCACCGCCAGAAGCTGACCGCTGGATCGAGCAGGGGGGCGTTGACCCAGAAGCGACCAAACCGACTGAGCCGACACCGGCACCAGCCCCCAAAGAACCAGAGCCGGAACCCGCGAAGGACGAGGCCAAGACCTATCCCCATCGTATCAGCTTCGACATGGAAACTGCGCAGTATAAGCGTCTCAAGTGGGCGTCCTTTGACAGCGATCGCAGCATGAATGAGATTTTGCGGGAAGCCGTCGAAGACTGGATGAAAGCACGTGATTACTGATTCACTTGGTAACGTGATTACGTGAACACCTGAATACTTGAACCCAGCAGAACTTACTCAACTAAGTGCTTCAATCTTCTAGGCCAAAAGTGGCTAGAAACCTTTTGAGATCTCCTCTGGTAGAGCCACCCTTAAAGACGTATAACTATGAACAGTCTCGATTAGGGTCTAAAGTTATCCCCTCGGATAAAGTCGTTCTGCACAGCGATGCTTGCGATAGCTGCTGTTCAGTAATGCCTACAGCACCTTCCAAGTTGGCATAAGACAGATCAGCACTTTCCAGGCTGGCGTACCACAAGATAGCGTCTGCCAGATTGGCATAGGACAGGTCAACGCCTGTCAGGTTAGCCTGAAACAGGCTAGCGCTTCGCAGATTAGCTCGTTTCAGGGAAGCGCCTGCCAGATTGGCATAGGACAGGTCAACGCCTGCCAGATTGGCATCGCTTAGGTCACAGTCGCTATTAGAGGTCAGAGTTATCCCTTCAGGTAAAATCGTTTCACACAGTAATGCTTGTGATAGTTGCTGTTCAGTGATGCCTGAAATGCCTTCTAGATTGGCGCGCAATAAGAAAGCGCCTGCCAGATTGGCACGCAACAGCAGAGCGCCCGCCAGATCAGCTCCCTCCAACTCAGCGCCTGCCAGATTGGCAAACTGCAGGATAGCGCCTTTCAAATTGGCCCCCGTCAAATTAGAGCCTTCCAAATTAGCCTGGAATAGTGCAGCGCTTTCAAGATTGGCGTTCGACAGATCAGCACCTTCCAGATTGGCACGCAGCAGGCGCGCTCTTGGCAGTTGAATATTAACTAAATAAACACCTGGAGTTGCCGCGCCTGGTGTCTGTTCAATGGCCTCCCCTTCATCAGTGTCTTGGGAGGCTGACCGGTTTGACACATCCTCCAGCGACTCCACACTTAAGTTGATGCCATCCAGACGCTGAGCAGGCCAAGTGCAAAGCCAAAGACATCTCACCCGCCGTCTCCAATTAGCGCCTGGTGAAGCATTTAAGAACTCTAAAGCCTGAATACGACCACCACTACCAGATTGGCCATGAGCGGATGTCAGCGTTTGCCACGCATTCAGGACCTCAGCATCGCGGCGCTGTTGCTCTGTTCCTATGTAGGTAATTAAGGCAAGAACAATGCCAGCATTGCCGATGATGCCGAGTAAGCTCAGCAGCGCCTGGTTGTCAGCCCACGTCAATAAAGGCTCCCAGACTCGTTTCTCAAGCCTAATTAACGGTCGGTGACTGACAAATAGTGTGGTCCTTAGAGGGCTGTGAGCAATCTTCTCAGCGGTTGCCCAGTCATCCTCCGCTGAGCCATGTCTATTCAGCAGGATGCGGTTTTGATAAAGCTCATGTGCTACCCGCCGAACAGTTTCCTTGGTGGGTGGCTTGCGTCGCCATTTCCAGAGCACTATCCACTATCCCTCGATTAGTCGCAGATCTCCCTCAAAGGATAACTTCGATTTTTGCTACTAAAGCGGGGTTACGTATCGGGCCACTGATACCGATGATTAGCAGATAGCTGACGCGCTGTTCACCTTTTTCCTGCATCAGTTATGGGTCTTCTCGGCATCTGTTTAGACATCAGGAAAGCGGCCTCGCGCCGAAACCAATCCATCCTGAACGAGCAAAATTTTCCGCCGCCAAAATTAAGGCCTGTCCGCAGAACTGACAAAACCAAAAAAGTCGTATGGATACGTGAGCACGTAAATACGTGAGCACTTGGATTCTGGCGCGACAGAATCTTGTAGTACGCTCAGCTTTTGGGGCGGAAAAACAGCGACAAATAGCGAACAAAGGACCGATCGCGGATCACATTGCGAGGGACAGATAACGCTGTAACAGCCTGACAGCAAGCGTTACACACCATCAGTCCGGTTGATCCGCAAGGATCAATAGACTTCACCGGATCAATCGCCAGCCATTCGCGGGCGAAGTGGGTCGGTTTTGGATGCCAGAGAGGTCAGGGGGCAAATTCTGGCGCGGCAGAATCCGGAGCGGCTACCGCTCCTGTGAAACTCTGTAATGCCCCCTGCACCCTTTTTCGCTGGTCTGGGCAAAATTGAGATGCCCCCCGCGATCGCCCCTCTCTCTCATGGACACCGCCGCCCAACAACGCATCGACGCTTTTATTGACAAGTGGCAGAACTCTGGCGGCAATGAGCGGGCCAATTACCAGGGCTTCTTTCTCGATTTGTGTGCGGCGCTGGGGGTCGAGACGCCCCCGCCCAAAGGCAACATCGACAGCGACCCCTACTGCTTCGACAAGGACATCAAGGTTTATCACCCCAGCGGCAAAGTCACCCCCGGCTATATCGATTTCTACAAGGCCGACCACTTCATTATTGAGGCCAAGCAGGGCAGCGACCAGACGGGCAAAGGTACCGCCAAGCGGGGCACCCCGACCTATCTGAAGGCGATGGAAAAGGCGTTTGTGCAGGCGATCGCCTATACCCGTAACGTCGCCACCAAGCCCCCGTTTTTGCTCACCTGCGACATTGGCGATCACTTTGAGCTGTGGACGGGCTTTAACGGCGACTATGGAGGCTACGCGGCGCGGCAGGATATTGAACTGGCATCATTGCGACGGGCAGAAGTCTTTGACCTGTTCGTGGATATCTTCACCGATCCGCAGGCCCGCAACCCGGAGAAGATTGCTGCACGGGTGACGCGAGAGGTGGCCGCTGACCTGGCGGAGCTGACGAAAACGCTGGAGGGTCAGCACGAACCCCAGGAGGTCGCCCACTTCCTGATGCGCTGCATTTTCACCATGTTTGCGGAAGATGTGGGCCTCCTGAAGGAGCACCTCTTCACGGATGCGCTGAAGACCCGCTGGCAGGAGACCCCAAAAAGCTTTAAGCCCGAGGTCGAGACTCTGTGGCAGGCCATGAACGAGGGGGGCACCTTTGGCTTTCATGGTCGGCTGCTGCGTTTTAACGGGGGCTTGTTTGCGGAACCTGTAGCGTTTGAGTTGTCGGCGGAGCAGTTGGGGATTTTGCTATCAGCGGCGGAACGGGACTGGCAAAATGTGGAACCCGCCATCTTTGGCACGCTGCTGGAGCGGGCGCTGGATACCAAGGAGCGCAGCAAGCTGGGTGCCCACTACACGCCGCGTTCTTATGTGGAGCGGTTGGTGAAGCCGGTGGTGATGGAGCCGTTGCAGGCGCAGTGGGTAGTGGTGCAGGGGGAGGCCAAGCAGCAGTTGGGCGACGACCCAACGCCTGCGAAAAAGAAGAAAGCGATCGCGACCCTAGAAGCCTTTCTCACGGAACTGCGGCAAACCCGCATCCTCGACCCAGCCTGCGGGACGGGCAACTTCCTCTACGTGACGCTGGACTTGATGAAGCAGCTAGAGTCGGAGGTGCTGAAGCGCCTGGAGGACATCACCGGGCAGGCCCAGCTCCGGCTCGACATTGATCAGGTGAACCCGTCGCAGTTTTTGGGCATTGAGATTAACCCACGGGCAGCGGCGATCGCCGATCTGGTGATCTGGATTGGTTATTTGCAGTGGCATTTTCGGCGCTTTGGCGACCTGCCGCCGGTGGAGCCGGTGCTGCGGGAATATCACAACATTGAATGCCGGGATGCGGTGCTGGCCTATGACGGCAAGGAGGAGGATGTTGACCCGGCAACGGGGCAGGTGCGATCGCGGTGGGGTGGACGCAAGATGCGGCATCCGGTGACGGGGGAAGAGGTGCCTGATCCGAGTGATCAGATTCCCATTTATCGGTATTTGAATCCTCGGCCTGCGGAGTGGCCGGAAGCAAATTATGTGGTATCAAATCCACCATTCCTGGGGGATAAGCGAATGAAGGCGGTCTTAGGTGACGGTTATGCAAGTACACTACGCCGAACTTGGAAAGACATGCCAGAATCTGCTGATTTAGTGATGTATTGGTGGAATAAGGCGGCACTAGAAATTCGAGAGAAAAACTTACAAGGGTTTGGATTAATTACAACTAATAGTTTGACTCAAAGTTTTAATCGAAAAGTCGTCGAACCGCACCTCAAATCAAATCTGAATATTTCTTTCGCTATTCCTGATCATCCTTGGGTTGATTCTGTTGATGGTGCAGCTGTAAGAGTAGCAATGACAGCTTGTACTGAGCAAAGTATTCAAAATACAGGTCGATTAATTGAGATCATCAATGAAATATCTGATTCGGATGGGGAAGCGCAAATTACAACTGAAGAAACCAAAGGGAAAATCAGTCCAGGACTATCAATAGGCGTCAACACAGGCGATTGCAGTCGCCTGTCGTCAAACTATGGACTGGCCTGTCCTGGAGTACAGTTGTCAGGGCAAGGATTTATCGTACCTGCTGAAGAAAAAGAAGGTTTTTCAGACGCGACTCAAGAAAGACTTATTAAAAAGTATTTGATAGGAAGGGATATCACTCAATCTTTCAAGGAGAAATTTGTTTTTGATACCTTTGGGCTTTCGGAAACTGAGCTAAGTAAAAATTTCCCCGATGCATATCAATGGTTGCTAGAACGTGTCAAGCCAGAACGAGTTCAAAATCCAAGAAAAACGTATGCAGAGAATTGGTGGCTTCATGCTGAGCAGAGAGTCAAGTTACGGCCCGCATTACAATCAATACCTAGATATATAGCAACTTGCCGAACTTCTAAGCACCGAGCTTTTCTATTTTTATCTTCAGATTGCTTACCTGAAACCGGAATTGTATTCATTGCGCTAGAAGACGCTTTCTATCTTGGTGTTATGTCTTCGCACATTCATGTGATGTGGTCATTAAAGACTGGAGCACTTTTGGAGGATAGACCAAAGTACAACCATAGCGACTGCTTTGAGAAATTCCCCTTTCCAGATCCCACCCCAGAGCAAAAACAGAAAATCCGCGACCTGGGCGAACGGCTCGATGCCCACCGCAAAAAAGTGCAAGCCGACCATCCCGACATCACCATCACCGGCATGTATAACCTGCTCGAAAAACTCCGCGCTGGGGAGTCCTTCACCGACCAAGACCGCGCCTACAACGATCGCGCCCTCGTCAGCACCCTCAAACAAATCCACGACGAACTCGACGTAGCCGTGCTTGAGGCGTATGGGTGGGGTGACTTGGTGGGCTTACCCACCCCTAACCCCTCCCAAGAGGGGAATCAACCCACCCCTAACCCCTCCCAAGAGGGGAACACAGACAATCCCCTCTCGGGAGGGGTGCCCGCAGGGCGGGGTGGGTCATTCGACGAGCAAATCCTCGATCGCCTCGTCGCCCTCAACACCGAACGCGCCGAAGAAGAACGTAACGGCCACATCCGCTGGCTCCGCCCCGACTACCAAGCCCCCGATCAATCCCCCCTCTCCTCAGGGAGACGGGCCGGGGGTGAGGGCCAACAGCAAGTCCTCACGGGCATCACCGCACCCGAAGACACCGTCATTGCCCCCGTCGAGCAACAAACCTTCCCCACCTCCTTCAAAGACCAGCTCGCCGCCATCCGCGACCTCCTGCGCACCCAAGGCGGCGAATGGACCGTCGCCCAAGTCCAAGCCCAATTCAAAAACGCCAACCGCAAACAAAAAGCCATCCAAGACTGCCTCGACAGTCTGACTGAGCTGGGCGTCATCGCCTGCCACACCGAAGACGGCACCCCCCGCTGGTACATCGCCGACCTACAAAAAGCCGCTTAAATCATTTCCCGATCACTCCCCGTTTCCATCGCCACCCACACCAGGTCTCATCCCATGACTACGTTCGACAGCACCAAGCGTCTACTGCCCGACATTCTCAAAGACATCGTGGCTGGCAAAATTCAGCTCCCCGACTTCCAACGCGGTTGGGTCTGGGACGATAACCACATCCAAAGTCTGCTCGTGAGTATCGGGCGCTCTTTTCCGGTAGGGGCCGTCATGCTGCTGGAAACTGGCGGAGCCGTCCGATTTCAAGTGCGCCCCGTCGAAAACGTCCAGTTTCCTCAAGCACCACCCGAAGCCGCCAAGCTCATCCTTGATGGTCAGCAGCGACTCACCACCTTGACGCAGGTGCTTTCTCTCGATACCGCCGTCAAAACCCGAACCGACAAAGGGAAAGCGATCAGTCGCTACTACTACATTCACATTCCGACCGCATTAGAAGGGCCGGAAGCCCTGGAGCGATCGCTAGAAGCGGTTGATGAAAGCCGTCAGAAGCGCAGTAACTTTGGCCGCAATATAGACCTCGACCTTTCTACACGGGAAAAGGAATGTCAGCAGCTGTACTTCCCCTGCAATCGCATCCTGTCTTGGTCAGAGTGGCTCCAAGACTTGAGCCGCTTCAATGGTGCAGCATTATCAACCTTCTTAGAGTTTCAGAAACAGGTGCTTGATGCCTTCGGCACTTACCAGGTCCCCATTATTGAACTGAAAAAAGAAACCTCGAAAGAGGCTGTCTGTCTGGTGTTTGAAAAAGTCAACACCGGGGGAGTCGCGCTTTCTGTATTTGAACTCATCACCGCCAGCTATGCTGCCGATGGCTACAACCTCCGAGATGACTGGTACGGCAGCCAACTCCGAGGCGTCGAATCACGACAGTCTCGCCTGGCCCAAGATCCACTCCTCTCCCAGGTCGAGGCGACCGACTTTCTGCAAGCCATCACCTTGCTCCACACCCTAGAGAAACGGCGCATCGATTTGGCCGCAGGCAAGCAAGGCAAACAGATCGCTCCGGTGAGTGCCAAGCGCAGTTCCGTCTTGGAACTGCCCCTCTCGGCGTACCAAGTCTGGGCCGACAAAGTCGAGCAAGGCTTTCGATTAGCCGCTAAATTCCTGCGACGACAGTCCTTCTATGCGGTGCGAGAACTACCCTACCGTACCCAGATTGTGCCCCTCGCTGCCGTCCTGACTGAGTTAGGAACCCGCTGGCTAGAGCCCAAGATCTACGACAAATTAGCCCAATGGTTTTGGTGCGGTATTTTAGGCGAACTCTACGGTGGAGCGGTCGAAACCCGCATTGCCAACGACTTGGAAGAGTTGCTGCTATGGATCAAGGATGATACCCATATCCCGCGCACCATTGGCGACGCCTCCTTTCAGCCAGAGCGCTTGGATCGTCTTACCAGTCGTCTCAGTGCTGCTTACAAAGGCATCAATGTCTTGGTCTTACGCGAAGGAGCTCAGGATTTCTTTTGGAAGTCCGGTATTAATGAGCTAGATGCGGAAGAGGTTGCTCTCGATATTCACCACATCTTTCCAAAAGCCTGGTGCGAAGGCAACGGCATCCCCCGCCGCCGTTACGACACCATCGTCAACAAAACCCCGATCTCTTACAAAGCCAATCGTATGATTGGTGGGATCGCTCCCTCTAAATACCTGCAAAAAATCCAGGAACATTCCCAAGTACAGCTCGATGCCGCTGCCATGGATCAGATCCTCGCTAGCCATCGAATTCCGCCTCAACAGCTTCGGATCGATGACTTTGAAGGCTTTTATCAGCAGCGCAAACAGTCACTCTTATCGCTCATTGCCAATGCAATGGGCAAGCAAGTGATCGAAGCAGGTTTAGAGGACGAAAGCGGTGATGATGACGATACTGTCTAAAGCCTCACCGAGTTGGGCGCGATCGCCATCCACACCGAAGCCGCCACCCCCCGCTGGTACATCGCCGACCTGCAAAAAGCTGCTTAGAAAATTCGATTAATACCCTTATGGAACAGATTAAAAGCATCCAGTTCACAGGAACCTTTAGCAAGCAAAACGAGGAAGACAACAACCCAATACGTCTTGATGACGTAGAAATCTCTTTTCAAGACAGCGGGCATATACTTTTACGGTTACCCGATGAGCTGTTGCCTTGCGTTGCATCCAAAAGGTTTACTGAACGACTTGGATATTCTAAAAGTGATACGTACTTCTCGCCATATAGGGAACCATATGTCATTTCAGGCGTAACTCCTGAGGGTCATGAAGTCACAGCAAATGTTTATGATGATACTTCATTCGACCCTGAAATCTTGTTGTCTGGAGTCCTCATCAAAAATCTTTCCATAGACCATTCAGACTTTTCCAGCAAGAAACATAAAGTCGTATATGGGATTATCAGTAGGAAGCATATCCATCACAGTCAAACCAATTTTCCTGCTGGATGTGTCGAACTTTCCATCATCCCAAAAGGTACGATAAGAAACAGAGAGATACTATTAACTCTTAGCGCTGAACTCACAATCCAGAGGAATTCAGAAATCGAAGAGGTAAATTTTGATTACTGCTGTGGAATAACATTGATGCTGTTATCTTTCAGTAGAGGAGATTACATACATTCAATTTACGAAATTGAATTTACGAAAGACGGCAGATCCATTCAAGAATATTGGCAAGGAACTATAAAGGGTGAATGCAAGAATGGTGGAATTGCGTCGATGCAAGTAGGAGATCAGGAACAGTTCCTAACCAGTGTTTTGTCAAAGCTAAATTTCTCAATCGTAGAAGATTCTGGACTTTTCCCAGCAATGTTTTGGTATGTAGAATCATTTCGTAGTAGCGTTACCACTACACAACTCCTAATACTTTTTACCTGCCTAGAAAGCTTTACTTCTCAATTTAATAAAACCCATAAAAGTAAAGAGAAGCTGATTGGAAAGCCCACTCTAGAAAAGATAAGGGATGGAATATCAACCATACTTGACACTGAAAGGGAAGTTATTTCCCAGGATAAATTGGATGACGAAGAAGAAGTCCTCAAAAAGTATGACATTTACAGTCGAAAGCTAATGGCTAGAGTAGATGACAACGCCGTATCTTCCCTGTACAATACGCCAGAGAGACTGCTCCAATTTTATCAAGTAGATTATAAGGATCTTTTTCCAAAACTAGATTTTGCAAGAATTAGAGCTAAGCTTTCTCATACAGGAAATTACGGCGACCATGGTGAGTTGTTTAGCTACCATATGAAAATAAGAAGTCTGCTAGTTAGGCTGATCCTCAGAATATTAGACTACGAAGGAAGATACGTTGAGCATGATGTTTCAGGCAGCTTAGTTTATAAGTCACTCGGCCCTAAGGTCTGAATAGCTTCATGGAGGTAAAACCACTTATGGTTCTTGAGAGGGTTGTAGCGTAGAAATCTTGGTGTTGGTGATTCACTCCTACATTATTTTGAGCACTTCATAAATTCATCTATCATATAAACTTCTTATACAAATCTTCAAGTCAGCAACATGTATCTCTTGCTAACTATGGTTAGTATCAAGGCAGAGTACTATTAAAAAATCACCAAGAAGAACTATGAGTAACTTGAACTTAGAAAATCAATTGCTTGAGCTGCAACGAAAGGAAAAGGGAGCTCTGTCAGCAGTTGAATCTTTTCTGTACGACCTCAATGGCGATGGACCGCATGCTAAGCCTCTAAACATTGACGAAGCTGTACTATCTGAGGCGACTACAGCAGAATCAGTCAAAGACCTCGCAAAGGAATATGACTATACGTTTGAAGTGGAAGAATGGCGCGAAGAGACTAAACGTCTAAAGGAATTAATGTCTCTGCGAAAGCAGCACTTGGCCTCAATACAGAGTACTGAGGGATTCAAGGGAGCATTTACCACGGCAGATTATATATTCCATGGTTTAAGTTTGTTTAACTCAAGTTCAATGACTTGAATGTTTGTGGTCTCCACCACTAGGTTCCAAGTTGCAGTTTCGCTAGTTTAAGGCATATCAGCTGCTACATCTGTTTTCCCATAATTGGCAAACAAAAGTTTGAAAAAGAAAGTAGAGTCGATGATTAAAAATATTTTTCCCTTTTCTCTGGGTGCCTGTACTCTTAGTCTTATTGGCTGTAGTAGTGAACCCACGATCTACGAGAAGCTAGCAGCTATCCATGAAGGAACCAGAGATCCTTCCACTGGCGCTATTGTGAAATTCACCAATCAGATCGACAGTATGGATCGGTATTGTCCTGAAACCCCTGAGGAATTAGCTAACTCAGTGGTTACGGCCTATCAGACGCTAGAAGCCAATGGGTCTAGCGTGAGTCTGCTGGAGTTCACTGACAGCATGGAGGATGTTGTTAGTGAGACCCAACCCGACATTCCATGTATCCAGATCGCCGCAGCTTTAACAACCTCTATGACGGCACCAGAGTAGCCAAGGGCTTCAGGTGAATTCCGATCACTTTTGGGATTGGTTACGAAAAGACGCCACTGAAAAGAGCAAACCTCCGAGTAAATTTCATGCCGTAAGCCTCACCCATCTTGAAGATTCACTTGAACCGGAGTGGAAAATCTACTACTTCTTCAGAAGAACTTGAGGCGCACCTCCAGCAGGAGAGTAAACCATCAATCCTCATCAAGTGAGTCCCCCTCATTCGCCTCCAGTTCCTGAATCGCCGTCTCCAGCCCCATTTCCAACTGCTCCGACGTGGGAAGCTGCTGCTTCAGCGACTCCGGCAAATTATCCCGCAGCTTATAGCTCGACACGCCGATGGGCTGCTGGCTGCCCTGCAGCGCATACTCCACCGTCGTGCGGTCTTTGCTCTTACAGAGAATGATGCCGATGGTGGGGTCATCGCGGTCCGTGCGCAGCAGGTTGTCCACCGCCGCCACGTAAAAGCTCATCTGACCCGAGTGCTGCGGCTCAAACTCGCCCATCTTCAGGTCGATCACCACATAGCAATGCAGATGGACGTGGTAAAACAGCAGGTCGAGGCGGTACTCCTTGCCGCTGACCTCGATGGGGTACTGGCTGCCCAAAAACGAGAAGCCCATGCCCAGCTCCAGCAAGAAGTTGCGGATCTGGGCGGTCAGCGCGTTCTCTAGCTCACTCTCGCGGGCGTCTTTGCTGATGGTGAGAAAGTCGAAATTATAGGGGTCTTTGACGAGCTGCTGGGCCAGGTCAGACTGGGGCGCAGGCAGGGCGCGAGCAAAGTTGGTGACGGCTCCGCCCTGGCGATCGTACAGGCCACTCTCAATCTGCATCACCAGCACATTGCGGCTCCAGCCATTTTCAATGGTCTGCTGAATGTACCAGCGCCGCGCCTCCGGGTCTTTGAGCTTGTCCAGCAGCACGCAGTTATGGAACCACGGAATTTGTCCAGCAGCTTGCTGGATAATTGCTTCATCGGGCCACGCCTCCGCAAACGCCCGCATATACATGAGGTTGGACCGCGAGAAGCCCTTCACATCGGGAAACTCTCGTTTCAAATCCTTCGCCAATCGCTGGATCACCTTGCCGCCCCAGCCCTCCGCGTGCTGCCGCTGCAAAATCTCTCGTCCGATCTGCCAGTAGAGCATCACCAGCTCCCGGTTCACCGCCAGCGCCGCCCGTACCTGCGCCGTGCGGATGCGCTGCTTCAGGTCGTTGAGGAGAGCGGAGTAGCGATCGTCGTCAGGAAACAGGGAGGGGGTATCGGCCATGATGGGGGAGGCTGCGCCAAGGGAAATAGTGCCAAGGTTCAGAATACTGCCGGTTTAGGCCATCCCTGAAATCCCGACGATATTCACTTTTCTGAGCAGTATCAGGCTAGTCTCAAATCCACCAGAGGAGCGATAAATGATTGCCCTATCTCGTCAGTGAGAGTAGCGATCGCACCGTTGATTTCTTCGATGAGGAAGATCGCGCTATTGGCCAGCACTTTGACGATATTGCCGGGGCGGAAAACGTTTGTTGCTAGGGGTTCTGCCGTGTCACACACCCTCATGTTTTGTTCTCCTATTGGAGGGGTGTGTGACACTTGCTGCTGAACTGCGTCGCGTCGCTGCTGTCGGCGTTTCAGGACGGCGATCGCATCCTGCCAGGCGGCAGGGTCGAGCCAATATTGTCGCTTGCGACGTCCGCCTTCGCGGTACTGCTTCGATTGAGTTTTGAGCCCCATCTGCTGCAACAACATGCCGAGAATTTGAGTCCCGCTCATAGTGTCCTTAATGGTGATGCCGAGGGCCTGCTTAATGGCGATCTCCTTCGATAGCGCTGTCTCTTTCAGTTGATCAAGGTCTTCAGTTGTCCACTTGGCATCAGGATCAAGCCACTTCAGTAGCCCTAAGCTTTGCCGCGCAAGCCGCTTTAATGCCGACTGGGGAATATCCCACGGGGTAACGCCGGACTGCCAGCGCTGCTGCTGCTCCAATGCGCTGATATCGCGATCTCGTGCAACATCTTCGTTAAGGGTGGCTTCGAGCCGGGAAAGCTCGCGCCGTCGTTTGCCGTTATCGTCAGCCAGCACCAGGGCCTCTGTTACGTCGCAGCAGTAGAACTGGGCGATAGCGTATTTTTCCAGCGACAAACGTTCTTCGGGGGAATGCGATTCTACTTGCTGGAGTGCGGCTACTGCTAAGGTGTCGAGGTCTGGGGCGTTGGCGATCGCCTGTGCATATTCAGCCTTGATCGTTTCGCGGGCCTGTTTCAAAAGCTGCTTGGCGGCTTCGCACTCTACCAGATTTTTTACTGAAAGCTGGTGCCCTTCGTGGATGAGTCGCACCTTCAGAGCCGTTCTGAGTGCCCACATGGAGCGGTTGCGATTGGCCTCAATCCGACTGAATAGCTCGATATGGGGGTTCTCCCAATTGTAAGTAGTGATGGTTTCTCGAATGCCGCTATCAAGTTGGGCTGACAGGATTGAGGCAGTTGCGGATACCTGCTGCTGCAAGGCCGCTTTTACCGCCTGGGGGGAAGTGTCGCGGGTAATTCGAGAGAATGCGCCGCCACTTTCGGTACACCAAACAATGCGGGGAATCGGGGCTCTGACCCTAGCGAGAGACTGGAGCATATCGGCATCGGTGGACGACTGTCCCCAAAAGATGCCGTACACCCGATCAAAGTAGTTAGCTTCAATGCTGACGCCGGTAGCCATGCTGGGGGTGGCAATTACCACGTCATAGGCTTGCAGTTCGCTATCGGGGGTTGTGATAAAAGCCTGCTCAAATTCGCCACCACTGGTTTCGGAATTGATGAGGAGTACCCGATGACCAACGCTCTCGAACGTCTCAATTAGTTTGTTCAGCCGTTTAGACCCATCACGGGAATCAGTGGCCACAAACACCTTATTGCCCGACTGAATATCTTGCAGCAGCTGGCCGACGATGGCGCTACTATATTGCGCCTCAATGAAGTCGATAGGCCAAGGGTTTGGCTGGTAGTCATTGCGGAGCAAAAAAGCCCGTTTGCCATCGCCTCTTAGGGCCTCAATGTAGGCGATGGCATCGTTGGAAAGATCAGCATCGGCCAGGATGACGCGCCGCGCTGCCTTCACTAGGGCCGCAAACCGCCGCAGGATCGCCCCCCGCTTGCCATCACGATTGCAGGTAGAGCTGGTGAGCAGATGCCGAAATACCTGCACCGCCTCATCAATCACTAGATCGCACCCTTCAAAATTTTTGGCGCTAAAAGCCGGGTTAATGAGCGAATCAACGCAGGTGCCCACCCTCACGACATAGGCTGAGCCGTCATGGAATCGCCCCTTGGTTTGGTCAAGATCACCGCGATACTGCAGTCCTAATCGAGAGCACAAATTCCGCATGAGGGCGATACGGTGGCCAGCCAGCAGCGTGGGGCGATCGCCCTCCACCAGTTGTCCGGTTAGCTTCGTTTTTCCGGTTCCCTTCTGCGCCACGATCGCCACGATGCCTTCACTGGGTAAGCTCTCAGGGGCGATCGCCTCAAGGCTGGGAAGATTTACTCGCAGGTCAGCTTTGCGGGTGATCTGCCCTCTCAGATATTGCAACAGCCGCCACTCCTCCAAGGGCATTGCAGCAGCGATCACGCTGGTGGCAGCATCAGCACCCCGATTCACAATTAGATCGTCGATCCCCTTACCGTCTGTCGTTTGCCATTTCGTTATCCGAACGACAGCACCAGCAGTTTGGAGCAACCCTCCAAACCGGATCTGGGCACAGGCGACGCGCTTACGGGTTTTGGGATCGGTATCCTGGTCGAACGCTAGCGTTACAGGTCTGCCAGGAACAGCAAAGCGCTGGGCACTTTCAATGAGGTGGCGAGGCACTGGATTCCCCAAGCGATCCTTACTGCTGTAGCCGCCATTGATACCTACCAGGGCGATCGCCACATAACCTTCAGAAAGCAAAGACAGCGCTTTTTTCGCGCCTTCGGTGAAGATGATCGGGAGATCAGGTGTAGCTCCTACCCATTCCCAGAATGAACCATCCATAGGAACCGACACGCTGTAGCGCTCGGATATTTTTGTCCTAATCTCAGCTGGCACCGGGGGTAAATATGCTCGGCTGCCCTTCCCTTTTGGGTGCTCGTATTTCTGACTTACTAGGGCCTCGGGATATAGCTTGATACCGTCCCACGGCGTACCGTCCCAGCCGAACTGCTTGAGATTTCTCTCCGTCTTTTTCCAGTCAGGACGGGGGTTGACTGCCTTCGCTTGCCACAGTTCACCAGTTTCTTGGTAGATGCCCGCGATCGCTACGAACTCATGAGGCCGCTTGGTTTGGTACTGAATGGAAACGCGCAGCCCTAACTCAAAATTGGGTTCCCAATATCCCGTGTCCTTAATCAGCCCGACGGCTGCATCGTATAGGGAAGGAGCGATCGCACTGCCCTCGACGAACTCCTGCCGGAAGCGATCTTGCACGTCTTGTAATGTTTTGCTCTGGTCTGCTTGTACTGGTTGCCAGGATTTTTTTTGAGTGGAGACGGTTTTCATCGCACACCTCCCTGATTGAAACCTTCCGCATCGGCGTATACCAGCCACTGATCCACCAGCCGCGATCGCTGCGGGGTCCACTCACGGTCTGTCAGCTGTTCTAAAAGAGGTGTAACCCCGCCGCAATATTGGGGCTTGGTGCTAAAAGTTGTCCTCTGCGATTTATTCGCTAAGATTGGGGATGAGGTCTGTTTCATTTTTGTTCTCTTTAGTCTTAGAGTGAGATTGAAGCGTTACCTCAAAACCGTCGAAAACGTTGCCCGCGCATTCGACTGGGATTTAACCGAAGACCCGACCAGGAACTATCCCGGTCGGGTCTTCGGTTTATTTGGATAGGCAGAAACTTTGTTGGACGGTGATTGCCGCAACGCTCCGAACGGCAGGTAGAGTTAGCCCATTCTACTAAAAGTCTAGCGAAGGTGAGAATTTCCTTCGATGTGAACGAGTCTGTATACATCGACGCTCCTGAAGCGAGGAATTCTGACGCGGCAGAATTGAGCGCATCCAAAAAATGAATGCACAAAGCTGTTGCACGTCTGAGGAGCCGTGCTAGTATGAGCGCAGAAATTGTTAATTAATTTGCACTGCGCAAATGGCAAACGATGACAGGTCGCCAAACTATGTCATCGTTTTTGCTTTTTAAATGACTTCACATCTTCATCACCTCCTTGGTAGGCCATATCGTAACGGAAGCTTATCGGGTCTGGTGTAGACAGACTTGTCCACATTCTGGTTCGGTGGGGAATTCTGCCGCGGCAGAATCAGGTTGGCGGGGCTATCGCTTCATCAGTTGCACCTCTGGAACTCTGCTCAATACTGTTCACGCGACTTTAGCCAGCAGCGTTTCAACTACACCCATCAAGCGCTCGACGTGTCGGGCCTGCATCTGGGCGGTTTCCT
>Ga0208218_1000551_pt1 | contig 17489 bp, 19 predicted proteins | sample HotLakmasection3_FD_184726 | JGI IMG/M metagenome (GOLD analysis project Ga0208218, IMG submission 184726) | Hypersaline microbial mat communities from Hot Lake, Washington, USA - Section #3 (SPAdes) | ecosystem: Environmental > Aquatic > Non-marine Saline and Alkaline > Hypersaline > Microbial... | reverse complement strand
GGAAGATCAGGGCGGCGCCGTCGCCGCCGTCGCGGCGAACCGTCACGTCCTCCACCGAAAGCGCCGGCCCGCGGTGGAGCGTGCAGCCGCCAGACCCCGCCATCAGGACGGCGGCGAGCGCGGCGCGGAGCGTCGATCGTGACTCCCGGATCATGGCGTGAAGCCTACTCCGCCCGTCGCGCCGGCGCCCCGCCCGGCTAAGCTGCGGGCATGGCGAGCTTCCGCTCCGACAACAACGCCGGCGTCTGTCCCGAGGCCCTCGAGGCGATGAACGAGGCCGCCGCGGGCTCCGCCGTCGGCTACGGCGACGACGAGTGGACCGCTCGCGCGACGGCGGCCATGACCGATCTCTTCGGCGAGGGCGTCCGCGTCTTCTTCGTCGCCACGGGCACCGCCGCCAACACGCTCGCGATCGCCGCGCTCTCCGAGCCCTGGGAGCGCACGCTCTGCTCCGAGCAGTCCCACCTCAACGACGACGAGTCGACCGCGCCGGAGCGAGTCTCCGGATGCCGCCTGACCACCGTCGAGCCCGCCAGGGCGTGGTCGAGCAAGCTGACCCCCGCGGATCTCGAGCGGGCGGCCGCCGGCATGCGGGGCGACGTCCACCAGGCCCAGCCCGGCGTCCTGAGCCTCTCGAACATCACGGAGCTCGGCGAGGTCTACACCGAGGCGGAGACCGCCGAGCTCGCCGGCGCGGCGCGGACCCTCGGCTACCGCGTCCACGTCGACGGCGCCCGCTTCGCCAACGCCGTCGCGGCGCGAACGGACGCCTCCGGGCGCGACGCGAAAGCGGTCGCCCGAGCCCTCACCATCGAGGCCGGGGTCGACGCCCTCTCCTTTGGCGGAACCAAGAACGGGCTCGCCCTGGGCGAGGCCGTCGTGTTCTTCCCGCAGAACGGCCGGATCGCCCGCCGCGCCGACGAGCGGCTTCCCTACCTGCGCAAGTCCTTTGGCCACCTGCTCTCCAAGCACCGCTTCGTCACGGCCCCGTTCGCGCGAACGCTCGAGGACGGCGCGTGGCTCCGCCACGCGGCGCACGCCAACGCCATGGGCCGCCGGCTCGCGCACGGCGCCCGCGAGCTCGGTTACGAGATCCCCTTCTCGCCCGACGCCAGCGCGGTCTTCCTGCGCCTCTCGCCCGCTCAGCACGCCGCCCTCCAGGCTCGCGGGCACGGCTACTACCCCTTCGGCCCGGCCCGCTGGAGCGTCTACCGCCTCATGGCCGCCTTCGACACGCGCCCGGAGGACGTCGAGGCCCTGCTCGCGGACCTCGCGGACGTCGCGGCCGGCGCGCCCGCCTGAGGCCCGGCTTTGAGCGTTCCTCACGTCGGCGCCCCCCCTCCCCCGAGGCCGGCGCTGTAGTCTCCCGTTCCCATGAGCGTGTCGATCCACATCGAGAACCTCGTCAAGCGTTTCGGCGACGCCGAGGCGGTCGCGGGCCTCTCCCTCGAGATCAAGCCGGGCGAGCTCTTCTTTCTGCTCGGCCCCTCCGGCTGCGGCAAGACGACCCTGCTGCGCATGATCGCCGGGCTCGAGACCCCCACCGCCGGGCGCATCCGATTCGGCGACCGCGACGTCACGAACCTCCCCGCGAACAAGCGGAAGATCGGCATGGTCTTCCAGAGCTACGCCCTCTGGCCCCACATGACGGTCGCCGAGAACGTCGCCTTCGGGCTAAAGGTGCGGAAGATCCCCGGCCCCGAGCGAGAGCAGCGCGTCCGCGAGGCGCTCGCCGCGGTGCAGATGGACGCCTTCGCCGAGCGCCGCCCCGGCCAGCTCTCGGGCGGCCAGCAGCAGCGCGTCGCGCTGGCTCGCGCCCTCGTGGTCAAGCCGGACGTCCTGCTGCTCGACGAGCCGCTTTCAAATCTGGACGCCGCACTCCGAATTGAGATGCGTCGCGAGATCCGTCGTCTCTGCCGCGCCACCGGCATCACGAGCGTCTACGTGACGCACGATCAGGAGGAGGCCCTCAGCATGGCTGACCGCATGGCGGTTCTCCGCCTCGGAAAGCTCATGCAGATCGGCGCCCCCCGCGAGCTCTACGCGAACCCCGCCTCGCGATTCGTCGCCGGCTTCCTCGGCGAGAGCAACTTCATCCCGGGCGTGGTCCGCAGCGTCGAGAACGGGCGCCTCGTGGTCGAGACGAAGGCCGGCTCTCTGGTGTCAACCCGTCCAAGTACCGAACAAATCTCGGCCAAGGCTGAGGTCGTCTGCTCCGTCCGCCCCGAGGCGTGGGAAGTCAACGGCGCCGCGACCGGTGAGAACGCCCTCTCGGCCACGATCGTTGACTCGCTCTACTTCGGATCCTCCGCCCAGCGTCACCTCGAGCTCGACGGCGGAATCCCCGTCAAGGTGTTCGAGGCGAACCCTGAGGCCCACCCGCACGGCGATCGCGTGCGGGTGTCCGTCGATCCGTCCCAGGTGGTCGTTCTGACAACGTGAGCTACGCGGCTCGCGCGGCGCGGGTCGCCTCGGGCGCGGTGACGGTGAAGACGGCGCCCGAGCCCCGCTCGCTCGCGACCGTGATCGACCCCCCCGCCGCCTCGACGAGCTGCCGACAGATCGCGAGCCCAAGGCCCGCCCCCGGCGGATCGCCCGGCGACCGGAGCGAGACGAAGGGCTGAAAGATCCGCTCGATCTGGCCCGGAGCGATGCCCTCGCCCGTATCCGACACGCGAATCTCCACGGCGCCGGGCTCGCCGGTGTTCCACGTGGAACGCTCCGCGGAGATCGTGAGCGTCCCGCCCCGCGGCATCGCCTGCCGGGCGTTGAGGATCAGGTTGAGCAGAACCTGGTCCAGCGCCGTCGCGTCGATGCGGACGAGCAGGGGGGTCGGCACGCGCCGTTCGACCCGGATGCCGTCCTTGAGCAGCTCCCGCGGAAGGCACGCGAGCGCTCGATCGACGCAGGCGCTCACCTCCGCCTCGCCCCCCTGCCGCGGCGTCGCCGTCGCAAAGCCCAGGAGCGAGCCCGCCATCCGCTGGCACGCCTGCACGCTCGCGACCGTCGACTCGTGAGCCTTGCGAGTGATGCGGGCGTCCGCGGGCGCGTCGAGCGCCATCTGCGCGTAGTTGAGCGCCGGCGTGAGCAGGTTGTTCATCTCGTGGGCCATCATGCACGCGAGCGAGCCGATGGTCGCCAGGCGCGTCACCGCCGCGTCCTCGGAGTCAAGCCGGTCGATCCCCTGCTGCAGCTCGTCGATCTGACGGAGCAGGTCCCGGGCGTGCGGATGGTCAGTGATCTCATGGGGCATGCCGCACCGCCCCACTCATCGGCTCTTTTGAAACAGCGTTTCACTCGCGTTCGTCGATCGAAAGCCAGTGCATCCCAGGGGGGCCGCCCTGATGAGCGGCAAGCCACGCGGCGACCGGAGCGGGACGCACGTTGAGCCCCGGCAGCTCATCAAGCGCCCCGAACTCGAAGGACAGGTCAGCTTCGAGGCTCGACGGCGGCGTCCCGGCCGAGAGCGGCGCCAGAGGTTCCACGTGGAACACGATCGTCCACTCGTGCTTCGGCTTGCCGCGCTGGGTGAACCGGGCTTCCCACGCGAGCAGTGGGGGCCCGACACGCACCTCCAGACCCAGCTCCTCGCGCAGCTCCCGCGCGGTCGCCTCCGCCGCGGACTCGCCCGGCTCCACGTGCCCGCCCGGCAGATACGCGTGCCCATGGCGCCGGTCGCGGCAGAGCAGCGCCCGTCCTTCAACCGTAAGCAGGGCCCGGGCAAGAAGTTCGATCGCAGTGGGGGGGTCGCGCTGAGGCATCGGGTGAAATCCAACAAGGGAGAGTGTACACTGACGTCGTTCGATCACGATGGCTACATTGCCTGTCGTGATCCTGGCATGGAGGCCGAGCAATGGCGCGATCCGCCCCCTCACGTCGTCTTGGGCGTGGTCTTTCCAGTCTCATGACCGAACCGGTGCGCCTCGAGCCGGACGCGGCAGGCGTCCCGAACGAGCCCCCGGCGCGCGACGAGACGCCAGAGCCGTCGGCAGGTCTCCGCGCCATCCCCGTGGGCTCGATTGTACCGAACAAATACCAGCCACGCCGATCCTTCTCCGAGGCGTCTCTCGAGGGGCTCGCCTCGTCGATCCGCACCTCGGGCGTCATCCAGCCGATCGTCGTTCGGCGTCTTGCGGGCGTTGACGACGCGCCGCAGGGCGCCCGGTGGGAGCTCGTCGCGGGCGAGCGGCGCTGGCGGGCCGCTCGCCTGGCGGGTCTCGCGGAGATCCCCGCGATCGTGACGCAGGCCACGGATCGGGAGAGCGCCGAGCTCGCGCTGGTCGAGAACCTTCAGCGCGAGGACCTGAACCCCGTCGAGCGCGCCGAGGCGCTCAAGCGCCTCCGCGACGAGTTCGGGCTGACGCAGGCGCAGGTCGCCGAGCGCGTCGGCCTCGAGCGAGCCACGGTCACGAACCTCATCCGACTCACCGAGCTCGAACCCGAGATCCTCGAGTTGCTCGCGAGCGGGCGGCTCGGGAGCGGTCACGGCAAGGCGCTCCTCGCGCTCGAGCCCGGCGAGTCGCGCCGACGCGTCGCGCGCCAGGCCGCGGAGGAGGGGTGGTCGGTGCGCCGCCTTGAGCGCGCCTCGCAGGAGCCGACGGGAGCGAGCCCCCAAGCCGAGGCGCGGCACGCGCCGAGCGACCATCTCCGGGCGCTCGAGCGGCAGCTCGGCGACCACCTCGGCGCCAAGCTGAGAATCCGACCAAGGAGCAATGGAAAGTCAGGGATTATCATGATTGAATATTTTGATCTTGATCACTTCGACGGATTGATGGAAAAGCTTGGGTATCGATAGACAGGCGATGATTGGGAGGTGATCGGTTCGGTTGCGCGAACCTGTGTCACGAGCGCCTTCTTCGTAATGTTTGTGTGCTTGCCGGGCCTGCGTTCGGTGCTTAGAGTCACCCTTTCGTGAATGATCTCAGATACGCCGGCGCGCGCCAGCTCGCCCGGGGAAAGGCGGCTACCTCATGGCCAAATCACTTGATCAACTTTCGACCGATCAGCTCGAGGCGGAACTCCGCCGGCGCGAGCGCGCCGCGCAGCGGCTCGTCGCCAAGCGGGAGAAGTTGCTCTCGCAGGTGGCGGACCTCGACGCCGAGCTGGCCGCCTACGGGTACGAGGCCGCCGGGGGCGCGTCGGCCGGCGGCAACGGTCGCCGCGGCTCGGGACGCAAGCGCCCGAAGAACGACATGAACCTTGTCGAGGCGCTCGAGAAGGCCCTCAAGGGCAAGACGATGGGCGTGAGCGAGGCCGCCGAGGCGGCTCAGAAGCTCGGCTACCGAAGCTCGTCCGCGAACTTCCGGAACATCGTCAACCAGACCCTGCTCAAGCACTCGGACGTGTTCAAGAAGGTCGGGCGCGGGCAGTACACCGCCAAGTAAGCTCGCGCCTCACGAGCGGGGGCCGACGACCGTCGCGTCCTCCGGCGGTCGACGCCGGCGAACGCGCATCCGCATGAACATCGCCGCCCCCGCCGCGCCGACCGCGGCGCACACGATGAACGTCCACCCGCCAAGCCCCGACTCATAGAGCGCGGCGCCGAGGATCGGCGCGAGCGAGCCGCGGATGCCCGTCAGCACGATGTGGACGCCCATGTAGCTGTTCGCGCGATCGCGCGGCGCGAAATCGTGGTGCCCGAGGCTCCACGCGAGCGTCCCGCCGCCCATCCCCGCGCCCACGATCGCGCTCGCGACCAGGAGCGTCGGAACGTTCTGGGTCAGCACGCCCACGCCCACGAGGCCGTTGCCGATCACGAACGACCACGAGTGGATCGCCCGAAAGTCGACGATGTGCCGGCTCGCGAGCAGGCGCGACCAGAGCGGGATCGCCGCCACCATCATCGTCTTGGGCACGATCGACGTGATCGCGAGCGTCACGGTGTAGGGCAGGTCGAAGCGCTGCGTCACCGCGAGCACCATGGGCACCTGCGCCGCCAGGTTCGCGGCGCCCATCACCATCTGCGCGCTCTGGTACCGCCGGTACTCCGCGTCCTCGCGCAGCACCCGCGCCATCGCCCGAAGCCCGGGTCGCGAAAGCCCCGTCCGCCGCTCATCCGCGAGCGCCGCCGCGCGCCCGCGCCAGCGCACGCGCGAGAAGCTCCAGAGCCCGACGCACGCCACGAGCGCCGCGCCGAGGTAGAAGACGCGGTAGGCCTCGATCTCCCGGCCCGCTCGCTCCGCGGCGTCGAGCGTCCACCCGAGCGAGAGCGTCACGGCCACGAGCACGACCGTCATCGCGATCGTGAACACGCCGCTCGCCCGGGCGCGGGCGTGGCGGGGGTAGTTGTGTCGCCAGAGATCCGTCCGACCCGCGAGCAGCCCGACGTAGAAGCAGCGCGCCGCGATCACCAGCGCGACGAGCATCGCCAGGCCCGCGCCGCTCGCCGGCGCCGCCGCCGCGAGGGCGACGCACGCGATGAGCCCGATCTGCATTGAAAGGACGAAGCGAACCCGGTCGCGGCCGTGCATCACCGCGGTCCACAGCACGCTCGACAGCGCCGCGGCGTGCGGCGCGGCCTCGAGCAGCGAGACCACGAGGGCCCCGGCTTCGAACGCCTTGCTCGCCACGACGCCCACGACGCCCGTGTCGACGCACGCGAGGGCCGCCGGAAGGAACGCCGCCGCCGCCAGCTCGCGCCGGTAGTTTGGACGGCTCATCGGGGGCAGCGCATCGCCGCGGAGCGCTCGCCCGGGTTGTCCGATCAGGATGGACGGGCGCACGCGGCCTCCTCGCGGCTCCCGCACGTCGCGAGGGCTCGGGCCAGGAGTCTAGACGGCGCCCGACGCCCGTCGCGTCAGTAGGGCATGCGCGGCCTCGTGAGCAGGCTCGGGCGGTCCACCAGCATGAAGCGGGCCGCGTCTTCCCAGATCGCGCTCAGGTTCGTGTCGAACGTGATCGTCGTGCGGTTGGCCACCTCCGCGTCGGTGTTCGAGAGCGTGGCCATCTCGGGCGTCGGGTTGCTGCGGTAGGTCGTCGAGCAGCCGCTCGCCGCGAACGCCGAGGCCAGGGCCGCGGTCGTGAGGCCGACGCGGAGCAGGGCGCGACGGCTGACGGAAGGAAGGATGGCCGGCATTGAGGTCTCTCCTGCGGTGACCCGCTCGGGCGCGGGCGGCGCCGCGGGCGATCGCCGCGGGCGGGGTGACGGGAGGCGGTCGAGGCAGCGCCACGATCTTGTCGACCGCGCGGCCGGTCGTCAACCGCCGACGCCGCCGACGAAAATCTACGACCACCGTTCGCCTTCAGTTCCCGCCGGGTGTATGTTCCTCCCAAAGAAGGCTCCGCTCACGAGAGCGACTCGGGTCGAGCGTCATGTTCGAACCTTTGTACGCAACACGGGAGCCCGCATTCCCCGCGCGACGGTCAAGCCTCCAACGAGTGGAAGGCCCGGTCGCGGGGGCGAGGCGCCCACCTGGTCAGGAGGGTTCGAACACCCCCCTCACCGCCCGAGTCGCGGTTGGATCGTGCGAGCCTTCTTTTTTCGCGCGCCGCTAGGATCGTGCCATGCACGCACCCGACGACGATCACGCCGCGGCGCCCGATCCGCGCGACCTCGCCCGCCGCCTGATCGCCGCGCCCGCCGAGGGCGCCCGCATCGAGCGCGTCGCCCAGCCCGCGATCCCCGACGCCGCCGCCATCGCCGACCTCGTCGAGGCGCTCCGTCGGCTCGTCTTCCCCGGCTTCTTCGAGGCCCCGCCCGAGCGCGAGACCGAACTGCTCGCCCGGCTCGAGGGCGGCATCGAGCGCGCCGAGCGTCTCGCCATGAGCGTCCTCGCCGCGTCCTACCGATGCTCCGGCGCTCCCGATTGCGAGGCGCGGGCGCGAGAGGCGACGCGCGTGCTCATGCTCGCCCTCCCCGGGCTCCGCGCGGCGCTCGCGCTCGACGTCCAGGCCGCCTACGACGGCGACCCCGCCGCCCGGAGCGTCGAGGAGATCGTCGCCAGCTACCCGGGCGTCGACGCCGTCTTCGCCTACCGCGTCGCCCGCGTCCTCGACGAGCACGGCGTCCCGCTCGCCCCCCGCATGATCTGCGAGCAGGCCCACGCGCGGACGGGCGTCGACATCCACCCCGGCGCCCGCATCGGGCGCAGCTTCTTCATCGACCACGGCGCCGGCGTCGTCGTCGGGGAAACCACCATCATCGGGAACGGCGTGAAGCTCTACCAGGGCGTCACCCTCGGCGCCCGCAGCTTCCCCGTCGACGAGCGCGGCGAGCTCATCCGCGGGCAGAAGCGCCACCCCACGCTCGGCGACCGCGTCACCGTCTACGCCGGCGCCGTCGTCCTCGGGGGCGACACCGTCATCGGCGACGACAGCGTCATCTCGGGCGGCGTCTGCGTCACCGAGAGCGTGCCCCCGGGACGCCTCGTGCGTCAGAAGCAACCCGAGCTCATCGTGCGGGAGATGCGCGCCCCCGCGCCCCTCGGGGGTTCCCGGACCTGAAGCTGGCGGGGAGTGCGCCGGTCGCGACGCCCGAGAAGGCCCGGTCGAGCGCCGGACGCCCCTCCGCGCGTCGATCGCAACCGCCTTCATTCCGATGACTTGGGCGATTGCCGGTGTGGGTCGGCGTCGGGCCGGGCGCGTCGCCCGGGGATGCCGGGACGCTGGAGTGAGCCATGGTCGCTGGACCCTCAGTCCGCCCGCGGGCGCGCGGATTCACCCTCATCGAGGCGGTGCTCGCCAGCGCCGTTCTCTCGGTGACCGTGCTCGCCATCGGCGCCGCCATCGGCGCCGCGCAGATGTCGAGCCAGGAGGGCCAGAAGGCGGTCCTCGGCTCGATGGTGTGCGCCGACTACCTGAGCGAGCTCATGACGCTGCCCTACGCGGACATCGAGTCCCGCAGCGGCGAGATCATCGACGTGGGCGAGCTGACCACCCTCGACGGCGCCGCCTATCCCGAGGCCTACTGGGCCCTGGGCCGCTCGCTGAGCGTGACCGAGGAGACGATGGACGTCGCGGAACTGGGCGTTCGCATCCGCGGCCTGCGCATCGAGGTGATGGCCTTCGACGACCAGCGCGTCGTCGCCCGGGCCGAGACCTTCCTGCCGGAGCCCGCCGAATGAGCCGCGATCGCTCCACGAGGGTCGCCCGACGCGGGCTGACGCTGATCGAGCTCACGCTGGCGCTGACGATCACGGTCGTCATCGGGGCCGGTCTGGCCTCGGTGCTGGCGATGGTCTCGCAGGTCAGCGCGCAGGAGCGCGACGCGCGCACGGCGTCGCTCCGCGCTCACGCGGCGCAGATCCGCCTTCAGGCCTACACCGAGTCCGCGCTGTGCGCCCTTCAAACCGCGCCGGGCGGCGACCTCGCCCTCTGGCTCGAGGACGCCGACGGCTCGGGCACGGTCAACCTCACGGAGCTGCGCGTCGTCTGGACGCGCGACGACGGGACCATCGTCTGCGAGCGCGTCTCGCTCCCGGACGCGTGGACCGACGAGCAGCGCCTGCTCTACGACGTCAGCGTTCCCGCCGCCTCGGATTTCTTCGCGGTCATGAGGGCGCAGCGCAAGGCCCGCATGACCACCGAGGTCGTGATCGTCGACGGCGTCACCGGCGCGTCGCTCGAGCACGACGCGATCGCCGCGCAGGACGCCCAGCGGCTGCGCTTCCGATTCACCCAGTCCTTTGACAGCGGCCAGGCGGTCGAGACGCTCGTCGCCCTCGCCCTGGCCGGCCACGAGACCCCGGAGTTCTAGCCATGACCGCCACGCGAACGACGTTCGGTCCCGCGACCCGCGACCGGGGGATCGCGCTGCTCCTGGTCATGGTCACGCTCGCGACCGCGACCGTCCTGACCACCTCGTTCCTGATCAGCCGCGAGAACTCGCCCGACATCGGCGTCATGGCCGAGCGTCGCGTGACGAGCGAGTGGTCCGCGCGCAGCGCGTCGGACCTGATCGAGGCCGTGATGGAGACCGACGCCGACTGGCGATCGGCCGCCAACGCGGGCCTGATGATCGAGAACCTGAACTACATGGGCGCCGAGATCGACGTCGCCGTCACCGACCTCGAGGGCGGCCCGGTCGATGAGGACGACCGCCAGGTCGTCATGACGATCCTCGCGACCGTCGACGGCGTCGAGACCGTCGCCCAGCGCGTGCTCGAGGTGCGCCCGGACGCCGGCTACGAGGAAGCGCTGGACCCCGAGCTCGGCGAGTTCGGCGTCTTCGCCACGCACCGCGTCGACATGGACTCCGACGCGCGACTGGCCGTCTGGCGCCTGAGCCCGAGCGTGCGCGCCGGCGACCGCGGCAAGATCGGGCTGGGCTTCGACGGCTCCTCCGATTTCGACGCCCCCGCGGGCGCGCTGGACAACGCCGGGCAGGTCTTCTTCTCGCCCGACGTCACCAGCTCGCTCGAGGCCGAGATCTCCGCGCACGCCGTGCGCGCACGGAGCCTGCCCGTCGAGGTCTGGACCACGACCGCCGAGCGTCCCGCCTCGCTGTCCGGTCTGGTCTCCGCGTTCGCCGGGCTGCCGCTGCCGATGACCCTGAACTTCAACGCCACGATCCCCTCGGCGCGCTACGCCGAGCGGATCGAGCTGACCGACGCCGAGTTCACCTTCGACGGCGACGACGGCCCGGTCTTCATCGATCTGGCGCACATCAGCGGCCAGGGCCTGCTGATCGAGGACGCCGTCGTGAGGATCAAGGGCGACGTCGAGCTCGTCGTCCGCGACGACGTGCGCATCGAGGACTCGGCCATCGTGCTCGAGCCCGACGCCACGCTGACCGTCTACCTCGCCGAGGACCTGCACATCAGCGACTCGGTCGTCAACGCCGACCCCGCGCTCCTGAGCGATTCGGGGCGGACGTCGAGCTGCCTGACGGCCTGGTCGGACCCGCGGCGCGTCCGGTTCGTCCAGCTCTCCGAGACGCCGACGAACATCCGGCGCGAGGTCAACGTGCGCGATCACTCCATCGTGGTCGCCTCGATCCACACGCCGCTGTCCGAGACGCTGATCGACACCTCCTCCACGGTCGCCGGCCGACTGACGGCCAGGGAGCTGGCGCTGCGCGCCCAGGCCGCGCTGCTGCTGGACCCGGTCTTCGACAACAAGCTGGGTCTGACCGAGTCGTCGAGCCCGCTCTACGACGAGAACGGCGACCCGCTCCCCGGCCTGGCCGAGGCGCTGGCCGCGACCAGCTCCGCCGAGGGCTTCGGCGCGGCCATGGCCCGCCTCCTGGCGGTCCTGCCCGAACCGCCCGCGAGCGTCGCCGAGCCGGACGACGGCGTCACCCCGCGCGACGGCTCCCGCGTGACCCGTCTCCGCGAGTGGCCGATCGACGCGCGCCTGCAGGAGGCCAAGCCGGGCACGCCGCCCGCCGACGCCGTCTTCATCGCGCCCAAGAACGCCGCCGTCGTCTCGGAGCTCGGCCGCCTGCTCGACGACGTGCTGAGCGCCGCGGGCCTCGGCGGCGGCGCGGAAACGCCCGCGGGCGGCGGCGGCGGCAAGATGGGCGGGCTCGCCGACGTCCTCTCGCCCGCCCTCCCCGACGGGGACGAGGACGAGGACGAGGACGAGGACGAGGACGACTGATGCGCGCTCGCCGCCGACGGAGGGCCTTCACCCTTCTCAACCTGCTCGTCTCGGTGGCGGTCCTCGGGGTCCTCTCGGGCCTCGCCGTCGTGAGCCTGGCGCCCGACGACGGCGCCCGCGTCATCGGAGCCGCCCAGATGCTCGCCTCCGACCTCGAGTACGCCCAGGCCCTGAGCCTCGCGGACCCCGACCGCCCCGCCGTCCTCCGTCTCGACACGGGGGCCGAGGGCTACTGGATCGCCCGCGTCGAGGAGCCCGACACCCCCGTGCTCGACCCCGCCGGGAACCCCGTCGTCCGCCTCTTCGGTCTCGAGGACGCGGCGCACCTGGTCGACGTCGACCTGGAGATCATCTCCGGCGCCACGGACGGCTGGGTCGAGTTCGACGGCTTCGGCCGCCTGACCGAGCTCGCCGCCGCGGTGCTGGAGGTCCGCCTGGGCGACGAGGCGCGGCGCGTCCGCGTCTCCTCCGCCACCGGCTTCGCGTCGATCGAGATCCCCTGACCGCGATCGAGAGTCCGGCCGAACCCTCTCCCGGGAAGCGGTGATCGGCGTCATCCGCCTCGCCGCCCGCCGCCTCCCCTATTTGGCCTCCGTTCGGACGCCCGATATTCTCCCTTCCCATGGGACGCCGCCGGAGCCACTACGAGCGAGCCTTCGAGGCCTACCTGACTGACCGCCGCGCCCCCTTCGCCCTCCTGAGCGACGCCCGCCGCGTCGCGATCGGCGACGCCGACCGTCTACCGGCGCCCGCCCTCCGCCGCTCCGAGCTCGCCCGCCTCGCCGAACGCGGCGTCAACCCCACCGGCTGGCGCACGCTCAAGAGCTTCGACCTCGTCGTCTACGCCGACCCCGTCTCGGCGCTCCTGGACGTCAAGGGCCGCAAGGTCGCCGCGAACCTCGAGACCACCACGAGCCCCCGGCTCGAGAACTGGGTCACCGAAGACGACATCGAGTCGCTCCTGGTCTGGGAGACCCTCTTCGGCGACGGCTACGAGGCCGCCTTCGCCTTCGTCTACTGGTGCGACTCACGCCCCCCGCGCACGCTCTTTGACGACGCCTTCGAGCACCACGGGCGCTGGTACGGCGTTCGCGCCGCGACGCTCTCGGACTACCGCGGCGCGATGCGTCAGCGCTCGGCCCGCTGGCGCACCGTGCACGTCGCCCAGGACGCCTTCGAGCGACTGAGCCGCCCGCTTCTGGGGTAGGCCCGTCGCCCGTCGTCCGGCGCGGGACGCCCGCGAGCCCGAATTCACCTTTACAGGCGCAGGACCCAGCCGTATCGTCACCCCATGAGATCCGTGCGGACCATCGTGATCCCGGCCGCGCTCGCGCTGGCCTCCGCCTCGGCGGCGCTCGCCCAGGCGCCTCCGCCGCCCATCGGCGACATCCCCAAGCCCATGGCCGCGCTGTACTACGGCGTCGGCTTCGTGCTGCTCGCCGCCACGATCCTCATCAGCATCATGCCCTCGAAGCGCCGCGACCAGGCCTGAGCCCGCTCGCGCCGAGCCGAAGGACCCGTCATGACCACCCCATCCCGCCAGCCGGCACGCGTCCCCGCCCGATCCGTCTGGATCGCCGTCGGCGCCGCCTGCGGTCTGGCGATCCTCGCCGCGCCCCCGGGCGCCGACGCCCAGCGCGGCGACCGCGCCCGCGCCGAGTACACCATGGTCGCCGGGCGCGTGCAGGGCGCCACCGAGCAGATCCTCTACATCCTCGACGGCGCCAATCAGGAGCTCGCCGCCGTCCGCTGGGATCGCGGCAACGACCAGCTCACGCCCGTCGGCTTCCAGGACCTCCGCGCCGACGCGACCCGCGGCGAGGGAGCCGGACGATGAGCCGCCCCGACCACGCCGAATCCCGCACCTGGCTCGAGGGCGCCCTGCTCGCCGTCGCGACCGCCGTCGCCGTCGTCGCGATCGGCGCCATGACCCCCTCCGAGCCCCCCGCCCCGCCCATCGCCGCCGCCAACCTCGTCTCCCAGACCGGCGACCTCACCATCGTCACCTTCGCCTCCGGCGTGGGAGACGAGGACCTCGTCGCCGTCCTCGACCAGCGCGGCGCCACCGTCCTCGTCTACGAGACCAGCCAGTGGCGCGGCATGCGCCTCCTCGAGGTCGCCTCCATCGACCAGCTCATGGAGCGAGCCCGCGCCGCCGGCCCCGGCACGCGCCGATAGATCGTCCGCGCACCCGCGTTTCCTGACCCGCCGGGCCCGGGCCCCGGCGGGCGTCCTCCCCCCGCCCGGCGAGATCACGACCCCGCAACCAGCGCCGCCCGCGGCGCCGACGCGGCGTTGGTCGGAAACCTCAGGTGCGCGATGTCCATCTTCCCCCTCCCGCAGTTCGAGGCGGACCTCAACGAGTACGAGCGGCAGAAGCAGGCACGGGCCGACGAGCGCCGGCCCCAGACCATGGTCGTCCGCTTCGGGCGCCTGCGACTCATCGGCGAGTACCCGTGGGAAGGCGACCTCAAGCCCGGCTGCGGCTCAAGGATGGTCGTCCGCACCCACCGAGGCACCGAACTCGCCGAGATGCTCACGAGCACCTGCCCCAACGCCGGCTGCGGCAAGAGCGTCACCCGGAAGCAGATGCTCGAGTACATCGAGGCCTCCGGGGGCAAGGACTACCCCTTCCACCCGGACGGCAAGGTCCTGCGCCTCGCCACGCCCGAGGACATGCGCGCCCAGCAGGAGCTCGAGGCGACGATCCCCGACCTCGTGCGCTCCACCCGCCAGCTCGTCAGGGAACTCGGCCTCGCGATGAAGATCGTCGACGCCGACCCGATCCTCGGCGGCGAGCGCCTGACCCTCTACTTCACCGCCGACGATCGCGTCGACTTCCGCGACCTCGTCGCCCGGCTCGCCGAGACCCACCGCACCCGCGTCGAGCTCCGCCAGATCGGGGCCCGCGACGAGGCGCGCCTCACCGCCGACTACGAGCGTTGCGGCCAGCACTGCTGCTGCAAGCAGTTCCTAAAGGTGCTCAAGCCCGTCTCGATCAAGAGCGCCAAGCAGCAGAAAGCCACGCTCGACCCGCTCAAGATCTCGGGACGCTGCGGCCGCCTCATGTGCTGCCTGCGCTACGAGGATCAGACCTACAAGGAGCTCCGCCAGCGCCTCCCGAGGCGCGGCGCCCGAGTCGGAACGCCCGACGGCCCGGGGACCGTCCTGCAGACCCAGACGCTCACGCAGATCGTCCTCGTCGAGCTCGAGGGCCCCGGCGAGCGCGTCGCCTGGCCCGTGGAGGAGCTCATCGACCCCGCGGAGGCCGAGGCCAGGGCGCGCGACCGGGCCGCCTCGCGACGCTCGCGCCCCGAGCCCGACGCCGCCGCGGGATCGCGCACGGACGCGCCGGGCGAGACCCGCCCCGACCGCCGGAAACGGCAGCCCGAAGCGCCGGAGGCCGCCCCGGCGGACGACGCGGCGCCGAGCCCGAAGCGTCGCCGGCGCGGCCGCCGCCGACGCGGACGCGGCGGCAAGGGACGCGACGGCGGCGACAACGCCTCGAGCTGATCGCCCCCGCTCGCGCTCCGCGCGAGCTAAGGTGTCCGCGTGAGCGACGCCCCGCCAAGCACGACCGATCCCAGGACCCGATCCGCTGCCCCCAGGCAGGGGGGCGAGTCCGTCAAGGAGACGATCATCTCGGTGATCATCTCCTTCGCCATGGCGTTCGTCTTCCGCTCCTACGTCGTCGAGCCCTTCCGCATCCCCACCGGCTCGATGGCGCCCACCCTCCTGGGCGCGCACATGCGGTTCCACAGCCCCGCCGGCGGCTTCGACTGGACCGTCAACCCACGCGACTACGCCCCGGGCAACATCCCGCTCCGCGTCCAGGGCCTCGCCGCGGCCGACTACGACCCCATCACCGTCCAGGACCCGATGACCGGCGCGGCCGTCCGTCAGGCCGACCTCCCGCTCCGCGCGGGCGACCGCATCCTCGTCCTGAAATACCTCTACCTCCTCCGCGAGCCGAAGCGCTACGAAGTCGTCGTCTTCAAGAACCCCGAGAACCCCGCGATCAACCTCATCAAGCGGCTCGTCGGGTTGCCGGGCGAGGAGGTCGTCATCATCGACGGCGACATCTTCGTGCGCCCCGCCGGGACCGACGAGCCCTTCCGCGTGACGCGCAAGCCCGAGCGCGTCCAGCGTGAGGTCTGGTACCCGCTCTTTTCAAGCGAACACGCGCCCCTCCCCGGCGTCGCCCCCGGCTGGCGGCCGCCATGGTCCCCCGAGGGCGACGGCTGGTCCGTCGAGGGCCGCGTCTACCGCTGGGAAGGCGCCGGCGACGGCGCGCTCCGATGGGACGCCTCCGTGCGCTCGATCGACGACTTCACCCCCTACAACCAGACGCTCGACCGCGCCCACGCCGGCCGCGCCGTCCTCTACCCCGTGAGCGACCTCCGCCTCCGCGCCCGCATCCGCCCCGACGCTCCCGGCGCCCAGGCGCGCCTGACCCTCGACGCGCGAGGCCACCGCTTCGAGGCCGCCTTCACCGCCGAGGGCGCCTCGCTCCGCGCCGTCCCGCTCGGCGGAGGCGAGCCGCTCTTTGAAGCCCTCGCGCCGGGCGTCGCGCTGCCCGCCGGCGAGTTCACCGAGGTCGAGATGTGGCACGCCGATCAGTCCCTCCGCCTCTACGCGGACGGCGAGCTTATCCTCGCGCACGACTACGAGTGGACGCCGAGCGAACGCCTCCGGCTCGGGGCCGCCGGCGACGTCGAGCGCATCGAGCCGGTCGACCCGCGCACCATCGCGCCGCCCGAGGTCTCGATGAGCTTCTCGGGCTCGCCCGTCACGCTCACGGGCGTCGCCCTCGATCGCGATCTCTACTACCGCTCCCTGCGCCAGAACGGGCGCTACTTCCGCGCCGCGCACCCCACCTACGCCGCCACGCTCGGCGCGAGCGAATACTTCATGCTGGGCGACAACAGCGCCGCCAGCCACGACGGGCGATCCTGGTCGCACGTCGACCCGTGGATCGGCGCCCGCTTCGGCTACGGCGCGGGCGTCGTCCACCGCGACCTCATGCTGGGCAAGGCCTTCCTCGTCTACTGGCCCGCGCCCTACGACGCGACCATCCCGCCCGGGCTCCAGGCGCCCGTCCCGGACGTCGGGCGCGTCCGCTTCATCAAGTAGCCCTCACCGATCAAGCCGCATCGCGCCGTGGCGGATCTCGCCCGTGCCGTCGATCTCCACCCACGCCGCCCCGACCTCCGCCGTCATGAGCCACGCACGCCCGCGCTTCGCCTCGTCCCACCGCTCGTCGCCCAGGCGCGACCGACCGCTCGACTGAAGCACCACGCTCGGATCGAGCGCCTCGACGAAGCCCCGCCCCGCCAGACGCGCGCTGCCGTGGTGCGGAAGCTCGAGCACGTCGGCGCGAAGACCCGGGTGCGCCGAGAGAATCGCGTCCGCCGCCGCGGGTTCGATGTCGCCCGTCAGCAGCACGACCCGCGGCCCCGACCCCGTCTCAACCGTCAGCTCGAGCACCATCGACCGGTTGTTCGCCGAGCCGCCGCCCGCCGACTCGGGCCAGAGCACGCGCGCGGTCGCCTCGCCGAGATCAAACCGCGCCGGCGCCACGATCGGCTCAAGACGCACGCCGCGCTCGCGCAGGAGCCGGGCGAGCAGCGCCTCGGGCCCGTCCGGCTCACGCTCGACGACCGCGAGCACGTCGGGCGTGGTGCGCACACGATCGAGCCCGAGCGGCTCCGCGGCGTCGGGAAACCCGGCGTAGTGGTCAAGGTTCGCGTGGGTCAGGATCGCCTCGCTCGCGCCCCACGCGCCCAGCGCGCGCACCGCGTCCGGCACGAGCCGACGCCCCAGGGTCAGCCGCTTCGAGCCCAGATCCCAGAGCAGCGACTCCCCGCCCGACCGCACGAGCACGCACGTGCCGTCGCCCACGTCGAGCATGTCGACGCGGAGCGCGACCCCGGGCGCCAGACCCTCGCGAC
>Ga0208218_1000549_pt1 | contig 17557 bp, 9 predicted proteins | sample HotLakmasection3_FD_184726 | JGI IMG/M metagenome (GOLD analysis project Ga0208218, IMG submission 184726) | Hypersaline microbial mat communities from Hot Lake, Washington, USA - Section #3 (SPAdes) | ecosystem: Environmental > Aquatic > Non-marine Saline and Alkaline > Hypersaline > Microbial... | reverse complement strand
TCGCCCAATTAAGGGGGCGTGAGCGCAACATCAGGAGTTGATAGATCGCCGTAACAACGGCTCTAAGGAGCGATCGCGCTGCCCCGTCTATTATGTCGATGTAATTTGTGTTTTTTGCTGGACACGAGTGTGTTACGAGTGTAGTATTGACCCAGATACGCAACTGTGTAAGCGCATTCCTGGCAGAATGCTTCTTATGGAGATCATTACCATGCTGAATCAGTTCATTCAAATTTGCATCCAACTTCGCAACGACGGCGCTGTCGCCACCGGATGCCTGATTGATGGGTTGATCATCATGGTCGACGGCTCTCTCGGACAGGCCACGTGGCTCACCCATGATTTGGGCGATCGGCATCTGAAACGAGATCGTGATCACGGCGGATGTCTGCTGCGATTGGGTGATTTCCGCCGATTCCTGCGACTGCGGCCTGACGATACGCCGCGTTCCGGTTGGCAGTGGCAGCAGGGATAACTCCCTCAATTTTTTCAATTTCAATCAGCGGTTTCTGGCGCTGCCGTTAGTTCATCAACGGTCAGTGTTGCAGTTCAGCCGTGCGGTTTCTGGCAACGGGCGATCGCCGCCCCGAGTCGAGGTCTTGAATGGCTGGGCTCAGGGCGATCGCCGCCAGCATTTTTTCCCACGCGCTTTGGGAAAAATCGTCATGGATCGGGATACAGCTACAAGCGACCACTCGCAATGCTTACCCTTTGACGAACGCGCCGCAACCGGATTGTTTTGGCCTGAGAGATCGCGTCAATTTTGTTATTTATTATTTCGGGTGTCTCCATGTTGAAAGTGACTTACACCGAGACCGGATTGTGTTTGGAATATTGTTTTGAGCCGTTAACTCAACTGCTGAGCGATCGCGTCTGCACTTACGCTTGCGCCCAGCGGTCAGTTGTTATACAGCCGATGGAAGCGAATATTCCCCTGGCAGCGACATTAGTCAATCGACTAGCCTGGCAACAGCTACGTGATTTTGAACTGACCCGCTGCGATCGCGACTGGTATGAGGTAACGTTGTCGGGACTATGGCTGACTGAACCACCTCATGAAGATGAAGGCATCTTTATGACAGAGTTGGATGCGCGCTTAGAGCATCGCTTGTTGCATCTGTGGGCCTGGTCACAACAAAGCCAATCCCAAAAACTGACAGCTTGACCAATGCACCGTGACAACTCTCGACCTACCCATTGGCGATCGCCAGGAGATGCAACCGTTGTGTGGCTATTAATCGGGCTGGCTGGAGGGCTAGGACTGCAGGGGTGTGGGCCAGAAGATGTGGCCTCCTCCTCAGTCATGGCTCCAGACCCGCCGTCGTCACCGGGGACGATAGCGCTAGACGAGCTACCAGAAGTTCCCCCGCCATCGGTAGAGCATCAGACCTATGACCTGCCAACGAGTCGGGTTCAGGTAGTGACGGTTCCCCCAGAGAGTAGTCGGCAGATCAAGGTGGCCGTTAGCGAAAACCTTGACACTCTAACAACTCTGGCGACAGAAACGGAGGCGATCGCGGCGATTAATGCGGGATTTTTTGATCCGCAAAATGGCCTCACAACGTCATCTGTTCTCCTAGATGGGGCGATCGTGGCCGACCCCCAGCAGAACCCGCGATTGATGGAGAATCCCGATCTCCAGGCGTATTTGCCCGCGATTCTTGACCGTTCGGAATTTCGGATTTATGCCTGCGGCGATGAGGTGCTTTATGACATCGTGAAGCGTAGCGCCCCGATTCGGGAGGGCTGTTTGCTCACAGGAGCCGTGGGCGCTGGACCGCAGTTGTTGCCGACTATGACAGGGTATGAGGAGGGCTTTTTTGCGGATAACGATGCAGGACAAAGGGGGCGCGATGCCCTGGGTAGTCAAATGCTGAATGCGCGATCAGCCGTGGGACTCAAGCTCGACGGGACGGTGGTTTTGGCGATCGCCACTCAGCTTCCTGAGGTCGCCTCAAGGGGATTGACCTTGCCAGATATGGCCAACTTTTTGGACAGCCTGGGAGTTGAAAGCGCCCTAAACCTCGATGGGGGCAGCTCTACCGGATTGTATTTTGAGGGCGTCACCTACCTGGGGCGCTTAGATGAGACGGGTGAACCCATTGAGCGGCCCATCAAGTCCATTTTGCTGGTGCGCTAGAGAGTTCATGCATTCTGGCAGCGGGCGATGTTCATCTAAAACCACTTCAAAGGGAATTAGGCCAATGCTCGACGAAGGCAATCTACAGTAAAAATAAGCCCCTCAAGCAGTGCCTGCGCCCTCAGACAACAGCCACAACGGCAGGTCAATTCGTTTTCAGAAATCTCCTGATCGCGTCAAACGCTTCAACCAAGAGTCGCCTGTTCTCAAAAACCAACCTAATATGGATACCGCCATGGTCGCATTTCGCCAGCGCCATGAGCGATCGCTTCTATTATGAAAAGAGAAACCCATCCTCTTGATCGACTAATGGCGAGTTCTCGCTCAGTAAATAACCCATCCAGCCCGACTGATGCCCCTAAATGTGAGGAATCGTTGGTGCATCTCGACTCCGTGCGGCAGGCTCAGCGAGGCGTGTTGGAGACGTCACAGGCCCAACGCATGGCTGACTTTTTCAGCACGTTATCTGATCCGCATCGGCTCAAGTTGCTGTCCGCACTGGCTCAACAGGAACTCTGTGTCTGCGATTTGGCGGCAGTGGTCAAAATGGGAGAGTCGGCTGTGTCTCATCAGTTGCGGATCCTGCGATCGCATCACCTGGTTAAATATCGCCGCCAGGGCCGCAATGTTTACTACAGCTTGGCCGATGACCACATCATGAGCCTGTATCGCACCGTTGCTGAGCACCTCGACGAATAGTCATCACTTCACAGAATTGCTATTAGCCCGCTGCTACTCATGACATTTTTGTCCAGACAAGCTAATATCTTAGGAATCAACATCTGAAGAAATATTCAGATGTTCAGTTGTTAGCGGTGCTTGCCATGTCAGACTCACACTCTCCGCGTTGCTGCAATTCTGCCTCTGAAGCGATCGTCGCTGAATCTGCCGCTCCTGGTGCAGGTTGCCACTCTGGGGCTGTCGCTAACGAACCCGCTGGTTGCTGTGGCGACAACGAAGACGGAAACCACTGGCGTGAATTGTGGCCGGTTTTAGTTTCGGGGCTGCTGCTCCTTGTCGGCATGGCCTTTAATGATGCGCTGCGCAATACGCCTGGACGCCTGGCGGAATATGTAGTGTTGCTGCCTGCTTACTTGCTGTGCGGTTGGGGGGTGCTGACCACTGCTGGTCGTAACGTGCTGCGGGGGCGCTGGTTTGACGAAAACTTTTTGATGACGATCGCCACCCTGGGAGCCATCGCGATTCAAGAATTGCCCGAAGCGGTGGGCGTGATGCTGTTTTATCAGGTGGGCGAACTCGTGCAAGGCCTGGCGGTCGGGCGATCGCGCCGCTCGATTCAATCCCTGTTGGCAGTGCGGCCTGATACGGCCAATCTCCAGGTGGGGGACGCCATCCAAACCGTTGCGCCTGAAACCGTTCGGGTCGATGACGTGATTCTGATTCGTCCGGGAGAAAAGGTGCCGTTGGACGGCGAGGTGTTGTCGGGGATATCGCGGGTCGATACTTCGGCGCTGACGGGGGAATCGGTGCCGCGATCGGTAGTGGTTGGCGAACCTGTGTTGGCCGGCATGGTGAACCAATCTGGAGCGCTCACCGTGCGGGTGACCCGTCTCTTTGAGGAATCTTCGATCACCCGCATTTTGGATTTGGTGGAAAATGCCCGCAGCAAAAAGGCCAGCACGGAAAGGTTTATTACCCGCTTTGCACGGATTTATACCCCAGCAGTGGTGTTTATTTCGCTAGCGGTGGCCCTGGTGCCGCCGCTGTTGATTCCAGGGGCGACGGTGGCAACGTGGACCTATCGCGCCCTGGTGATTCTGGTGATTTCTTGCCCATGTGGTCTGGTGATTAGTGTGCCCCTGGGCTTTTTTGGGGGCATTGGGGCTGCTGCCCGCCAGGGCATTTTGGTGAAGGGGGCAACCTTTTTAGATGCGCTGACCCAGGTCAAAACAGTCGTGTTTGATAAGACGGGAACGTTGACCCAGGGGCAGTTTCAGGTGACCGAGATTGTGCCCCACAAGGGCCTGAGCGATCGCCAACTGCTGGCACTGGCAGCCCATGCCGAATCGCAGTCGACTCACCCGGTCGCGCAGTCCATTCGGCAAGCGTATGACGGCCCGATTAACCAGGCTGGTGTCCAGGATTATGAGGAAATTGCGGGTCATGGCATTCGCGCCCGAGTCAACGGTCAAATAGTGCTGGCGGGCAGCGATCGCTTGCTGCACCGGGAAGCCATTCCCCATGATGAATGTGTGACGAAAGGCACCATTACCCATTTAGCCGTTGATGGGGAATATCAGGGCCGTATCCATATTGCGGACGACCTGAAGCCGGACGCAGCGGTGGCAGTGCAACAATTGCAGGCTCAAGGCATCGCTGTTCACCTGCTGACGGGAGATAGTGCGTTTGTGGCAGCGGCGATCGCGCAACAACTGGGCATTGCTCAGGTGCAAGCCGAACTTTTGCCCGAAGATAAGGTGGCCGCGCTGGAACGCATTCTCGCGGACGTGCCAGGTCCCCATCACAAGGTGGCCTTTGTCGGTGACGGCATCAACGACGCCCCGGTGATTGCCCGCGCCGATGTCGGGATCGCGATGGGGGGCCTGGGCTCCGACGCCGCGATCGAAACGGCGGATGTCGTCATCATGACCGATGCCCCGTCGAAGGTGGCCGAAGCGATCGCGATCGCCCGTCGCACCCACCGCATTGTGTGGCAAAACATTGGCCTGGCTTTGGGTGTGAAAGCGCTCTTTATCCTTCTCGGGGCAGTGGGGCTCGCGACCCTGTGGGAGGCGGTATTTGCTGACGTAGGGGTGGCGCTGTTGGCGATTCTCAATGCCAGTCGAGTGCTGCGCAACCCGACGAAATAGGTCCATATCTATTTACTCGCATTGGTCAGGCTGTCCATTACAGGCAGCTTCCATCAGTTACCAGGGATTGCCCACCAGTGTATAGGCAGACCAGTAGAAGGGATGGTTAAAGTCGGCGGCAACCTCGGCAATCTGGGCTTCGGTGCCAATTTCTCTGGATAGGCGTTGTAACCGCTCTAATTCTGCTTCCGTCAGGGATTCTCGCGATCGCTCATCCTGCAACAGCGCCTGCACGATCCGAGCTAATTCTTTCAAATTTTGCTGGGTTCTCTGCTCGTCGAGAAAAGCGCGTTGGGCGTTGTGTACAGCTTCCGCTTTGGTTAGCCCGTTTCTGAGGTTGCGATAAAACTCCATCATGTAGAGCAGCGAGGCTAGGTCATTGACGTACCACAAGCTGGCGAGGACAGACTTCACTTCAGCATTGAGGAAACTGCCAGCAAAGCCTAATACCGCATCTTCATCCCCCAGAGCTGTCTGGCAGGCACTCAGCACCAGCAGTTCTAACGGCGGCTTGTTGAAATTGAGGGTCGAGAGCTGCAGCTTATTCAACGGCAAGGTGGTGTCCCAAAATTGAATGCTGGAATCGCCAGGTCTGCCGGAGCGGAAGTTGGCATGACTGGCTAAATGCACTATGGGGTAGGGGCGATCGCGTCGCTGTTGGCGCAAATTTGCCAGCGTAAAGTCTTCATTGCGGAGTACTTCGACCTGCTGGTTATCGCCCTGCCCCCAAATATTGGCAATCAGGCTGAGTTCAATGGGGACGGCAGTCAGAGGGGCATAGCGATCGCTGTCGCTAAACTCTGACGCACCCATGGCCAACACGTTGGTCTGATTGAGATTAGAGGGGCGAATGTCTAGGGAACGAAAGTTGGGAATGATTGCCAGGCGATACTTTTCGGCCAGATATTGCTCATCTTCTGAATCATAGAGCGAGGCCAGGGGCAGCAAGCCCAAGTCCGCATCCATCGCCACTAGTAGCGTATTAATCCCTTCCTTTTCTAGCTCCTCCTGAATGGGGCGAATCAAGAGGTCATAGAGATTATCAGCATATTCGCGATATTCCGCAGAGTTAGGATTTTGTACCAATCGCCAAAAGGTTTCAGCCTCGACAACGAGGGTGTCGCGATTAACATTGTCTCCCCGAAACAGTCGGCTGATAAAGTTGCCGTTGTCTGCTTCATTGTCTCTCTCTTCGACAAACGTCCCCTCTTCAGTAAACGTGAATTCGCGCTCGGGGGCTTTCGCTTCAAAGCGGGCGATACTCTCGATCTCGATAGGAGGAGCATAGGCAGTTTCCACTCGAATGACTACGCGATCGCCATCCGCCGCAATATAAACCACTGCCGCCTGGATATTGGGCCGTTGCTGCTCCAAACTATGCAACGCAAACCGAATCAGTGACTCATCGACCATGGCTTGCTCAAACGTATCGCCAAAGTAGCTTTTGAACGCATTGCTACGGCGCTGCTCCAGCTCAACGGTGTTGGTTACCAGGTTGACTGCGAAGGGATCTTCCTCCATGTCGCCAACCTCGGCTACGATGTTTTGGAGCTGCATCTCTAGCACGCTGGCCCCTGGTGCAACTGTATCGGTATTGAAATTGATATTGCGACGTAGCGCGATCGCCTCGACTTCGGTTAAGGTAGGCACCCGCAGACGAGAAAACATCTCCAACGGGGCAAATCGCGGATCAGCGGCCAAGGCTTGCAAGCGAACTTCGAGTTGCTTTAGGTTGACGGGACGCTGCGGTTGGCCATTCTCGTCCTTGAGGATGGGCGCTAGATAATTAGCGGCGTATAACCAATCGCGAGGGCCATCTTGGGCGGGCACATAGACTGTGCCCTCTTCGTTCACCCAACCAATGTTGACATCTTGGATAAAGCCCTCAGTGACATGGATGACCAGCCTGCCATTTTCGTCAAACTCTACACAATCGGCCCAAGAGGATAGGTAGCCCCCTTCAATATAAAGCCGACTAATTTCATCTTGCAGGGCGCGCAAGTCGGCGGTGGTGACTACTTCTCCCAAGTAGGGCTGAATCAGGTTATCGACCACGGCCTTAAAGGTCAAACCAGTATCCGCAAATTCAGCATCGCTATCTGCCAGGGTGGTGTTGGCAGGCAGCGTAACTTCGCCATTTAGGGAAGCGTCTTTCCCTTGCAGTTTATACAAGTGAGTCTCGTTGCCTTCTTGATAGCTAAGAATGACCCCTGCCGTCTGACGGTTAGGCAAGGTTGGGCAGGCAGTATGGTCGGCATTGGTAGCGGCAGCGATCGCCCCGGAGGCATCCGGACTCTGGCTGGACAGGTGGCGGTCTGAGCGCTGATGAGTAGCGGCCCCAACGGCTGCAGTACTCGACATAAAAGTGGCGGCTGTGACCAAACCTGCGAGCAACAGATAATTTTTGAATCGGTTCAAAAATTCATCCTGAGGAAAAAACGCGACCCAAAAATTCATAACAGTGATCATTTTCAATTCTGAAGACAGGTGTAACTCAATACCTTAACTACATGAGACATGAAGCGTAAAACCCTGCTCAAAATTCAAGCAAACCTTTTCAGGGAAATCAACCTTTTCTAATCATAAACTCCTGAACTGAAACTTTCGAGGTTAGTCAACCGGGGTTTTTGATGCATGAGCCAAGCGTTGTTAAGTTTGTGAATACCAGTTCAGCAGTCATTCAGTATTCCTCAATACAAAAAGGAACGATCGCTCAACCCACTCACTTTTTGGGTCCATGGCCAGCAGCGGCAAGCATATTTCATAAATGCTCAAAGTTTTGCCTAGAGAGCTTTATGCGTCCCTGTCGGCGGACGGGATCAGCCTATGTGCAGCTTGCTATCGGTTCCTCTACTGACGCCATGCAAACTCAACCTTTAGTTCTTTGAACCCCCTTGAAACGTATCGATAAGGGGGTGTCTCCCCCCCCGCTGGCTGTCAATAAAACGCTACTTCTATGACGGCGATCGCGATCCTTGGCGGTGATCGCGATTCTTGATATTTTTGATTCTTTTTAGATAGATTACTTGATTTTCAAGGATTGACTTTGATATATTTTTGGTTATGTGTTTCCCGTAGAGTTGCCCAAGCTACAGCATTCTCGCTGTCATTTGCTCTGGGTTTTTCCGCACACCTTTGAGTTTTTAAGTCATTTGCTGAAGATCTTTGAAGATCTTTTTCCAAGTTACTGACTGAATATTTTGAATGGCATGGCGAGTCTATTTCCGAGACGGCTGTTGTGGCTTTTGGGCTGCATTCCTTTGCTCTCAGCCGACTTTGCGATCGCGGCTACTTTGGCGCAGCTCTCTGTGCCCGAGCAGCGGTTAGCCCAGCAGGATGAAGAAATTGTTTGTATCCCCGATGAATGGCGCAATGCCCTAAACGCTGCTGATTGGCAGCGACTGATGACGCTGCTGAAAGACTGCGACTACGAGTTTTTGAGCAGCCCAAGAAACCTGTCAAGTGACTTAAAGCAAGTTGTTCGCCGGGGCCATGAGCAGCAGCAAATTGTCGCGCTGTACGGTTTGCAGGAACTAGGGCTACAGGCACTTGAGCGCGACGACTCTGCCCTGACAACACTGACGGCAGATCTTATCGACTGGCTAACTCAGGAATTGGCCTCAGACGGTACGGCGCTGACCGCAACGGGTGAGGCGATCGCGGCCCAGGTGCTCAGCAGCCTGGCGGTCAACGTGATGGCTACACTAGATCCCGCCGAGAATCTTACCGGTGCGGAAGCTTTTTTGGACGGCTACAGCGCTCAGCCCTTTAATCTCCCAGCATCAGTAGGGGCTTTAGAGCAACTGGCGCGCCGCTCCGATCCGCGTTTGCAAATTGCCGCTGCCGAAGCCCTGCGGGATATCGGTTATGGTTGGCAAACAAAACTCGACGCCCTGTGGTTTGCCAACCAAATGAATGTCGGTGATGATCGCCGCACCTGGGCTGATGCTGTCGTCAACACGATGATTGAGCAACTGGGGAATTCTCTGGCGGCAAAGCCGCCAATCACCGATGAAGATTCTGAAGCTTCACAATCACCTTTATCCCTGGCGGCAGAGGTCGCACAGGTGGAAGCGCTAGGCGCTTTTCTATATCTCATCCGCCCAGCCGAGGACAGCGACAATCTAGCTATCGCCGGGTTGCCTGATACCCTCCTGCCATCTGAATCTCCCTGTCTTCTGAGAAATGCAGTCGGGTCGGGGGAGGGCACCGAAGCAAAGAAAAATGATAATGATCGCGACACAGAGCCACCCCCACAACAGATTGATTTAGGTGGCATTCAGGTGCTGAACTGCCTATCGGCCCAGCCTCGATGGGAACTTGAGGATGACAAAACCGTCGCCTTTGACACCCTAGTACGGGCGGCGGCGATCGCTGAGTTGGAGCGGCTGGGAGCGCTGCCGACCTTCCGGGGGCCGTTGGCACAACAGCTACGGGATCTAGCCTTATCGCAGGAATACCCGGAGCGAGCAGCAGAACAGCCTGGAGGCGTGACAGCAGCGCGAAATAGCGCAACCGATAATATCCATAGCCGCTCCGAAGCCGATCTTAGCCATACGAATGATTGGACGAATATTGCCACGGATATTCGCATCGGCGGGGTGGAATCGATGGGGCGAGTCGAAGCACTGCCCGATCCCCAGCGCCCCAGAGGGAGAACCGAACAGGAGCGTCGAACTCAGGCCAGTGCTGAAGCCGCTGTCGGAAGCACGCGGGAATATCGAGATCTCATCTCTGATGATTTAAATTTACTGGTGTTGCTGGCAGATGGCTTAGAAAATGCGGATCTGGATGAGCAAACCGCCGCTAATGAGGATCTGGACTCCCAAGAACTCCAGCAGCGAGCTGAAATTGCCTTTGAAGAACTCTACGTTCAAGACCCTGGAGATCAGGAATTCAATCCCTTAAATCAGGATTTTCATCGCTTACATCGAGCGGTGCGCTATGCCAGTGCCTCGGGAAACCCTGCCATTCAGCGCAACGCGGTGAAAGCTCTGGGAGCATTTAGTTATCGGCGCTTGAGTGCCCCACTTACCGAGGAGCAACTTGAAGCCATAGCTGAGGCATTAGGGTCTCCTCCTGACAATGCATTGGAATCAGTGACTCAGTTTCTGGGCTTCAGCTTGCTCTGTTCTCCTGAAGTCGAGGTGCGTCGCGATGCCGCCTTTGCCCTGGCGCAACTGGCGTCCTACCATCCCCATCTGCTGAAAGCTCCCCTGGGAGATACTTGGGGCCGCTTAGCACCTGTTGCAGATCCCAAGGTAGAGTCTGGGTTGACTGAGTCGTTTGACAAACGCTGTAGGGCTTTTGCGCTGGGTGATCAAGAAACCGAGGCGTCTGACCACGGCGATGTTAATAAACCATCCGCTAAAGACACGAAAGTGATCGATGCGCTGGTGTTGCGGTTGGGCGATCGCGAGGAACAAGTCATCGTCATGGCCGCCCTCGCCCTCAGCCGCTATGGTCTCGCCCTGACAAATGACATCAACGAGAACGACACGAACTTACGAAGTCGCGGGCGGCGCACCCCAGATCCAGACGAAGCTGACCAGATAACTAGGATGCCGCAGGAGATTGCCCAGGCTGAGCAGGATCTGGATCGCATCAAAGCCTGTATGCATGTGCTGATCTCCCCCACACGATTTGAGAAGTGGCCCGAAGAGATGAACGACGACCCGATGTATGCACCGCTGGCCGCTGCGACAGAGCGCTACACCGAGATCTGTAAAAGTGCAGACGCTTATGAGCTGCCAGAAAATAACTATAATAAGCAGGCGATCGCGGCGGCGTTTGTCTTGGGTCAGGTGGGCATCAGCGATGGAGACCCGGAGGCCAGCGATGCCGAGCGGACAAGCGTCGCCTTTTTGCTGCGATCGCTACGAGGTCGCGATCTGCTGGCCCAAGAGGAACAGGAAACCACCATCCCGGAGTGGATCACCTCCGTTGATACCCTACAAATGGCCCACCCCTACCGGCAGGATAGTGTGCGCGACGGCATTGTCAGCTACGCCCTGAGTCAGATTCATCCCCGCGAACATGATCTGGTGCAGCAGCTCATCGCCGCAGTCACCTTTCCCGATGAAGAACGCCGATTTAATTTGCCTGAAGAATATACACAACTGCCCCAATTCTACGTGGGACGAGCCCTGAGTTGTGCCGATCCCACTCGTACTGAGACACCTGAGGAGATGCCGGTGTGCATTGATGATCCGGTCACTCGGGCGGCAGTCGTAGGGGCGATCGAAGTGATCGGCTTGGAAGCTTTACGAGCCATAGACGCCGCTGATCTGCGCCGCCAAGAGCGTCACCAAGCACAGCGGGAATATGTGCAGGCTTACTTAACCGCTGTTCGACAGCTCCTCGTCCAGGATGTTTCTCCGGTGCTGACCGAAGCCGTCACCACCACCGTGGTGGAGCGCATCATGCGACTGGCTGGCAGCGCCAACGAGGATGCTGAAACCCTACTGGCAGAAGGCATTCCTGATCAGCTGATCGATGCGGCTGGCCCTGGCAATGGTGACGACTCCAGCGAATATAGCCCCCTGCCTGAACCGGCGGGCGACACCTCGTCCCCCAAAGCGGAAGACTCCCCTGTTGCGAATCGCAACGGCATACTCTCTCCTAGGGCTGAAGAAATTCTGTCAATGCACGGCAATCTGGCGGCGACTCGCTATGCTCTGGCGATGCCCTTTACCTCGCTCTATTCCTGTGCGGGGGCGGCTTATGGGCTGGCGCAGTTGGGCGTCTACAACGATAAAACGGTTGATCACCTGATTAATTATCTCTTTGTTTATCCGCAACCCTTGATCGACCCTGCGAACAGCGAGACAGGTGACTATAACGGCAATTTCTGTATGCCCGATTTGCTAACCGCTGGCAGCGATCGCGATGACGATGACCTGCCCTCCCGGCTGGAGCAACTAGAGATTCTCAAAACCGGAGCGATCGCCGCCCTTGGTGGCATCGAACTCCACGAACCCGAAGCTGTCCGCGTTCATCCCCGTGATGAAATTGAACTCGCCACCACGAACCCTGAAGATTTAAACCTTAGTGACTCTCACGTTGGCGACGACACCGTTGTAAAAGTCGTTGCCTGTTTGGTCAATGTCGCTAACCTCAAGCCTTTAGTTTTATCGGATGAATCTTGTTCTCCAGAAACCGCAGTAGCTCAATCCAATGAAGTTGACGGTTGGGATGAGTTGAGCTTGAGTGACGTCTTCGTCACTCAAGCTCAGGAATTAGAGCTAACACCAAACGACATTAAAGAAGGGCGAACAGAAGGTTTGCTGCCCATAGAAACCATTCAGGCAGCGAAATGGGGCTTAACGCCAGAGGAGTTTTTCTCGCTGAAGTTGCGGTTGCAGGAACCGGCGATCGCGGCGATCGGTCAACTGGCTCTTACTGATGACGGTGAAGCGGCGATCGATGCGTTAGCCATTGTCATCCGTAAAAAGCAACCGGATGACACAGTAGTCGAAGAAGATCCTCCGATTACGGGTGGTTCACGAGGCATCCAGGGACTTTCGGAAGAAGCCCTCCGTACTCTGAAGCTCGACAACCTGGAAGCCGTTTTACTAGGGCTGCAAGAATCGCCCAATATTCCTGGTCGAGACCCAAAAATCGATGGCATCCTTAGCAATTATTTGCTGCCTGAACTCACCCTTGATCGCACGGATTACAGGGTCAGAGACAAAATTGATCAGTATTTTCCAGCCTCTACCGAAGCGGGGTTAGGCGAATATGACCAAGCTGCAATTGATGCATTAACAGATGGCTTGCGGCAGGAAGTGCAGCGCCTGGTCGAAAACTATCGGCGGGAGTTCAGCGATATTCCTGAAGACCTGGCAGAAAGATTGCCAGATATTTCCACAGCTCAATACGAGAAAGAAAAAGCAGATCTTGAAGATGAGTTAACGAAGGAATACAGCCAGCGATTGCTGGAACGGGCTGAGGAAATTTGGGAATATGATCGAGCCTTTCGCGATGACGTTCTGCAAGTCTTGGTCAGTCTCGAAAGCTCGACCATTCAAGGGCTGAGCTATGCCACCCGCGCTGGTATCATCACCGCGCTGGGAGTGGAACAACGCCCTGTAGCCCTGGCCCAAGAGTGCCTTTCCGAAGAAGATGTCTTCGACCGGGAACGGCTCTGTCACGGAGTTGCCAAGCTCGTATCAGCAGCCTTAGCAGGAGACGTTGGCGTGATCGCCCGTCCCGATGCCAGAAACAATGTCGAGTTTTTGGAAGCTTTGGCCGGTAGCGAAGAGACTTCCTTTGATGTAGAGACGACGCCAGTAATTCAGGCCAGCGCGATCGAATATTTAGGTGATCTGAATGGCCTTGAGGTCGGCATCACCGCTTCCAGCGGCTTCCATACCCTGCTGCTAGCCCGCCTCGCCGCCGATGAGGAACCGGGCGTGACGGAAACGGCGATCGCGGCCTATCTCAATACCGCCTCCCCAGACTCTGGCGTGACTGACCTGATTCGCACTCTGAACGATCCGGACAGCAGCCAGCACATCGCTGCCGCCCAAACCGTGGCCCGTTTGGGTCAGGCCGCCTACCAGGATCCCGCAGATCTTCCCTCAGGAGAGGACTATACGCACTGGCAGGTACCCCTCCGCAACCCTCAGTTAATTGCAGCACTGGTCAATGCGGCTGACAATCCCAATGCAGATGAGGAATTACAGCGCCAAGCCATTAGCGCGATCGGCCATACCCGCACCGATGATGAGTCGGCGATCGCCCTGCTGCAAAGCACCCTTAACAATCCAGACAAACCTCTGGAACAGCGCCTCGCCGCCGCTTATGCCCTGGGCAACATCGTGGCGGAGCATGGAGCGATCGCCGACAGCCTGGGTACCGGCTTGCTCGCCCTCGTGCTGGGAGAGGAAACTCCCAGTGAGTTGCAAGTTGTCTCTGCCTTTGCGCTATCGAAATTTGACGACGTTGGGGAGGGCATCAACGCGCTGCCGCGATCACAGCGCATGGAATATGCCACCAATCTGATTCATCTCTATCGCGACGCCCAAGCTGCCCCCTCTAGCGGCGATGACTTACTCATCAGCCCCAATACTCAAAAGGCGATTATTCTCTACGCTCTGGGCCAGATAGACGTTGATCCTGGCATTGCGACTCGGCCCGCAGAAGCAACCCCGACAGCAGTGGCCCAGTTGATTGAAGCGATCAGTGAAATTTATGCCGAGGCTCTATCGAATCCCGACAACCCGATTGCTGTTCGGGTCACAGCCGCCACCTACGCTCGTAACCTGCCCTTGTGGGAGACAAAGTTGGTCAATGCGATCGCTGACGCCTTCGACGATCCAAATCTGGCGGTGCGCTATGCCGCGATCGAAAGCACGCGACTCCGCCCCGCAAATTCCCTAGAGCCACCTACGCGATTTCAAGACCTCACAGAGAGCCTAGAGAACGAAGAACAGCTATTCGAAGCGCTGCTGGAAGTCTTCTGGAACGAGCGCGAATATGCCTTCGTCCGCCTCCGCGCTGGACTCGCCCTGGATGACGAGCTTATATATCCCAGTGAAGCAGAGGGCGAACCTGACCTCTATGCCCCAGAAAACGAGTTATTCGCCAGAGCCATCCCCACCGCACTGACCGAAGACAATGAAGACGATTTTGATCAGGAGTTTGCCGATGCCCTTACCGTCCTACTCGCCCTCGATGAAACCTCCATCGATTTCCGCGCCGAAGGCAGCGACGCCATCCTCCAGGCCCTCCGCAGCGCCGAACTCCTCGGCACCCTCGATGAACTCAATCAACAACTCCTCTTCGAAATCCTTGAAGCCATCCGTCCAGGTGGATTAAGCCTATTTGGTGGAATACGGAGATTCATCGACAACGTATTGAAGTAGTGTAAGCAATCGACTTATTGATCAGCAACAAAACTCTGGAAAATACACTTCTAAAACAAGGCTGAAATAAGAAATGCTGCATTATTTCAAGGAAACATATTCCGATCGTTGGGACAAGGATAAGGTTAAGTATGGTCCTTTGGCTAACCGCAAAAAGCGCCATAAATCTAACTTCATAAAAGCTAAGCTAAAAGGAAATAGCTTTGAAGGGTTGAAGCTAAATGGCTTTGATTTTTCAGGAGCTGACCTACGAGGTGTCAGTTTTCAGGAAGCAGAATTAGAAAATATACACTTCTCGAATGCTGATTTGCGAGGTGCCAGTTTCAAAAAAGCAATATTAGAAAATATAAAAATAGACGAAGCCAAAACTGGTGTCACGAAGTCTCAAAGGGTTCGTATATTTTTATTTTCTTGTGCAATTTCTTTGTCTTCTAGCGTAGCTACTTCTTTTTCGCTCGGATTGTCTTTAATCAGTTTTCTCCTATCTCTAGGAGAGATTAGTTATGGTGATGAGGACTTGTCTGTCGGCACTGTAGGCTTACTTATTGCAATCACCTTTCCTCTTCTATTCGGGTTGGCAACAGTTCTTAGTCTTTTTATTGGCATAGGTAACTGTTTCCCGGCATCTTTCCTAATAGCTACTATTCTAAGTTTTGTGTATATAGCGATTACACCTAATGTTGAGATTGCAACTCTCATATTTATGGGGCTAGCAAGCTTTGTTGTTGTATCTATAGGAGTGTTTGCACAGTCTCAAGTAACCTATGCAGTGAAGGAAATCAGTTACCTGAATGATTCTCAAAACAAGGGTTTGAAGCTCCAATTGATACTCATCTATGCGATAGCTTTCATAGGTACCTTGCTAGGAATTTTCGCTTTTGTAGCACCCAATTACTCTTCGTGGGTGGAGCAGACAGATATTCTAGCTGTACTCACCACCTATTTATTAGTTTCCACTTTGGTGAATTGTGTCGGACATCTATTTGGCGTTAAAGCGTACAAAGAAAAGGAAAAATATCGTTCGGACTCAGGAGAAACTCTATATGTAATGTCTACGCCTGAAGATACGAAAGATGATCCTACTGAAGGGAGCGAAGAATCAAATTTCGAACCAAATACTGAAAGTGGAAATTTAAGCGAAAATACTGAAAATTCTGCATCCAATCATGTGGGGAAAGGTCTTGAAAATCGGTTCAAGAATTTCGTCAACGAAACAGTGAAAGAACGAAACAGCCAAAAGAACTTTAAATTCTCAATCGTTCGATTTCTGGTTGACCTGATATTTGACGGATTGAAGACTAATTTCTCTGATTCAGAACTCACCGATGTAACTTTTAGGGATACAAGTTTAAACAGAGCGAATTTTTCTCCGGCAATCGTAAGTTTCATGCCAGATATAAACTTGGATCTAGATGAAACAACTTTGTTAGAACAACTTAAACTTCTGAGACAAGCTATTTTAGAGCGGACGCCTACTGTGTTCAACATGAGTATTATTAATCATATTATCAATTCAACCATCCGAGGAAACTCTGTAATAGGAAGCGCAAACGTACCTAAGCAAATTGGTATTTCAGAGCCTTCTCAGGCCGGAAGCGAACCAAAACAAGATGAGATAAGGAGCGGCGACATGCCTTCTGGAGACATAAACATAACAAACACGACGAATATGCATGGTGACAGTAGTGTCAGCGATAATGCTCGTGTTGGAACTGTAGAAATAAAGATCGGAAATAATCCAGATGATTCTCAGAGAGCGAAAGATCTCATTGAAAAAATTCAGCAAAGGTTAAAGCAGTTTCAGGAGGAACCGAGAGAAGAAGGTAGAGAAAAGCTGGAGTTTCTCAAGCGAGAGTTAGCGAAGAAACCGAGTCAGCAAGAATCCAAGACGATTCGCAGATACTTTAAAGGGTTAATGCTAGCATGCGTGACGGCCTTGAATTTGCTCGTCCCTGGTTCAGCAAAGGTGACAGAAATATTGACGAGTTTAGCAACTGCGTCAACAGAGTCAATCGCAATTGTTCGAAGTTACAAAGATTTGCAGCAAGAAATCCGAAATATACAGGGCAATCCTGTTCTTTTCGAAGCTATAACTGCAAGCGATGATGGAGAATCGCGGTTTAAGGCGATCGCAGAGGCTTCTGGGCAAATCAGTGAGTTGTACGACCTGATCGCTTCATCACAAACAGAGATTTCAGGAAACTAATTTATTATTGTTTGGCCTGTTTGTCCTTAGAACCCCGGTTTCTTTGTCTACTATGACTAGAGCTTAGCCTTTTCCAACGCAGAACCCCGGTTTCTGCGTTGGATGGAAGATGTTGGTGTCGGTGAGAGTGACGCAGTGCTGCTGGGTTGTTTGATGGTGCAGGGCGTTGGCTGAAAGGTGTCAAGATCGCCCCGCCTACCCCACTCCAGCGATCGCCCTACCACTCCCAAAACATCAGGCGAGCAGACCCCAGACGAGCAGCACCACCCCTGCCACCAGGCATACAACCATCGCGATCCCCATATTCTGAGCATGGCGGGAAGTGGTTGTTGCCAGCATCTCCTCGTCTTTTAATGAAATAAGGTATTGGTGGTCAGCTTGCACAGGTTTGCCGATGGTTACCTGGCCAGTCACATCACTGACGGCTCCGACCACCAGCACCGATCGCCCCACCGGCAGCACCGACTCCCGGTAGCGATACCCCAGAGTCGATCGCGATCGCTCTTCGCGC
>Ga0208218_1000548_pt1 | contig 17564 bp, 7 predicted proteins | sample HotLakmasection3_FD_184726 | JGI IMG/M metagenome (GOLD analysis project Ga0208218, IMG submission 184726) | Hypersaline microbial mat communities from Hot Lake, Washington, USA - Section #3 (SPAdes) | ecosystem: Environmental > Aquatic > Non-marine Saline and Alkaline > Hypersaline > Microbial... | reverse complement strand
CAAATATTTTGGCGGCAGGACATGCCGACCCGAATGGGCAAACGCTAAGCAGTGTAAGACCTCAATCTGAGGCGGTTGCTTGTTTGTCTACCCGTCAGGAGGCCGTCTAACGGTCAGACTGGGAATCGCCGTGCCTTTAGGCCGGAGAGGATGTCAACTTGTCGTTATGCGCACTTATCGCCGACGCAGCAGCACCGGCGATATCCGCATCAGCGATATCTCTAACCAGGTCGCCCGTCAACTCAGCTGCTCACTCATTTTGCTTGGCGAGCCCCGTTCTAACTGGCTCCATCAAGCCTCAAAGTAGAATGCTAAAACCATTGCCAAGTCAACCATAACTGGAACCATCGTACAATGAAATGAAGACGTTCAACCACAAGCACCAGATGCCGCTTCTCTAAGTTCGGTAAAGCATTAGACGGCACTGATTCCCCTATAGATATCAAGGGTTGGCTAAGCCGACTTTTTTGCTCCATAGCAGATTGGCAGTAGCTTCCTCTTCCATTGGTAAAGCAAAGAGATAGCCTTGGGCAAACTGGCTGCCCAGAGCTGCTAGGTGGTCGCGCTCGGCGGTTGTCTCAACGCCTTCGGCGATGGTATTGACGTTCAGGCTATTCGCCAGGGCAATAATGGCTCGAACGATCGCGGCATTTTGCGGTTGCTGCTGCAGATCGCGGACAAAGCAGCGATCGATTTTCAGGGTGTTGATGGGGTACTGATGTAAGTAGCTGAGGGAGGAATACCCGGTGCCAAAGTCATCAATGGAAATGTGAATATCGCGATCGCGAATCTGCTCTAGGGTTTGGGAGACAGATGCCGCTCCCTTCATCAAGCCATGCTCAGTGACCTCAAAGGTCAGGTATTTGCCCGCCACCCCGTAGCGCGTGATTAATTCATCGATGCGCTCAAAGAAGTTGGGCTTGGAAAAGTGTCTGGCGGAAAAGTTGATGCTGAGGCGCAACGGCTGCTGAATCAGCCCCCTGGTCTGCCAGTCGGTGATGGTTTGGCAGGCTTTTTTCAACACCCAGAAGTCAATCAGTTCAACGATTTCTGACTCTTCGGCTAAGGGCATAAACGTGCCGGGATACAGTAACCCCCTGACGGGATGCTGCCAGCGCACCAAAGCTTCAAAGCCATATAGCTGATCGGTTTTAAGCTCCACGATGGGCTGAAAATTCAGGATGAATTCGTTGTTTTTCAAGGCCCGGCGAAGTTCGGCCTCCAAACTGAAATGGTCGAGGGCGAGTTGATGGAGATTTTGGCTGAAAACGAAATAGCAGCCTTTGCCTGCTCCCTTGGCTTTGTACATAGCAGAATCGGCGTCCCGCAAAATGTGTTCTGGAGCTTCGTAGTTGGCCTCACCGATGACGATGCCGATACTGACGCTGGTGGAAAATTCGTGCTGCTCTAGCTGAAAGGGCACCTTGATTTCTCGCTGGATGTCCTCGGCAATTTTGATGATGTTGTCAGTGTCGGGGATATTTTCCAGCAGAATAATAAATTCATCGCCGCCCAGTCGGGCGATCGTGCTGCCAGCGGGCAGACAAGACTCGATGCGGCGAGCGATCGCAATGAGCAGCTGATCCCCCACGGAGTGCCCCAGAGAATCGTTCACCAGCTTGAAGCGATCGCAATCCAGAAAAAAGACGGCAAAGTGAGACTCTTCGTGCTCTTTGGCATCCTTGAGGGCCATCTTGAGCCGCTTCATCAGCATGGCCCGATTGGGCAGGCCCGTGAGTTCATCATGGAGGGCCAGATGCAGCAGTTGCCGTTGGGCTTTGCGCCGCTCGGAGATCTCGTTTTCTAGCTGAATCGTGCGTTTGCGCACCCGCGTTTCGAGTTCTGAGTTCATCGCCTGCAGTTCCTGGGTGGCCTGCCGCAGCTTGAGCTGGGTATCGACCCGAATCAGCACCTCTTCGGCATGGAAGGGCTTGGTGATGAAATCAATGCCGCCCACTTCAAAAGCTTTGACTTTATCGATCGGCGCATCCAGAGCGCTGAGGAAAATCACGGGAATGTCGGCGGTGATTTCATTCAGCTTCAGATTGCGGCAGACATCGTAGCCATTCATGTCGGGCATCATCACGTCGAGCAAAATCAGGTCAGGCTCGGCTTCCTGAGCCACCGTCAGGGCCAAGCTGCCAGAAATAATGCTCCGCACTTTGTACTGTCTCGCTGTCAGCAGCGCCGATAACACCCGCAGATTGTCGGGCTTGTCATCAACGATTAGAAGGTCACCCTTATACTCTTGCATCTTACTTATGGCCTGCCTTCGAGGAATTCATGGGTGGCTTGAATCAAGAGGTCATACCGGAAATTATCAACCATGTGCTGAATCGTCTGGGCTAACTGAGGGTTCCCCAGGTGCTGGGCCGAAATGAAGTCAGCGAGCAGGTCGTTGTCGGCTACTTTGGCGGCCCGCCAGAGCTGCTGCACCTGCTCAAGGGGGAGGTCAGGTAAATATTGTTGAAGGGCGATCGCCGCTGCTTCAAGAGAGATCGGGGGAGCAGGCTCCTCCGGGTCCTCGATTTGGCTGTAGGTATAGCGTACGCCAATGTACTCCGCCATTTTCTCTAGAATCACATGCTCTCGGAAGGGCTTGCGCACGTAGTCGTCACAGCCGGTAGCGATGATCATCGCCCGTTCCTTGTCCAGACTGCTGGCGGTGAGGGCAATGATGGTGGTGGTGGCACCCTGGGGCTGCGAGCGAATGTAGCGGGTGGCCTGGTAGCCGTCCATCACGGGCATCCGCATGTCCATCCAGATCAGTTCCGGCTGCCACTGCTGCCAGAGGGCGATCGCCTCTTGGCCGTTTTTGGCAGTGCGCACCTCAAAGCCAATGGGAATCAGGATTTGCTCTAGCAGGTGACGGCTTTCCCACAGGTCTTCCACGATCAGGATGCGGCGGGGCACTTCGTCGGGGGCGAGGGCGATCGCTCGGCGCTGGGGCGGGGCTGACGGCGGGGGCAGCTCGCTACCCGGTGCGGCCTGAATGGTAAAGCGAAAGCGAGAGCCGCCCCACATCTCGGTGGCCTCGGTCAGCGGTTGAGGCGCAACCTGGCCAGCCGTGTAGGTCATATCGCGGCTGACCACGGTAATTTCGCCGCCCATTAACTCCACAAATTTTTGGGTAATGGGCAGTCCCAGCCCGGTGCCAGCGCGGGTATTCAGCCCCACTTCGCTCTGCACAAAGGCGTCGAAAATTTTGGTCATGTCTGCAGCGGCAATGCCGTAGCCAGTATCTTCTACCTCAAACCAGAGAGTCAGGGGGGCCGCAGGCGGGGTGTCGTCGCTAGCGGGCGATGGCAGCCGCTGGCTACGCAGGGTAATGGTGCCGCTGTCGGTAAACTTGATGGCGTTGTTGAGCAGGTTCACCAGGATTTGGCGCAGCTTACTGGCATCGGCTTCGATGTGGGTGGGTACATCAGGGGCAATTGCGGTCACCAAAGTCAGACCTTTTTCGTGGGCTCGCAGCTCAAACATATCAGCCAGGTCGGCAAAGAGCTGGTGTAGGTCAAACGTGGAGACGGTGAGGGTGCTGCGACCGGCTTCAATCTTCGACATGTCGAGCACGTCGTTAATCAGCTCCAGCAGGTGCTCGCCGCTGCGGTTGATGATGGCCAGGTTGTTTTTTTGGGTGCTGCTGAGGCTGGCATCGTGGGCCATCAACTGGCTAAAACCGAGGATGGCATTGAGGGGAGTGCGGAGTTCATGGCTCATGTTGGCGAGGAACTCACTTTTGGCCTGGTTAGCGCTTTCGGCGGCCTTTTTCGCCTGATTCAGCTCGACGTTGGCCTGGGCCAGCTCCTCCTGGCTGTGCAGACGGGCCAGCTCTGCCCCCGCGCGGGCCGCAAAGATTTGCAGGATTTGCGTCTGCCGGGGGCTAACTTCCATCGGCTCTGTATCCAGCACCGCCAGATGGCCGAGAATTTGTCCGGCGGCATCGGTCAAGGGCACGCCACAGTAACTGACAACGCCCAGCTTAATCAGCTCATCATCGTGGGGAAAGTGGTGCTGCGCCTGGTTGGGGTAGTAGCAGGTTTCCCCTATCAGCACCGTTTCGCAGGGCGTTTGGGCCACGTCGTATTCAATGTTGTCGAGCCAGCGGGTGCCGCCCCAATAGGCCAGAGAGCGGACGCGGGTTTTCTGAGGGTTAGCAAACTCGCTGACGATCGCATAACGCCCATTCAACACTTTCGCCAGATAGCGGACACAAGCCTGGAAGAAAGCGGTCCCGGTTTGGGCGGCGGTGCCCTCCACGATTAGGGTCAGGGCTTCCTCCTGCTGCTTGCGCTCGGTAATGTCCAGCACTACCCCAAACAGCCGGACCACCTGCCCCCGCCGGTTCAGCACCAGCTCTCCCCGCGATTCGACATGGCGCACTTCACCCTTGGGGCGCACAATCCGAAATTCCCCCTGGTAGGGGCTTTGCTCCGTCAGAGACCGGGTGAGAACCTCCCGCCAGCGCGCGCGATCGTCGGGGTGAATCAGGGCCGCCAGGGTCTCCAGATCGGGTTCTGGCTGCTGCGGGTCTAGGCCAAAGATGCGAAAGGTTTCCGCCGACCAAGTGGAGGTCTGGGTCCGCGCATCATACTCCCAGTTGCCGACGTGGGCCACCCGCTGCGCCGCCGCCAGATTGGCCTCGCTGCGGCGCAGTTTTTCCTCTGCCTGACGACGCTCGGTGATATTTTCCAGAATGCCTTCGATCGCCACCAGCGCCCCCGTCTCACTCCAGGTGGAATGGAGGGTAATCATCACCGTGCGGGGCTGGCCATCGGGATGGCTAAACTGCATCTCGATCTTGTGAGACTCCGCCGGATTGGCGATCGCCTGGGCAATCAAGGCGCCTCCGGCCTCGATGTCTTCCGGGAACCAGGGAATGGCCTCCGCCCACGGCTGGTCGATGATTTGCTCCTTGCTGAAGCCAAAGACGGCCTCGAAGCCGCCACTGACGTAAGACAGGACGCCCGTGCTGCCAATGTGACTGAAGATCACGAAGTCGTCACCGATGTCGTCTACCAGCCGCTGAAACTTGGCCTGGCTGGTGCGCAGGGCTTCCTCTGCCTGTTTGCGTTCGCTGATGTCAGTGTGGGAGCCGACCATCCGCACCGGACGACCGAACGAATCAAAGACGGCCTGCCCCCGGTCCAAAATCCAGACGTACTGTTCCGCCTTATTGCGGAGGCGATATTCTACCTGGTAATACTGCGTCTCCCCGGTCAGATGCTGATCCATGGCGTTCATCATGGTGTCCAGATCATCGGGATGGAGTCGCAGAATCCATTCAATCCGCTGGTGAGGAAACTCCTCCCCCTGAAACCCTAAAATTTCCTTCCAGCGCTGGGAGTAGAAAATGCGATCGCTGACGATATCCCAGTCCCAGATGCCATCGTTGTTGCCCTTGAGGGCCAGTTGCCAGCGTTCCTCGCTGGTCTGTAGTGCCGCTGTCCGCTCCTGCACCCGTTGTTCTAGTTCCAGCTTCTGCGCCTCCAGGGCGATCTGAGCCTCTTGCAGGGGGGTAATGTCCTGCACTGTACCGCGAGACAGGAGGGGATTACCCTCCGCGTCAAAGGTGGTGGCACACTGCTCCCGCACATATTTGACGCGCCCATCGGACATCAGCAGGCGATGCACGATGCTATAGGGTTTGCGATCGCGCAGATGATCCGTATAGGCCCGATTGACCAAATCGCGATCGGCGGGATGAACGATTTGCAAAAACGCCTCGTAGGAGGCCCCAAACTGCTGGGAGTCAATTTCAAAAATGGTAAAAATGTCCTCAGACCAGGAGAGCTGGTGGGTGCGTAAATCCAGTTCCCAACTGCCCAGTTGGGCAATATTCTCCGCGATTGGCTGGGCCGGTTGGTCGGCGGCAAGAGGGCCTTGATCGGGTGGCTGATGGCTGATGTCACGGCAGGTGTAGAGCCTGGTGCTGCGGCCCATCTGCACCCGTTTAACGGCGATGGAAACAACCCTTTGGTTTCCCAGTTCAAGCTGAATTTGGGCGGCGATCGGGGGCAGTGTCCCCAGCTGCTGCAGAGCCTCCAGGTCAAACGGGTTCTGACCCAACAGGGCTGAAATCGACCCGGCTGCCCGAACTTGGGCTGCCGAAACTCCCAAAACTGTTTCCACATTGGGGCTGACGAAAGTCAGTTGCCCCGTGTCATCGGTGAGCAAAACCGCTTCAGTCAGGTTCGCCAGAATACCCGCGTAAATTGCGTTTAATTCTTCTAAGTGGGCAATGGCCTGCTGGCGATCGCGCCGTTCTGCTTGCAATTGATGTTGCTGTTCCGCTAGCGCCGCCTGAGTTGCGGCTAGCTGAGCCATGACTTGTTCATCATCAAAGCGGTTCATGGTCAGAGCGCCTGCACCTTATCTGGCTAAAAACTGCAACCTTAAATAGTCGATCAATCAAGACTCACAGACAATTGCCCCTAAGCTCTCGGGGACAAAGATCCGTTGGGAAGCATGACCATTAGCGCAACGGGTAACGATGGATCCCGAAAGAAAACTGAGATAAGGCTCATTTTAACCGCCTCAACCCGAATGCTTTCAGGAGTTTAAGGTTTCGTCCTGAGCACCTTTGTTAAGGAATCAGGATTTTATAAAATCCAAGTTTTGTCGGGCAGGCATCTTGCCTGCTCTTGGACAGCCGAGACGGCTGTCCACACTTAATTAAATTCCCATTCCTAAGACTCTCTGATACGATTTCGGTTTTTGAGGTGCCACAAATTAAAGCTTGTGTTCAGCTATATCGCGATTTCTTAGAATGCCTGAGTCAAGACGATCCCCCTAAAAGGCCTCACAAGCACAGCAAAACCGATCGCGTCCGGCTGCTTTAGCCTGGTACAGGGCGGCGTCCGTTCGTGCTACAAACTGGCTCAAACCTGAGTTGAGGGTCGGTGTGATCGTGCAAAGGCCGAGGCTGGAGGTGAGGCGATCGCTCACCAAAGACTTCGTGTGAGGAATCGTTAGCGCCTGAATTTGCGCTTGAATCTGCTGGGCGATCGCCACCGCCGCAGGCTGATCCGTGGCTGGCAAAATGACGGCAAACTCTTCGCCGCCATAGCGAGCTACCAACGCATCTGGCTGCTGAATCACCTGCTTCAGCGTTTGGGCGACTGCCTGGAGGGCGCGATCGCCGGCCTGATGGCCATAGTGGTCGTTATAGTTTTTGAAGTAGTCCACATCCAGCAAGATCAGGGTCAGGGGTAAATGGTGGGCTTGGCAGTGCTGCCACATCGTAGCCAGGTGCGTATCAAACGAGCGGCGATTGGCGACCTGGGTCAACCCGTCCAGGGTAGCCAGGCGATGGAGGGCTTGATTGGCCTCTTGTAAGGCCATCTCAATGGCCTGCCGCCGCTGAATTTCTGCTTCAAGCTGTTGATTTTTGGTGGCTAGCTCTTGGGTTCTCGCCTCCACCTGCGCTTCCAGAGTTTGGCTATAGCCTTCAACCTGCTCATAGAGCTGGGCATTTTCAATTGAGATGGCGGCCTGGGTCATCAGCAGGTTAATCAGGTCTAAGCGATCGCGGGTGAAGACTCCCGCCGTCAGGTTATTTTCCAGATACACCACCCCTTTCATCTGCCCTTTAAACTGCATAGGGTTACACAGCACCGATCGCACGGCATTGTCCTGAATGTAGGGATCGCGCGTAAACTGCCCAACTTGATGGGCATCATCCAGCACCACCGTTTCTTGCAGCCGAATGACTCCGTACACCACCATGAGCGGCACCGCTGTGGACTGGGATAAAGGAATCGCTTGCAACACTGTCGTCTCGGTGGCATCGCTGTGGCTAATGCCCTGGATCAGCCACGGATCGGCCTGGTCTGAACTTGCATCTCGCCGCCGAAGAATCAGCACGCTCTTTTGGGCTCCGGTATTCTCCAGGGTGATTTTGAGCAGGGTTTGCAGCAGTTGGGGCAGCACAATTTCCTGAGAGATCGCCTGGGAGGCGGCCATCAGCGAGGGCAAATCGAGCAGGCTGCTGCTGGTGCTGGTGGTCTGCAGGGCAACCTGACCAGGGCGGTTGGTGCTCCGCTGGTCTTGGAGCGGCTGAGCCTGTAGTTCGCCAAGGATGTCGGGGTAGCGGTTTTCCAGATCCCGTAACTTGGCGATCGCGCCCCAGCGCATATAGCTGTAGTAAGCATCCACCAGATAAGCGCGGCTGAGACTGGGGCAGTCCCACTGTCGATAGCATTCACCCGCCAGTTCGTAAGCCAGCGCCTCGTTTTGGTGAAAGCCTTGGGCGTGGGCATCGGCGATCGCCCGACTGTAAGCCTCCATCGCTGCCAACTGATGGCCTGAAACCCGCGCCATTTCGGCGGCGACCAACTCCACCTGATGCTGAAAATTCATCGGTGCCTGGGTGGCCCAGTTCACTAAACGGTCTTGATAGGGTTGGACCGCTTCTAAAATTGCTGCGATCGGCTGCTGCGTTGCCGCTCCGTAGGCCAGGAGGGCGAGTGCCCCGTAGAAAATAAACTCGCTAAACACCAGCAGCGCCAGCACCGGGGCGCTGTAGTCCCAGGCGGCTCGGGTATACTGCACCGCCCGCTCGTAATCTCGAAACAGGTAGGCGACAAACAATTGGCCAAACACTGTGTAGAAGAGGGAGTTAATGTTGCTGGCCTTTTGGAACACGGGCAACATCTGCTCGGCATCAAACCAGTCACCTTTCAACACGGTGGGCGTGGCGGTCGGCTCCAGCAGTTGGGCCGTCATTTGGGCGGTGATGCGGGCATAGTTGAGCTGATAATTTTGCTCACACTGGCTGATGATAGCGAGCTGCTGCTGCTGGCGTTGATACACCGTCTCCAGATATTCCCCGGCAAAGAGCGGATGTTCGCCGTAGAAAATGGCGGCATGACAGGCAAATTCCAGATCCCCGGTTTCCAGGCCGCTCTGGACCGCCTGTCCCAACCAGTCAATGGTGTCTCGCAGGGGGGCATTCCACAGCAGCACCGCCGCCGCATAGTTAGCATAGGCTTTCGCCTTTAGCTCAATCGCCCCCAGCTGATCCAGCAGGTGCACCGCCAGGTTGCCAAACTGGTAGCCGCGCTCAATGTCGTTCAGGGGACCGCAGAGCAGCCAGCCCTGCAACCCATAGGCATAGATCGAGAGGTGAGTATTTCCGTAGCGCCGCGACAGCTCAATCATGGTGAACACCACCGGCAGCGCCAGACCCGTATTCAAAATAAAGACCGCCGCCTGCATATCCACTAAAATCTGCATCGCCGCCGATTTGACCGGATCACTCATCTGGGGCAAGGTGGCCAGCGCCTCAATATCCAGGTCTGCGGGTAAGGTCTGAACCAGTTCCACCTCCAGCTCTGTTAAAACGGTCAGGCCCAGATCAACGGCTTTTTGCAGCTGGTTTTGCGCCACATAAACCTTGATCTGAATGTCCTGCAAGGGCACCCGATCCAATCGGCTCTGAGCTTGCTCCAGGGTGGCATTGGCCCGGTCGATCGCCTGGGTGAACTCCCCCAGAAAGTAATGAATTTCCACCTGTTCTATATGCAGGGCCAAGGTGAGGGGGTAGTTGCGCTCCCAGTCTTCAAAGGTCAGCAGCGTCAGCCCCCGCTCCAGATAGTTGCCCGCCGCGACGTAGGCCGTGTTGCGTTTTGCCCGCTGCGCCGCCCATAGATTGAGCTGGGCCAGCTCATGCTTTTCCGTCAGGGTTTGCAGCAGGTCGGCCCCAAAATTGAGCTGGCGGGTCAGGGCAAAAATACTGTTTTTGCGATCGCCCTCCGACAGGGTGTTGAGCAGCAAGCGGCCAATGGCCAGGTGCATCTGCTGCCGCTCAGCCTCCGGAATGCCCAGATAAGCCGCCTGCTGAACGCGATCGTGCAGAAAGCGATAGTCCACTTCCATATCTTCCAGTCCGGCCAGCTCATCGCGACCAAACAAAATCGGAATTTTGTAGTTGGGACTCATCGGCAAAATCAGACCCACTTGCAGCGCCGCCCACAGATCCTGGCTGACCTGTTGTGGGGAGCATTGGGCCACGGTGGCCAGTACCTTGAGACTAAATCGATTGCCAATGCAGGCCGCCAGCCGCAGCAGGGTTTGGGTGGCTGGCGGCAGCTTGGTGAGGTTGCGGCTCATCAGCTCCAAAATACTCAGGTCGGCAATGCCCACCGCCTGAATCGCCTCGATTTGCCAGTGCCACTGGTTGAGCTGGTAATCGTAGGTCAGCAGTTTCTCAGCATAGAGGGTTTGCAGGAGCTGGGTGATGAAAAACGGGTTGCCCTGGGTCTTGTTAAAGATCAGATCTGCCAGATCGGCACCAGGGTTGGGGTTGCCAGCTTCCCCTAATGTGTCAGCGACCAGTTGCTGCACGTGAACGGCTTGCAGGGGGGGAACGGTGATGACCTGGAGCGGCACCGGGGTTTGCTCCAGCTGGGCGATCGTCTGGGTGAGGGGATGGGCCGCATCGACTTCGTTGTCCCGATAGGCACCAATCAGCAGCAAATGATGGCTGTCTTCGTCCCGCAGCAACTGGTCAATCAGGCGCAGGGAGGCGCGATCGACCCACTGCAAATCGTCCAGAAAAATCACCAGGGGATGCCTCGGCTGACAGAACACCTGCACAAACTGGCGAAACACCCGATTAAATCGGTTCTGGGATTTCACCGCCCCCAAAACGGGCACCTTCGGCTGGGGGCCAATCATTAGCGCCAGTTCCGGAATCACATCGGTCACCACGCGGCCATTGCGCCCCAGCGCAGTCTGCAACTTTTCTCGCCATTGGGCAACTTGAGTTTCGCTCTCGGTCAACAACTGCCGGATCAGCTCCTGAAATGCCTGGATCAGCGCTGTGTAGGGAATATCCCGCGTGAATTGATCAAATTTGCCCGCGATGAAATAGCCCTGGGCCGCCACCATCGGCTTGTGTACCTCCTGGACGATGGAGGTTTTGCCAATCCCAGAGTAGCCCGTGACGAAGACCGCTTCGCTTGGTCCTTGAGGCTGGGTGATGCGCTCAAACGCTGCCATCAGCTCGGCGACTTCCGTCTCGCGACCATAGAGCTTTTGGGGAATCAGCAACCGCGGTTCGCGATCGCGACTGCCAAGCGCAAACTCTACCAGTCCATCCGCGGTATCCAGCGCCTGCTGGCAGCGCTGGAGGTCAAAGGCCAGTCCATTACTGCTCTGGTAACGGTCTTCGGCATTTTTTGCCATCAGTTTCGCCACCAGCTGCGCCAGCACCCTGGGCACCGGGGTAGGATCAGCCTGCGTAAGTACATCCAGCGGCACCGCTGCGCGGGCGATATGGCAGTGCACCAGCTCCATCGGGTTGTCTGACTCAAACGGTAGCCGACCGCTGAGCAACTCGTAGAAAGTCACCCCCAGAGCGTAAAAGTCGGTGCGGTAGTCGATACGGCGATTCATGCGACCGGTTTGCTCCGGCGACATGTAGGCTAGCGTGCCCTGAATTAACGTGGGATTGACTAGGGGTTGCTGTTCCTGATGGAGGGCGATCGCCACACTAAAATCCGCCAGCTTGACCTGCTGCGTGACGGGGTTAAACAGAATGTTGGACGGCTTAATATCCTTATGGATGACGCCCTGCTGATGAATCACTCTCAGCGCTTCGGTGAGGGCCCGCGAAATCGTAAAAAAAGATTGAAGAGAAAGCGGCGGCTGTCGGGTGTGAGCCTGTAGCGATCGCGCCCCAAAGTCCTCCAATACGATGGCCCACCCATTGCCACAGAGTTCCAGAGCATAGGGCTGGAGGATGCAGTCGCTTTCAAATTGTTGCCCAAGCTGATATTCCTGCCGCAGCCGCGTGAGTTGCTCCAGAGTAGGATATTCGGCCTTAAGTTGCTTGACCACGACCGGGCAAGCATCCTGTTCCCGCTGCCCTCGAAAGACTACACTGCGAGTACCGTTGTGCAGCATTTCCAAAAGGGCATAGCCCGGTAACGGCAAAGGTTGCATGAAATTTCAGACCGTCCAGAATGAGGACAACTCAGGGATAAAAATTTATCCCGTCGGCATTGTGCTGGCTATTTTATCGAACTACGTCAGCAATTTCTCTGGGCGGAGCAGACGTGGCGGTAGTTTTCCCAACCAAGGTCTCTGGTTTTCAGGAGCGATCGCAATTATTTACGCAACAGGGTAAGCCCTGCTGCATTTTTACTCCAGGATATAAGGGTGGTTAACTACCCATGCTTCGGCTCCGTCCTAACAGCCTTTGCCCAGCAATATCCCAACGATGGCGCATCATTCAACCGGATAGGACTGCGGTGCATCGGGCGTAAAAACTGCAGGTCTCGCCCAATATCGTCTTTTATTTTCAGGCATCCTATAGTCCTGAGGTAAATCCCACGAGCAACTATGGGCGCTATTGAAAGGACGCTTAGCCAGCCGCCACTGGTGGAATCTGGAGGAGTTGCAAGACGCTCTCACACAGCAACTCCTGCATTAATGCCAGAGGCTATAAGGTCTTTAAGGCAACGGCACGAGATAGTAAAGGCTCTCGCTTGGGCCGGAATGCCTCATTTTTTTGGGCGACCTGAAAATTATGGCATTGCCAACTCATAACCGTACGAATGCATTCATGGGGAGTCGTCAGTCCCTGACGAAACCGAAACCTGACCAGCATCTAGAGAAATCCTCCGGCTCCAGCAGCGTCGCGCAGAATTAACCACTTACGGAAGCGAAGGTTAAAAGAGTCTTGCAATTATTCGCCTTCAATTTCCTTCACTGCATTTTCGAGTTCTGATTCTAATTCTTCGGTACTGGGCAACACTTCCGGCAATTCTCCTTGGGGCAGTCGATGTTCGGCGACTGCAATCGGGTTGCTGAGGTTTCTTAGGGAATATTCAGCAGTCGTCCGATTCTTGGTCTTGCAAAGGATGATGCCAATGGTAGGGTTGTCGCCCTCAAGCCGTTCGCGCTCGTCGATCGCAGCCAAATAGAAATTCATCAGCCCTGACTGCTCAGGCTGAAACTCTCCCATCTCAAGCTGAATGACGACATAGCATCTGAGTCTAATGTGATAGAAAAGCAAATCAACAAAGTAATCCCGACCGCCTATGTCAAAGTTATAGTTGGCGCGGACGAACGAAAATCCGACTCCTAGCTCTAGCAGAAAATCGCGCATGTGCTTGGCTAGAGAACGCTTTACATCTTGCGACTTAACATCTTCAGCGATGGTTAGAAAGTCGAAGTGATATGGGTCTTTCAGAATTTCTGTCGCCATTTCCGATTGGGGCGGCGGTAGAGTGCGATCAAAATTATTGATGACGCCTTCCTGCTGCTGGTAGAGATTAGTTTCAATTTGAGCGAGTAGAATCGCTCGACTCCAGCCATGTTCAATAATTTTGTTGGCATACCAGATTCGTTTCTCTGGATCTTCAACTTTGTCAAGTAAGGTACAATTATGGCCCCACGGGATCAACGCAACAACTTGTTGCGCTGATGATTCGATGTCGGGGTAGGCGTTTGCAAAAGTCCTCATATATGTTAGGTTGCGGACGGAAAACCCTTTCATGCCAGGGAATTCAGCCTTAAGGTCTTGTGCAAGTCGTTTCACAACCATTGTTCGTGGCTTTTCTTCTTGCAAACGGGACAGGATTTCTTTGCCGATTTGCCAATACAGCCGAATCATTTCATGGTTGACAGCGATCGCCGCTTTAATCTGCGACGAGCGGATGCGTTTCTTCAAATCCTCCAGCAACTCTCTATAACTGTCTTCTGGAATTAGCTCGGACTTCGGCATATCACTCCCCTCTTGCTCTTAGTACAGCTAATAAGCCACCTCTTGCCAGTTTTCAACGCCCATATAATCACGGGCGATGTCCTTCAAAATCGTATCCTTATCAACTGAGACATTATGCCGGGTGCCGATCATAAAGCGCTGATGCACCTCATCAATAGCCGCTTCCTGCTCTTTCAAAACTTCCATGATGCTATCCTTTAGTCGCATCTTTCTTAACAATCCCCAGAGCTCTAAAAGCTATTGACAGCAATGGTTTCAGTGTTTGCTCAAGAAATTAACGATTAGCCTTAGCGGTCGTTTTAGTAACGATTAGTAACGAATCGACGAAGTTGCTTAAAGTTGAATTGATTTAATTGAAGTTGAGCGAAGTTGAGTAAACCCCGACTAAAATCGCCAGAACGCATGTGATGCAAAGGTTTGAGCGATTTCTTGATACAAAACTATAAAGTAGCGCGAGTGTTTGCTCACCGAGGCCGCGATCAATGGCGATTGAAGCACTTGCCTCAGCGATACCACCGACCGATAAGGATGCCCAAAAATTAGATATGGAAGGCTGATTGTCGTGACATTTTGGCTCAAAAATGCCTTTTGGGATCAGGCGTGATTAGATATAGAAAGATATAGAAGTTAATAAACTGTGATTTATCAAGGGTTTCAAGGTTTACCAGTCGAGCTAAGCTCAAGTCTTCAAAAGACCATTGCTGTCAGGGGAGCATAGTATGACTAAGTGTCAGAACTGATTACGCAGGAGGGTCACGAACCGTCGATCAATCGATAAACTAAGGTATCGTTGCGCAACCGTCATGATGCAGTGTCCCCATTGTCATTCTGAAAATACCCGAATCCGTCGTAACCAGACAACCAGCCTCGGCTATCCTCTGCATTTTTGCCGGAGTTGCCAGCGGAGTTTCAATGAGCGAACAGGCACCCCGTTTAATCACCTTGAGGTCCCGACCGATATCGTCTTTCAGGTCCTCTACTGCCGCCTGCGCTTCAAGCTCAGCTATCGTGATGTAGCTGAACTCTTCTGGCTGCGGGGCTTTCATTTCAGCCACGAAACGGTGCGCGAGTGGAGCGAGCGCTTTGCCCCAGAATTCGCGGAGCATATCCGCAACAAACGCCAGCAGACCTTTGGTCGTATCTGGTATGTGGACGAAACCTACACCAGAATCCAAGGTAAGTGGTGCTATCTTTATCGCGGCATCGATGAGCACGGCAATCTGCTCGATGTACGGCTGAGTGAACATCGCGACCTGGAGGCAGCCAAAGCGTTTTTCGAGCAGGTTGCGGAATTGATGGCAGAGCTACCAGAGCGCGTTGTCACCGATGGCCATAGCAGCTATCCCCGCGCCATTTCAGAGGTCTTAGGGGAAACCGTCGAGCACCAGGTCTCAAAATCAGTCCATAATCCGGTTGAGCAGAGTCATCGCAAACTAAAGCAGCGATACTATCCGACGCAAGGCTTCAGCAATGTTGAAACAGCGGGCTATTTCTGTGAGGCTGTTGAGGAACTGAATCAATTTTTGCGCGTGCGCCAGTCGATGGGAGAATTCGTGTCTCTACCGGAATATCGGCTCCAGATCCAAGCTCGGATGAGTGAACTCAGAGATATGATGAAAGCTGCGTAAGAATAAGGATGGAGTGGATCAGCATGTCCGCGATCGCTTCTTTCTTAGATAGAGTATTCAATTCTGACACTTAGTGTGTAGGTTGGGTAGAACGGAATGAAACTCAACCCCAGCAACGGTTTCGTTGGGTTACCGTCAGCGTAACCCAACCTACGGCAGAATTAGGGGTTCGAGAGTTTTGTCAGTCAATCAGGTAACCATGTTGTGCCTGACTAAAATGCCTTGAGTACACTGCGATCCAGCAAAAACATACAAACCCTTCATAAACCAAACAAAATCTTCACAGCAACATCTTGAAATACCCAATATTTGCGAGAAGTCTGCGTTTAGGTCATTTCAACAAAGATAATTGATTCATCCATAAAATTTGAATAAAGCTAGGCACAAATCCTTGTCAAATAATAATTAAATGCATTTTAGTGAGGAGGAGTATTGGTAAAAATCAAGTTATAAAAAATTCTTCAATTGAAAATATTAGAAAGCAGGAGATCAAGATAGTGAGTGCCTCAGAGAAGTTGCCCAGTTCAATGCCTACACAACACTCTGTAAATATTGACTCTGAACTCAATGATGCAGTGACTGTTGATTCAAACGTTCACAGCATTCATGAACAATTTCAGTTGCAGGTTCAGCAGCATCCTGAGAAGGTGGCTGTCTTACTACCTGTGAGCGCTAGCCAAACACCCAAGACACTGACTTATCAAGAGTTAGATCGGCGCAGCAGTTATTTGGCTGATGATCTCAGAAAACGCGGTCTCAAACCCGGTGATTTTGTCGCTATTTGCCTAGAGCGCTCTTTAGAAATGGTGGTAGCCATCCTCGGCATACTCAAAGCCGGGGCCGCCTATGTTCCCCTTGACCCTGCCTATCCAGCAGATCGCCTCGCTTTCATGCTGGCCGATGCCGATGCCCCCATCATCCTCACTCAGGCATCCCTGCGCGCCAAGCTACCCGCGACGGATGCCACCATTCTTCATTTAGAACCAGGTTGGGGGGCAGATGCGCCCCATGATGTGTCTGTTGCGCCAGTCTCGGTTACGCCTGAAGCCTTAGCCTATGTCAACTACACCTCTGGATCGACTGGGCAGCCCAAGGGCGTAGCAGTGCCCCATCGGGGGGTCCTGCGGTTGGTGTTGGGGGCAGACTACACGCCGCTAGATTGCGATCTCGTGTTACTGCAACTGGCCCCTATTTCCTTTGACGCCGCCACGTTAGAACTATGGGGACCGCTATTGAATGGCGGGCGCTGTGTCCTCTTCCCCGGCAGTGGGTTACCCGATCCCCGCGATCTGGCATGGGTGCTGCGAGACTATGGTGTCACCACCCTGTGGCTCACTGCCAGCCTGTTCAACACCCTGATCATGGATGCCCCGGAGGTGCTGGCCCCAGTGCAGGAATTGCTCACGGGCGGCGAAGCCCTGTCAGTGCCCCACATCCGCCGCGCCCAGGAACGGCTGCCCAATACCCAACTGATCAACGGCTACGGCCCCACGGAAAGTACCACCTTCACCTGCTGCTACCGCATTCCTCGCCCCTTGCCTGCGGACTGCACCAACATCCCCATCGGCTACCCCATCAATCGCACCCAAGTCTACATTCTGGACGAGCAGCAACAGCCCGTCGCCCCTGGACAACCGGGGGAACTCTACATCGGCGGCGATGGCCTCGCCCAGGGCTACTTGAACTTGCCGGAGAAAACCGCCGATCGCTTTATTCCCAATCCGTTCGTCGCCGATCCTCAATCACGGCTATATCGCACTGGGGATGTGGTACAGCAACGCCCCGATGGAGCGATCGAGTTTATCGGTCGCCAGGACAACCAGGTAAAGCTGCGGGGTTTCCGCATTGAGCTAGGGGAAATTGAGGCCGCCCTAATGGCCCATGATGGCGTCCAAACCGCCCTGGTGTTGCTGCGGGAAGACACCCCTGGCCGCAAGCGCCTGGTGGCCTACGTGACGGCAGATCATTCCCACACTCTCGACCCAGCAACTCTGAAAGTAGCCCTGCGCGATCGCCTAGCTGCCTATATGGTGCCAGAGGGGATCGTCGTCCTAGATCACATCCCCCTCACCCCCAACGGCAAAGCCGATCGCCGCGCCCTGCCGGTGCCCCCCGAAACTCCAGTTGCCAGCCCTCTACCCACCACCGCTCCTCAAACTGAGCTAGAGGTCACCCTCACGGCCATTTGGGCAGAGGTGCTA
>Ga0208218_1000547_pt1 | contig 17607 bp, 18 predicted proteins | sample HotLakmasection3_FD_184726 | JGI IMG/M metagenome (GOLD analysis project Ga0208218, IMG submission 184726) | Hypersaline microbial mat communities from Hot Lake, Washington, USA - Section #3 (SPAdes) | ecosystem: Environmental > Aquatic > Non-marine Saline and Alkaline > Hypersaline > Microbial... | reverse complement strand
TCATCAACCGCCTCAAGCAGTACCGCCGCATCGCCACGCGCTACGAAAAGCGAGCCGCCAACTACCTCACCATGGTCAAAATTGGCATGATCCGCCTGTTGCTGTAGGCTTTGCAGACACGCCCTAGTGGCGGTTCGAGTTTTAATCGACCTTTTTGGCTGTCTGTGACCGCTGTTCCAGCGTCAACATTCTTGATATCGCAAGCCTTCCCGCCACGTCGGCACATGGACCGCGCCGCCTTGCCGTGGCCCGTGTCGTCTCCACTCCCCTCCGTCTCCCCGGCCTCGCCACTGACGTACTGCATAACCCCTCGGCATTGCCGAAGCAGTTTGCCCGCCGCCGACAGGCGACCTGCAGCATGGCGTGCCCTGCCGCCGCCGCCAGTTCTACGGCGGCATACTGGGCGCGCCCCCATATCCTTGTGCCCGAGTTTCCGCGCGTACACATCCTCGGTCGCGTAGCCATGCGAATGGGCAGGCGTGTCCGGAAAGATTGAATATAAGAGGGCAGCATGGGAGCATGGTTTAGATGGCTCGCTCGTACAGTCGCATGCCGAGTTCCGCGGGTAGGGCCGTTGTAATAGCGCCTGTACGTCTGCACCGCCGGGCTTCGCGGACCAAAGACATGACGAAGGCCGTGTTCACGACCAAGGCAGAATCCGCCTACGATGATCGGCCGTGGGAGTATTATCATTTCCCAAAACAGTATCTAGGGCAGGCCGAGAATACTGTCGGCGATTTCATCGTGTACTACGAGCCGCGGCGCACCTCAGGCGATCTCGCCAGCCGGGGAGGACGCCAGGCATATTTTGCCACGGGGCGCGTTGTCGCCATCGAGCAGGATGCGAAGCGTGCGGATCACTTCTATGCGCTGATCCACGACTACCTGGAGTTCGATCGTCCGGTGCCGTTCGTAGAGGGCGTGCACTATTACGAGGGTGCGTTGCGGCGCCCGGACGGTCGGACCAACAAGGGGGCGTTCGGCCGAGCCGTCCGCCCGATACGGGACCAGGAGTACGACGCGATCCTGCGCGCCGGGTTCGATCGCGTCCTGGCCGACCTGGAGCCCCATGCGCCGCCGCCCGCCGACACGCTTCAGCCTTTTCTCGGCGTCGCCGAGGAGCCGCAAGAGCCTTTCGAACGACCGCTTGTGGAGCGGGTCGTGGCGCGGCCGTTCCGGGAGGTCGCGTTTGCGAGAAAGGTCAAGGCGGCCTACCACGACACGTGCGCATTCACCGGATTGCAGATCATAAACGGGGGCGGGCGCAGCGAGGTGCAGGCCGCCCATATCCGCCCGGTCGCGGCGGACGGCCCCGACAGCGTCCGCAACGGCGTCGCGCTTTGTGCGACCTTTCATTGGATGTTCGACCGAGGGCTGTTGTCGGTCTCCGACGATCATCGCGTTCTTATGGCGAAAGGCCGGGTGCCGGAAACCGTTGCCAGGCTCATCCTCCCCGACGGCCGGCTAAAGCCGCCCGAACCGGCTCATGCCATGCCGCATCCGCGCTTCCTGGCCTGGCACCGCAAAGAGGTATTCAAGGGAAGCTGAGTCTGAAACAGATGGTCTCGCGGGGCTCGAGCTGGATCAATCGCCCCCCAGCCACACCGGCTCCCGGTGGCCTTCCGGTGCACTGTCCGGGCAGTCGCGGTAGCTTGTTGCGCCGTCGGGGGGCGTCGTTCGGCACAGGGTGGCGGGCTTGCCGATCTGGTCGGCGTGGCGCCCACGGCGCCGGTCAGGTCGGCGCGGACCGGGTAGGCGCCGGTACGGCTGCCGCAATCAGGGCCCCGGCAACGCCGGCACGTGTCCGGATGGGCCCCGCCCGTCCGGGTACAGGACCTCCGAGCGCACTCAACCGCCGCACGCGCCGCGGGGCACGCGGCGAAGCGCCCGCCAGCACCGTCTCCTCAACACCACGCCTCGCCGGCGGCCCGGTTCCGGCCCTTCATTTCGACGATCCTCAGCAAGGCGTCGCGTTCCACGCGGTTGCGGATGGCCAGGACGGCGGCCACGTCGCAACGGGCGATGGCCTGTTCCAGCTCGTCCTGCACCTCGGCGAAGGCCTCACGGTAGAGCCGGGCCGCGAACGGGCCCTGCCGCCGCTCGATATCGGCCTCGGCCTCGGCCGCGGCGCGACTGACGGTCGCGCGGATCTTGCTGCGCAGGCTCATGACGGATCCCTCTCAATCGGCCCAGCACATACACCATCCGCTGCCGTGCAGCAAATACGAGAATGGACGTAGATTTTTTCCGAAAATGTCCAGCGGCGCGGCAACTTGCGGCAGCCGGTCGGCCGTCGCCGGGCCCGCGACCCGCGCGGAAGGCGTCACCATTCGGTCATTTGCGGTCCGTCCGGGGCCGGACTAGGATGATGCCAACCGGCCCGCTGCCTCGCACGGTCGGCCGGTACGGCTGGCTGACGGTCCCCCCATGGGTTCTCCAGGAACGCCGCGTACCCGGCCTCGTGCGCAGGCCGGACCGATGGCACGGACGGCGAACACCTGCCCGATGCCCCCACGGGGCATGGCAGCGCCGGGCTCCGCTGCGGAGCGCGGCAGCGGGCGGGCCGGCACGGCCGCGCAGCTCCCCCCTCTCCACGACCAGACCATGGCGGCGCACCCGCCGCCTCCAGGGAGAGTCGCATGCCCATCGGCACCGTGAAGTGGTTCAACACGACCAAAGGCTATGGATTCATCAAGCCGGAGGATGACGGCACGGACGTCTTCGTGCACATCTCCGCCGTGCAGCGCGCCGGCATCCCGGCCCTGAACGAGGGCCAGCGCGTCGAGTACGAGCTCGCCCGCCGCAAGGACGGCCGCACGGCCGCGGACGGCCTGCGGCTGGCCGACGACTAGCCGCCGCACCGCCGGCGGTCACTCCAGGCCGCGCACCTCCTCCACCATGTCCTGCAACTGGCGGTAGTCCCGCACCACGATGGCGTTGCCGCAGCGCTCGACCAGCCCGGCGCGGGACAGCTCGCCGAACACGCGCGCCACGGTCTCCCGCGTCGTGCTGACCCGGCCGGCGATGTCGCTGTGGGTGGGGATCGGGTAGATGCGCGCGGCGTTGCCGTCGCGCCCCTTCGTTGCCAGGCGCAGGATCTCGGCCTGCACCCGGTTGTTGGCGGCCAGCGTGCTGAGGTCGGTGATGCGCTCGGTGGAGCGGCGCACCAGCCCGGCGAGGTGGCGAATCATCAGCATGGCCACGGGCGCGTGCTCGGTGATCACGTCGCGGAACGCCGCCGGCGGCATGGCGGCGACCAGCACCCGGCTCAGCGTCACCACATTGGCGGAGCGCGGCCCGCCGTCGATCGCCGCCAGCTCGCCGAAGAAGCCGCCGGGCTCCAGATCGCTGAAGCTGATCTCGCGCCCCGACAGCGAATAGATGACGATCCGCACCCGGCCGTCGACCAGGAAGAACACGTCCTGCGAGTCGTCCATCCGGTCGATGATCTGCTCGTGGGCGGGATGGCGGCGCCAGCTGCACCGCTTCGCGAGCGCCGACCGCGCCGCCGGCGCTAGCGGCTGCAGCAAAGCGATCCCGTCCAGGGTCGCGTCCCCGGTCTGCATCTGCCCATCCTCGCCATTTGTTTGTCTTCGTTGCCCGCAAGCATAGCCGAGGCGGGCGTTCTCGGGAAGATGGCGTCAGCGCGCCGCCGCCAGCGCCGCCTCCTCGACCCGGATGCGGTGCCACAGCAGCAGGCCGTTGGCGACCGAGGCCGCCAGCGCGATCTCCCACTGGCCGAAGGCGAGCGGCAGCACCGCGATCTCTGCCGCCACGATGGCATAGTTGGGGTGGCGGCAGTAGCGGTAAGGCCCGCGCCGCACCAGCGGGGCGCCGGGCACGGTGACGATCCGCGTCGTCCAGAACCGGCCCAGGCTGGCGATCACCCAGACCCGGCCGGCCTGCAGCACCAGGAACAGGGCCAGCCAGCCCCACTGCAGCGGCGCATCGGCCGGGGTCAGCGCGAACAGCGCGGCCAGCCAGCCGCCCTGCACGAGAAAGAACAGGCGGTAGTGCCCGGCGCCGTGCTCGCGCCCGCCGGCAGCCAGCAGCCGGGCCGCGTTGCGGCGTGCCAGGACCAGCTCGGCGAGCCGCTGGGCCAGCACGGCGAGCAAGATCCACTGCGGCGGGCCGAACGGGATCATCGCACCTCACAGGTCGAGCAGCAGGAACCCGACCGAGAAGCCGGGACCCAGCGCCGTCATCAGGTGCCGCCCGCGCGCCCCGGCGGCCAGCTTCTCGGCCAGCACGAACAGCACCGTCGGCGCCGACATGTTGCCGAACCGGCGCAGCACCGCGCGTTCCGCCGCCAGCGTGCCGTCGCCCAGGCCGAAGCTGTCCTCGATCGCCGCCAGCACCTTGGTGCCGCCCGGGTGGCAGACCATGCCGTCCAGGTCGCCGGCGATCAGCCCGTGGCGGGCCAGGAAGGCGTCGGCGGCGGCGCGCATGTCGGTGCGGACGATGGTCGGGATGTCGCGCGAAAAGATCACGCCCAGGCCGTCGTCCTCGACCGACCAGCCCATCACGTCCAGGCTGTCCGGCCAGGTGTGCTCGCCCCAGGCCTGCACCACCGGGCCGCCGTCGGTGCCGTGCTCCACCAGCACCGCGGCGGCGCCGTCGCCGAACAGAGCGGTGGCGACGATGTTGTTCTTGCGCATATCGCGGCGGCGGAAGCTCAGCCCGCACAGCTCGACCACCAGCAGCAGCGTACGCGTGCCGGGCTCGGCCCGGGTCAGCGCCGCGGCGCGGGCCAGGCCCAGCACGCCGCCGGCGCAGCCCAGCCCGAACACCGGCAGGCGCGCCACGTCGCGGCGGAACGGCATGCGCTCCATCAGCCGGGCGTCCAGGCTGGGCGTGGCCACGCCGGTGCTGGACACGGTGATCAGATTGTCCACGGCGTCCGCGGTCAGGCCGGCGCGCGCCAGGCAGTCGGCGGCCGCCTCGGCCAGCAGGTCGACGGCGTTGTCCACGTACAGCGCGTTGCGGTCGGGCCAGCCGTGCGGCGACAGGTACCAGTCCGGCGGCACGCAGCTCCGCCGCGTCTCGATGCCGGCGTTGTCGAACACGCCCGCCATGCGCTCGAACAGGCCGGGCCGGTCGGCGAAGATGTCGGCGGCGTACGCGCGGGCCAGCCCCTGCGGGATGACGTGCGGCGGACCGGCGGTGGCGAGCGCGGTGATGATCGGCATGGCGGACGTACGTGTTTTGCGGTAGGACGTAGGTCGCGAGCCGCCGCTTTCATTTCCCCTTCAGGATTATATTTTTGAGAGGCCCCGGTGCGGCGGCGGCATGAAGACGCGGGGCGTGCGACGAGGCGAGGGCCGTGACGAGGAAGCGCGACCATACCGACCAGGCGCCCGATCCGAACCCGGCGCACGGGCTTGGCCTGATGGCGCGGCTGCGCGCCTACTTCTTCGCGGGCATCCTGGTCACCGCGCCGATCTTCATCACGTTCTACCTGGCGTGGCTGTTCATCAGCTTTGTCGATCAGACGGTCACGGCGCTGGTTCCGGCGCGCTTCCATCCGGAAACCTATCTGCCGTTCGGCATTCCCGGCCTCGGCGTGGTGGTGCTGGCCGTGACGCTGATCCTGATCGGCTGGTTCACGGCCGGCGTGGTCGGCCGCATGCTGGTGCGCGTCCAGGACCGGACGCTCGCCCGCATGCCGGTGGTGCGCAACGTCTACACCGCGCTCAAGCAGATCCTGGAGACGGTGCTGGCGCACAAGTCCAGCGCGTTCCGTGAGGTGGTGCTGCTGGAATATCCGCGCCGCGGCATGTGGGCGATCGGCTTCATCACCGGCGCCACGCAGGGCGAGGTGCAGAACCTGACCGAGGACGAGACGGTCAACATCTTCCTGCCGACCACGCCGAACCCGACCTCCGGCTTCCTGCTGTTCGTGCCGCGCAGCGATCTGGTGGTGCTCGACATGACGGTGGAGGAGGGCATCAAGATGGTCGTCTCCGGCGGCATCGTCACGCCGCCCGACCGCCGGCCGGCCGAGGACCGCGAGCTGCCGCAGGTCGCCACCCGCCTGCGCGGCGTCGGCCAGGCCATCGAGGAATGGGGCGACGAGGTCGCGGCCCGCGAACGGGCCGCCCGCGAGGCGGCGGCGCCGCGGACTCCGGGCGGTCCGCCGTCCCCCCAGGCCCCGGCACCCGCACCCGCGCGTCCGGCGCCGGCCCCCGCTCCGGCGCCGGCCCCGCGCGAGGGAAAACGGCCGAAGCGGCCCGCCGGCACGGCGAAGCGCAGCGGGACCGGCGGGGACTGACGGTTCCCGCAACCTCTCAACCGGAGCGCAGGTATTTCACCGCCGCGTCGCGCTCGAACAGGTAGAGCAGGACGCGCAGGGCCTGGCCGCGGTCGCCGGCCAGGTCCGGGTCGCGGGTCAGGATCAGGCGGGCGTCGTCGCGCGCCGCGGCCAGCAGGTCGGCGTGCGCGTCCAGGTCGGCGAGGCGGAAGGCGGGCAGGCCGCTCTGGCGGGTGCCCAGCACCTCGCCGGCGCCGCGCAGGCGCAGGTCCTCTTCGGCGATGCGGAAGCCGTCGTCGGTGGCGCGCAGCATGGCCAGCCGGGCGCGCGCCGCCTCCCCCAGGGGATGCTGGTACAGCAGGATGCAGGTCGCCGGCCGGTCGCCGCGGCCGATGCGCCCGCGCAGCTGGTGCAGCTGGGCCAGCCCGAACCGCTCGGCGTGCTCGACCACCATGACCGTGGCGGCGGGCACGTTGACCCCGACCTCGATCACCGTGGTGGCGACCAGCACGTCCACGCCGCCGTTGGCGAACGCCGCCATGACGGCATCCTTTTCCCCCCCTTTCAGCCGGCCGTGCACCAGGCCGACGCGCGCGCCGAAGCGCTCGCGCAGGAGCTCGTAGCGCTCGGTCGCCGCGGCCAGGTCGACCGCCTCGGACTCCTCGACCAGCGGGCACACCCAGAACACCTTGGCGCCGCGCTCGAGCTGGCGGGCGACGCCCTCGGCGACCTCGCCGATGCGGTCCAGGGGCACCGTGCGCGTGTCCACCGGCTGGCGCCCCGGCGGCTTGTCGGTCAGCCGCGACACGTCCATGTCGCCGTACGCCGTCAGTTGCAGGGTGCGCGGGATCGGCGTCGCCGTCATCACCAGCACGTCCACGGCGCGGCCCTTGCGGGTCAGCCCCAGGCGCTGGTGGACGCCGAAGCGGTGCTGCTCGTCGATCACCGCCAGCGCCAGGTCGTGGAACGCCACGTCCTCGGTCAGCAGGGCATGGGTGCCGACGGCGATGTGCACCGACCCGTCGGCCAGCCCGGCCAGCACCTCCGCGCGGCGGCGGCCCTTGTCGCGGCCGGTCAGCACCTCGACCCGCACGCCGGCCGCCGCGGCCAGCGGCTGCAGCGTCTCCAGGTGCTGGCGGGCCAGGATCTCGGTCGGCGCCAGCAGGGCGGCCTGCGCGCCGACCTCCACCGCGGCCAGCATGGCAAACAGGGCAACGACCGTCTTGCCGCTGCCGACGTCGCCCTGGAGCAGGCGCAGCATGCGCGTCTCCGCCGCCATGTCGCCCATGATCTCGGCCACGGCCATGCGCTGCGACGGCGTCAGCGAAAAGGGCAGGGCGGCCTCGGCCCGGCTTTGCAGGCGCACGTCGCCGCACAGCGAGCGGCCCGGCAGCCGGCGCATGGACGCGCGCACCAATGCCAGGGCGAGCTGGTTGGCCAGGATCTCGTCATAGGCCAGCCGCGCCCGTGCCGGGGCCAGCGGCGCCAGGTCGGCCTCGGACTCCGGCGCGTGCGCGGCGGCGACGGCCTCGCGCCAGGCCGGCCAGCCCTGGCGGTCGCGCCACGCCGGGTCCTGCCATTCGGGCAGGTCCGGTGCGCGCTCCACCGCGGCGGCGACGGCCCTGGCCAGGGTCTTCGGCGCCAGGCCGGCGGTCATCGGGTAGACCGGCTCGACCGCGGCGACCTCGTCCAGGCGGTCGGCCGGCTCCACGTAGTCCGGGTGGGCGATCTGGCGCAGGCTCTGAAAGATATCGACGCGGCCGCTGACCACGCGCGTGGCGCCGACCGGGAGGATCTTGGTGAGCCATTCCCTGTTGCCGTGGAAATAGATCAGGTCGATGGTGCCGGTGTCGTCGGCGCAGCGCACCCGGTAGGGCGCGCGGTGCGTGGTCGGCGGCGGGATGTGGCCCTCGACCCGCACCGTCAGCGTGGCCACCCGCCCGACCTCGGCGTCGGCCACCGTCGGCGCGTGGCGACGGTCGATCAGACCGGACGGCAGGTGCCAGAGCAGGTCGACCACCTTCGGCCCGGCCAGCTTTTCGATGAGCTGGGCGACCTTCGGCCCCACCCCGGGCAGCGCCGAGACCTCGGCGAACAGCGGGAACAGGATGTGCGGACGCATTGCGGGCTCTGTCTAGACCGGATCCGTCCGCGGGACCAAGGGCAGGCGACTGCGACATCCGGCGGCCCGCGCTTTGCGGCGGCCGGTTTGAAGGATATATCTACGGCATGTCCGTTCCATCGGCGATGCCAATCCGCGCCGCACGGGAGCCGAATGCGCCATGACGGTTGCACTGGACGAGCAGCTTGCGACATATGACGGCGACTTCTGCGCCTGGCTGGAGCAGCAGGCCGCGCTGATCCGTGCCGGCCGCTTCGACCTGCTCGACGTTGAGAACATCGCTGAGGAGCTGGAAGGGTTGAGCCGGTCGGACAAACGGGCTTTGCGGAGCCACCTTAAGACCGTCATCCTGCATCTGTTGAAGTGGCAGATGCAGCCCTGGTTGCGCAGCAAGAGTTGGAAGACATCCATTCGTAATGCGCGGAAGGAAGCGCTCCAGTTGGTCAAGGACAGCCCCAGCCTTCGTCCGAGTTTGTCCTCCTTCGTCGCAGATGTGTATTCTGATGCTGTCGAGGATGCCGCGAGCGAGACAGACTTGCCGGAAGGGCGTTTTCCCGACAAATGTCCTTATACTTTGGAGCAGATTCTGGACCATGACTTCCTTCCGGATGCGGAATGAAGTTGCGACGGGAGTCATCGGATTGCTGACGAACCTCGGTAACCGATCGGAATTGAGCAGCAGCGGGACAAGACATGACGGTTGCACTGGACGAGCGGATCGCGACATATGACGGCGACTTCTGTGCCTGGCTGGAGCAGCAGGCGGCGCTGATCCGCGCCGGCCGGTTCGACTTGCTCGACGTGGAGAACGTCGCCGAGGAGCTGGAAGGGTTGAGCCGGTCGGACAGGCGGGCCCTGGAGAGCCACCTGACGGTGGCCATCCTGCACCTGCTGAAGTGGCAGATGCAGCCGGACCTGCGCGGCAAGAGCTGGGATGCCTCCATTTGCAAGGCGCGCCGGGCGGTTCTCAAGCTGGTCGCCGACAGCCCGAGCCTGCGGCCGAGGCTGCCGGCGCTGGTGGCGTCCGCCTATGCCGATGCCGTCCTGGACGCTGTGCGGGAAACGCCTTTCTCAAAGAAGGATTTCCCCGAGGAGTGCCCATTCACGGTGGGCCAGATCCTGGACGAAGAGTTCTATCCCGACAGGGATTGAGGCAGGGAAGGCGCCCCATACGGGAGACGACCAGCCATGACGGTTGCACTGGACGAGCGGATCGCGACATATGACGGCGACTTCTGCGCCTGGCTTGAGCAGCAGGCCGCCCTGATCCGTGCCGGCCGGTTCGACCTGCTCGACGCGGAGAACGTCGCCGAGGAGCTGGAAGGGTTGAGCCGGTCGGACCAACGGGCTTTGCGGAGCCATCTCAAGACTGTCATCCTGCATCTGCTGAAGTGGCAGGAGCAGTCCTGGCTGCGCAGCAAGAGTTGGAAGGCATCGATCGATAATGCACGGGAAGAGGTGTTCGAACTGATCGAAGACAGTCCGAGTCTCCGTCCAACACTGCCAGCGCATGTGGCGAAGGCCTATCCTAAAGCCGTCAATGACGCTGTGAGCGAGATGGGATTGCCAAAGAGGCGTTTCCCCCGTGAATGCCCTTATTCTGTGGAGCAGATTCTGGACCATGACTTCCTTCCGGATGCGGAATGAAGCTGTGGCGAGGGGGCAGAGTGTATCCGGACGGATTCGATCCTTCGACAGCAGGTAGTCCGTCCGGGTATCAGTCATCGGGATGCCTGACCAACCTTGGTAACGGATCATGATCGGGCAGGAGCCGGGCAAGCCATGACGGTTGCGCAGGACCACCATCTTGTCTCATATGAGGATGATTTTTGCGCTTGGCTGGAGCAGCAGGCTGCCTTGATGCGTGCAGGCTGCCTCGACCTGCTCGATATCGAGAACATCGCCGAGGAACTGGACGCCTTGGGTCGGTCGGACAGCCGGGCGCTCGACAGCCACTTCAAGAACCTCCTCGTGCACCTGTTGAAGTGGCAGATGCAGCCGTGGCGACGCAGCAACAGCTGGCGTAACTCGATCGACAATTCGCGGCAAGCCATCGCAAAGTTGACCGCGGACAGCCCCAGCCTGCGGCCACGACTCCCGCTGGTCATCCAGAATACGTATCACGATGCCGTGCGGCAGGCGTCACTCGAAACGCGGATCCCCGAGAGATACTTCCCCGCCCGGTGTCCCTATTCGATGGATCAGCTCTTGAACAAGGATTTTCTCCCCGAAAGCCGGAACTTACATTGCCGCGGCACCCTGTCCGCCAACCGTGCGGCACCACCACCGGCCGCCCCCGCGAGACCCGAAGGCTCCACATGTCCGAGATGACCGAGACGTCCCCGGTTGACGAGACCGACCCGATCTACGTCCAGCGCCGCATGCTGCGGTTCCGGAGCTGGCACCGCGGCACCAAGGAGGCCGACCTGCTGCTCGGCAGCTTCTGCGACCGTTACGTGAACACGTTCACGCCGGAGCAGCTCTGCCGCTACGAGGCGTTGCTCGAGGCCGCCGATCACGACATATTCAACTGGAAGCTCGGCCGCGCGCCGGTGCCGCCCGAGCGCGACGACGACGTCATGGCGCTGCTCAAGACGCACAATTTCGTTGACGTGATCGACAGCTGACCCGACCGCTTTGACCGCAATGGACCTCGATCCCGCCCGGCCGGGCCGCCGCGTCGTCGCCGGCGCGCCCGAGGGCCACGACGCCCGCGTCCTGGCCGAGTTCGCCCGCCGCCGCGGCGACCTGGGCGTGCTGCACGTCGCCATCGACGATGTCCGCGCCGCCCGCCTGGCCGAGACGCTGGCGTTCTTCGACCCCGGCCTGGAGGTGATCACCTTCCCGGCGTGGGATTGCCTGCCCTACGACCGCGTTTCCCCGAACGGCGAGATCGTCGCCCGCCGCATCGCCGCGCTGACCGCCCTGCGGTCGGCGGGCACGTCCGGGCGGCCGCGGCTGGTGCTGACCACCGTCAACGCGGTCCTGCAGCGGGTGCCGCCGCGCAGCGCCTTTGCCGAGGCGACCTTCGCCGCCCGCCCCGGCGACCGCGTCGACCTGGACGCCCTGCAGGCGTACCTGGTCCGCAACGGCTACGGCCGCGCCCAGACCGTGCGCGAGCCGGGCGAGTACGCCGTGCGCGGCGGCATTGTCGACCTGTTCCCGCCGGGCAGCGACGAGCCCTTGCGCCTGGACCTGTTCGGCGACGAGCTGGAGGCGGTGCGCTCGTTCGACTCGCTGACCCAGCGCACCACCGGCACGCGCGACGTCGTCGCCCTCATGCCGATGAGCGAACTGTCGCTCGACCCGGACTCGATCGGCCGGTTCCGCTCCGGCTACCGCGACCTGTTCGGCGCCGTCACCGGCGACGACCCGCTCTACGAGGCGGTCAGCGAGGGCCGCAAGCACGCGGGCATGGAGCACTGGCTGCCGCTGTTCCACGCCTCCATGGAGACGCTCCCGGACTACGTCCCCGGCGCCATGGTCACCCTCGACCACCAGGCCGAGGAGGCGCGCGACTCCCGCCTGGGCCAGATCGCGGAGTTCTATGACGCGCGCCGCACCTTCATGGCCGCCGGCGCCCAGGGCGGCGTGCAGTCCGGCGCGCCGGTCTACAAGCCGCTGCCGCCCGACCGCCTGTACCTGACCGGTGACGAATGGGAGAGCCAGCTCGCGCCCCGCGCGGTCGCCCAGCTCTCCCCGTTCGCGCCCGCGGGGGAGGGGGCGTTTGACGCCGGCGGGCGGCGCGGCCGCGACTTCGCCGACGCCCGCGCCCAGCCCGACGTCAACCCGTTCGACGCCGTCCGCGAGCACGCCGGCGCCCTGCGCGCCGACGGCCGCCGCGTCATGATTGCCGGCTACACCGCCGGCGCGCGCGAGCGCCTGTGCCACCTGCTGCACGAGCACGGCATGACCGAGGTCGCCGCGGCCGGCGGCTGGGCCGAGGCGCAGGAGCTCGACGGCCGGCGCGTCGCCGCGGTTGTGCTACCCATCGAAAACGGCTTCACCGCGCCGGACCTGGCGGTCATCACCGAGCAGGACATCCTGGGCGAGCGCCTGGCCCGGCCGGTGCGCCGGCGCCGCCGCGGCGACCAGTTCATCGCCGAGGTCTCGTCGCTCGCGCCCGGCGATCTGGTCGTGCACGCCGACCACGGCATCGGCCGCTACGAGGGGCTGGAGACGCTGACCGTGTCAGGCGCCCCGCACGACTGCCTGCGCCTGGTCTACGCCGACGGCGACAAGCTGTTCGTGCCGGTCGAGAACATCGAGGTGCTGTCGCGCTTCGGGCCGGAGGAGGCCGGGGCGGCGCTGGACAAGCTGGGCGGGGCCGGCTGGCAGGCGCGCAAGGCCCGCGTCAAGAAGCGGCTGAAGGACCTGGCCGAGGAACTGCTGCGCATCGCCGCCGCGCGGCACCTGAAGCAGACCGAGCCGCTGCAGCCGCCGGAAGGCCAGTACGACGCGTTCGCCGCCCGCTTCCCCTATCCGGAGACCGAGGACCAGCTGCGCGCCATCGAGGAGGTGCTCGACGACCTGAACGCCGACAAGCCGATGGACCGGCTGATCTGCGGCGACGTCGGCTTCGGCAAGACCGAGGTGGCGCTGCGCGCCGCCTTCATCGCGGCGATGAACGGCGGTCAGGTCGCCGTGGTCGTGCCGACCACGCTGCTCGCCCGTCAGCACTGCCGCACCTTCCAGGAGCGGTTCCGCGGCTTTCCGGTGCGCGTCGGCCTGCTGTCGCGGCTGGTCTCGGCCAAGGACACCAAGGCGGTCAAGGACGGCCTGGCCGACGGCAGCGTCGACGTGGTCGTGGGCACGCACGCGCTGCTGGGCAAGGGGATCAAGTTCAGCCGCCTTGAATTGCTGATCGTCGACGAGGAGCAGCATTTCGGCGTCAAGCAGAAGGAACGGCTCAAGCAGCTCCGCGCCAACGTCCATGTCCTGACTTTGACCGCCACGCCGATCCCGCGCACCCTGCAGATGGCGCTGACCGGCGTGCGCGAGCTGTCGCTGATCGCCACGCCGCCGATCGACCGGCTGGCGGTGCGCACCTTCGTGCTGCCGTTCGATCCGGTGATCGTCCGCGAGGCAATCCTGCGCGAGCACTTCCGCGGCGGACAGACCTATTATGTCTGCCCGCGGCTGGAGGACCTGCCCAAGGTCTTCGACCAGCTCAAGGAGCTGGTGCCGGAGGTCAAGATCGCCGTCGGCCACGGCCGCATGGGGGCCGGTCAAATCGAGGAGGTCATGTCCGGCTTCTACGACCGGCAGTACGACGTGCTGCTCAGCACCTCGATCGTCGAGTCCGGCCTGGACATCCCCTCGGCCAACACCCTGGTCATTCACCGCGCCGACATGTTCGGACTGGCCCAGCTCTACCAGCTGCGCGGGCGCATCGGCCGGTCCAAGGTGCGCGGCTACGCCTACCTGACCCACGAGCCGCGCAAGGCGCTGTCGCAGACCGCCAAGCAGCGCCTGCACGTGATCGAGACGCTGGACAGCCTGGGCGCCGGCTTCTCGCTGGCCAGCCACGACATGGACATCCGCGGGGCGGGCAACCTGCTCGGCGAGGAGCAGTCCGGCCACATCCGCGAAGTGGGCGCCGAGCTGTACCAGCAGATGCTGGAGGAGGCGGTGGCGGCGGCGCGCGGCGGGCTGGCCGCCGAGGAGGTCGAGGACCAGTGGACGCCGCAGATCAACCTCGGCATGCCGGTGCTGATCCCGGAGGGCTACGTCGGCGACCTGCACGTGCGGCTGGACCTGTACCGGCGCATCTCCCGGCTGGTCGACCGCGCCGAGATCGACGCCTTCGCTGCCGAGCTGATCGACCGATTCGGCCCGCTGCCCGACGAGGTCGAGAACCTGCTGACGCTGATCGCCTTGAAACGCCTGTGCAAGGCGGCCGGCGTGGAGAAGCTGGAGGCCGGGCCGAAGGGCGCGGTCGTGTCGTTCCGCAACAACAACTTCGCGCGGCCGGACCGGCTGGTGCAGTTCATTGCGAAGCAGGCCGGCGTCGTCAAGCTGCGCCCGGACCACAAGCTGGTGCTGCTGCGTACCTGGCAATCGCCGCAGGGCCGGGTGGACGGCGCGCGCAAGCTGGTCGAGCGGCTGGCCAACCTGGCGGCTTAACGACCGCGCGCGGCGGCCGGATTCAGCCGGTCAGCGCCGGGGCGGCCGGCGTGCGCGACTCCGGTCGGAACTCCGTCTCGGCCACGGCTTCGGCCAGGTCGAACAGCGGCAGGAACACGTTCGGCTCCTGCGCGCCGGACAGGGCGAAGCGGCCGCCGAACACGTAGCAGGGCACCGCCTGGATGCCCATCTGCCGGGCCGACATGTCGGCGGCCCGCACCGCGGCGCGGTCCTGGTCGCCGGCCAGGTAGTCGTGTGCAGCCTGCGGATCGGCGCCCATGTCCGCCGCGACCGCAGCCAGCACCTCGTGCCGGCCCAGGTCCATGCCGCGCTGGAAGTAGGCGGAGAACAGCGCGTCCGCGGCGGCCGAAGCGTCGATCCCGGCTCCGGTCAGGAACCGCAGCAGCCGGTGGGCGTCGAGCGTGTTCGAGGTGCGGGTGATCGCGTTCAGGTTCAGGGTCAGGCCGTCGCGCGCCGCCGTCTCGGCAACCATCGCATAGACCTGCACGGCCCGCTCGACCCCGCCGAACTTGGCGGCCATGTAGGCGCGCCGATCCATGCCTGCGGCCGGGATGTTCGGGTTGAGCTGATAGGGGCGCCAGGATACCTCCAGCGGCAGTCGCGGCCGCTCGGCCAGGGCCCGCTCCAGCCGGCGCTTGCCGATAAAGCACCAGGGGCAGACGAAGTCCTGAAACACCTCGATGAGCATGGTCCCGACCATACCCCTTTACGCCCCTCCACGCGAGGCCGAAGGGCACGGCGGCGAAACGAAACGCACGCCTCGGTGAACGCCTTGTTAACCGTCCGGACGATACCGTCCAGGCGGGTGTGCAATCATGAGGCTTCGGCCATGGCCGACGACTATCTGGCCCGCGCGGTCGCCGCGGCTCTGGCGCAGGCGACCGGCGACCGCACCGCGGCGCAGCGCCTGCTGCTGCGCCGGGCGGCCGGCGACGGGCGGCTGCTCAAGGCCCTGGTCGGGCCGTTCATGCCCGGCATCGTCGCCCGCGCGGTGGAGCGTCATGCCACCGCGGTTCCGCCGCGCGCCGCGGCCCGCCCGGCCCGCCAGCGCCCGCTCGGCGCCGCCGACCTGGACGCGGTGATCGGCCGGCTCGGCGACACCATCGGCCGGGCCGAGCCCGGCTCCCCGGCCGCCCGCCTGCTCGGCCGCGAGCCCCGCCACAAGGCCGGCCCCGGCCACGAACAGGCCCTGCGCACGATCTGCAAGGCGTTCGCGCGCAAGCGACTGGAGGGGGAGGCGGTATAGCGCCCGCCATCGCCCTGCCGCTATGCGCCGGCGAACGGGTGGCGCGCCAGCCCGCGGAACGGCTCCCGCCGCTCCGGCTGCCAAACAAGCGACAGCGCATCGATTGCCAGCGGGTCGTCCGCCAGCGGTGTTGCGCGCGGCGCCAGGGCGGCCAGGGCGCGGTCGCGGGTCGCCGGATCCAGGTTGCCGGTCAGGGTCATGTGGAACCGGAACTCGTCCATCACGTAGGGATAGCCCCACTGCTCCAGCAGCGCCCGCTGCCGGTCCGACAGGGCGGACGGGTTGCGCCGGGCCCGGTCGCGGTCCGACAGGGGCGCGCGGAACGGGTCGAACGTGCGCACCACGTCGGCGGCCAGCGCGTCCAGAGCCGGGCAGGGCGCCGACGGCACCAGCGCCACGAACCCGCCCAGCGTGCCCAGCCTCGGCGGCGGGGCCTTGACCGGCGCCCGCGCCGCGGCGAAGTCCGCCACCGCCGCCAGCAGTTCTTCCTCCGTCCCACCCTCGGCCAGTTCGAACGGCGCCTTCAGGGTGCCGTGGAAGCCGTACGGGCGCGCCGCCGCGGTCACCGCCGCCACGTCCAGGCCCGGCACCTCCGGCTGTGGCACGGTCTCCCCGGTCGCGACGTCATACCCGAGCCACCGGTTGCCGACCTCGGCGAGCCGGCTGCCCGGCGGCGGCGTATAGAAGAGCGCGTAGCGGGCCATGGGCGGCGGGTCTCCCTTCAGCGGAACAGCCGGTCGAAGCGGGCCAGGTAGGCGTCCTTGACCTCGTTGGGCGGGCGCGGGACCAGCGGCTCCGACCGCGCCTTGCGCCGGTAGCCGAGCACGCGGCGCGCCTCCGCCTCGTCGAACCCGGCCAGGTCGACCGCCTCGGAGAACGCCGCGGTCTTGTCGGCGCGCTTGATCACCCGCGCGATGTCGGCGGGCAGGCACGGCGGCAGGCCGAAGCGGATGTGTACGGCCTCCTGCAGCAGCGACTCGATGCGCTTGTAGTCGCCGCCGACCGCCGCCTTGAACGGCGTGATCATGTCGCCGATGACGTACTCCGGCGCGTCGTGCAGCAGCGCCGCCAGCCGCCAGCGGCGCTCCAGGCCGGGCTGCTCGGCGCGCGCCAGGTCCTCCACCAGCAGGCAGTGCTCGGCGACGGAGAACGCGTAGTCGCCGCGCGTCTGGCCGTTCCAGCGCGCGACCCGGGCCAGGCCGTGGGCGATGTCCTCGATCTCGATGTCCACCGGCGAGGGCTCGAGCAGGTTGAGGCGGCGGCCGCTGAGCATGCGTTGCCAGGCGCGCATCCGGGGCTTTCGTCGGCAAGGGCGGGACGGCGGCCGGACCCGGCCGCGGCGTTCGAGCGGCACCGTTACCGGGCGGCACGGTGCGCGTCCAGCCCTTGTGCGGCCGTTTGCTCGGGGCGGCGCCGGGATAACGATCCGTTAAGGCTCGGCCGGTCATGATGACGCGACTCGTTCTCAGGCGATGCCTGCGGATGAACGGACGTGCCGGGAGTCGCGCGCGCCATGCTCGTCAATCCCGCCGGTGCCGCGCCATTGCGCTTCAGCGGCGTTGCCGCACCGGCCGCCGGCCAGCCTGGGGCGCCGCCGCCGCAGCGGGGCGCCGCCCCGCCACCCGGTCCGGGTGCCGCTGCGGCGCCCGCTGCGGCCGCCCCGGTCGCGGCAACCGAGACGGCGGCGGCGGTGCGGCCGCCGGACAAGGCCGAGAGCCAGGGGAATCGGGTGAACGGTTCATGCGGCGATGAGGCTTGCGAGGAAGTCGTCGTCCCAGGCGGCGACTTTGCGGCGGACGCGGATGGAGTCCTTGCCCGGCGCTCTGCGGATCAGGTTGTAGG
>Ga0208218_1000535_pt1 | contig 17884 bp, 14 predicted proteins | sample HotLakmasection3_FD_184726 | JGI IMG/M metagenome (GOLD analysis project Ga0208218, IMG submission 184726) | Hypersaline microbial mat communities from Hot Lake, Washington, USA - Section #3 (SPAdes) | ecosystem: Environmental > Aquatic > Non-marine Saline and Alkaline > Hypersaline > Microbial... | reverse complement strand
CGGCCGCGTGCTCATGGTCGTCCCTCGGCATCGCCGACCGTTACCGTACGCTCAGTGATCGCAGCCATACTTCAGCTTCCTCGGCGCCGGCCGTGGCGCAGGATCGCTATTGTGCTACGCAGAGATGAAGATTCGGTTAACGGCGAATGGGAGACGGACGATGCGGCTTTCGGCGGTTCTGGAGACCGTGCTCTACGTCGACGATCTGGATGCAGCGGCCGATTTCTACGGCGAGGTGCTCGGCCTCGACGAGGTGAGCAGGCGGCCCGGGCTCTTCGTCTTCTTCCGGCTGGACACCCAGATGCTGCTGTTGTTCGTGGCGGAGGCGGCGGCCGAGAGCAGCAAGGTACCGCCGCACGGTGCCGTGGGCCCCGGCCATGTCTGCTTCGCCGTTGCGGACAACGAGCTCGAACCCTGGGCCCGCCGGCTGGAAGCCAGCGGAATCAGCATCGAGCAGTGGCAGCACTGGCCGAAGGGCGGGCGATCGATCTATTTCCGCGATCCCGCCGGTAACAGCCTGGAGCTGGCCAGTCCGCGGATCTGGGGGTTTTCCGAAGACTTGTCCACAGGCGATCAGGCCGACTGAGTATCGACTGAGGCCACTCAGCGAGCGCTCGTCGGAACCGTTCAGGGGCGCCAGGCTTCGTAGTCGCCCGTGGCGGCATCACGCTTGCCACCGCGCTTCTCGTGCCCGGGCGGGACGTAGGCCTGGGCGGTGCCGGAGAGGTTGGGGAGGTGCTGCTTCTCCCAGAATTTCTCCTTCATCGGCTCTTCGGAAGGGGCCTTCTCGCGGTTCTTGTGCAGCCAGGCGTTCCAGCCGGGGGCCACCGCACTCGCCTCGATATCGCCGTCCCCGGCGTAGACCACCCAGCGCCGCTCGGTCCGCCAGTCACCCGTGTGACCGCGCTCGCGGTAGTAGACGTTGCCGAGCTCGTCCTCGCCGACCTTCTCGCCGCGCCGGCGGGTGAAGAGCAGCGTGCCGAGGCGGTTCTGCGCGAGCCATTTCAAGATCGACACGGGTGACGTTCTCCCATTGGGACGGACGAGGGCGACGGACGGGGCGAGGCGGGCGCTGCCACGTCGTCGGCATCTCGGGTTTATGCACGGCCGGTCCGACAGCGTCCAGCCACGAGGCATCGGACGCGACGCCGCGCGCGGGGCAGGCGGGGCAGGCGGGGCTGCGGCCCCGTTTGTGGACAACTCGGGAAAACCAGCTTGTGGATAAGGTCGGATAACCGCCGCGGCTGAGTTCAGCTGAGTCGAATGAGTTCGGCTCAGCCGAACGAACATGCAACCCGAAGCGCGTCGTTGTCCACCGTGAAGGCGCTTTGTCCACAGGCGCGGAACGTCGATGATCGGCATGATTGATCCTGCCTGATGCGATGCCGGCCTCAGCGGCGGCTGGAGTGTTGCTCAGGAGCGCTCCAGTTCGCTTCTGGTCGTTGTTCGGCGCGGCGTGCATGGCGGGACGGCAACAGTCGCCCGCCGGCAGGCGCGAATCGCGGCCGTTACACAATATGTTGTTGTGCGCCTGTCAGCGCGTCGTATATCTGGGGAAACGAGGTTGTCGTGGGTCGCTCTGTGGCGGCTTCGAGCTTCGATCTCGGCGGATCGGCAGCAAGCTGCGCCCAGCTGCGCTCGCAAAAAACCGGCGCGAGCGGCGCGCTGGCCGCGGCTTGTTGTTGAGATTCGCGGCGGGCGGTTCTAAACTGATCGTTGAGTGATCGAGGGATCACTCGGCGCTGATCGTCGGATCCGCTTCGACGCGACCGCAGAGATGGACCACCGGTGTGCGACGGGTTTGACGAACAAGACGAGAACATTCTAGTCTTGCAGCGACGAGGAGATCAGTGTCGATGAAGATCGAGCGTGCCTTTACCGAAGCCGGCGCTTCGCCCTATGCGGCGATGGCCTTCCGCACGGCGTCGAGCGAAATCCGCAACCCCGACGGGTCGGTGGTCTTCGCGCTCGATGCCGTCGAGGTCCCGGCCGCCTGGTCACAGGTCGCGATCGATGTTCTGGCACAGAAATATTTCCGGAAGGCCGGCGTCCCGGCGAAGCTGAAGCCGGTCGAGGAAAAGGGTGTCCCCACCTGGCTCTGCCGCCGGGTCGCCGACGAGGCCGCGCTGGAGACGTTGCCCGAGGCCGAGCGCTACGGCAGCGAGACCAAGGCCCAGCAGGTGTTCGACCGGCTCGCCGGGGCCTGGACCTATTGGGGCTGGAAGGGCGGCTATTTCGGTTCGGAGGAGGACGCCCGGGCCTTCTTCGACGAGATGTGCTTCATGCTGGCCAAGCAGATGGCCGCCCCGAACTCGCCGCAGTGGTTCAACACCGGGCTCTTCTGGGCCTACGGCATCGACGGTCCGGCGCAGGGCCACTTCTATGTCGACGAGACGACCGGCAAGGTGCACGCCTCCACCTCGGCCTACGAGCGGCCGCAGCCGCACGCCTGCTTCATCCAGTCGATCCAGGACGACCTGGTCAACGGCGGCGGCATCATGGACCTCTGGGTCAGGGAAGCCCGGCTGTTCAAATACGGCTCCGGCACCGGCACCAACTTCTCCAACCTGCGCGGCGAAGGCGAGCGGCTCTCGGGCGGCGGCAAGTCGTCCGGCCTCATGTCGTTTCTGAAGATCGGCGACCGGGCGGCGGGGGCGATCAAGTCCGGCGGCACCACGCGGCGGGCGGCCAAGATGGTCATCGTCGATGTCGATCACCCGGACATCGAGGAATTCATCAGCTGGAAGGTGACCGAGGAGCAGAAAGTGGCGGCACTCGTCGCCGGCTCGAAGCTCCTGGCGCGGCACGCCAACGCCATCATCGAGGCCTGTCACGGGGCCGCCGACGTGCGCGAGGCCGAGCGCTTCGATCCCAAGACCAACCCGGCGCTCAAGCTCGCCGTCAAGGCCGCCAGGAAGGCGCTGTTGCCGGACGGCTCGATCCAGCAGGCGATCCTGCTGGCCCGCCAGGGCTACCAGGGGGTCGAGGTCCCCACCTACGACGCCGACTGGGACAGCAACGCCTATCTCACGGTCTCGGGGCAGAACTCGAACAACTCGGTGCGAATCAGCGATCCCTTCTTCCAGGCGGTGCAGCAGGACCGCGAGTGGCCGCTGACCGCGAGGCGCACCGGCGAGGTGGCCAAGACCGTTCGGGCCAAGGACCTCTGGGACAAGATCTGCTTTGCCGCCTGGGCGAGTGCCGATCCGGGCGTGCAATACGACACCACCATCAACGACTGGCACACCTGCCCCGCGGACGGGCGGATCAACGCGTCCAACCCGTGCTCGGAATACATGTTCCTCGACGACACGGCGTGCAATCTCGCGTCCTTGAACCTCATGCAGTTCAAGAACCACGACGGCACGTTCCGGGTCGCCGAGTTCGAGCACGCCGTCCGTCTCTGGACGCTGGTCCTCGAGATCTCGGTCATGATGGCCCAGTTTCCGGCCGAAAAGATCGCCGAGCTCAGCTACAAGTTCCGGACCCTCGGCCTCGGCTACGCCAATATCGGCGGCCTCCTGATGGCCTCCGGCATCCCCTACGACAGCGACGAGGGGCGGGCCTATTGCGGGGCGATTACCGCGTTGATGACCGGTGTCGCCTACGAGGTCTCGGCCGAGATCGCGGGCGAGCTCGGCGCGTTTCCCGGCTATCCCGCCAATCGCGAGTCGACCCTGCGGGTGCTGCGCAACCACCGCCGCGCCGCGCACGGGCAGGCCAGCGGCTACGAGGGCCTGGCCACCCTGCCGGTACCGCTCGACCACCACCATTGCCCCGACCGGGCGCTGCTCGGCGCCGCTGTCCGCGCCTGGGACGACGCGGTCGCCATGGCCGAGCAGCACGGGGTGAGGAACGCCCAGGTCTCGGTGATCGCGCCCACGGGCACGATCGGCCTGGTCATGGACTGCGACACCACCGGGATCGAGCCGGACTTCGCGCTGGTCAAGTTCAAGAAGCTCGCCGGCGGCGGCTTCTTCAAGATCATCAACCGGATGGTGCCGACAGCACTCGAGACGCTGGGTTACGACCGCACGCAGATCGAGGCGATCACCCGCTATGCGGTGGGTCACGGCACGCTCGAGGGGGCCCCCGGCATCGATCATGCCAAGCTCGCGGCCAAAGGCTTCACGCCCGAGATCCTGGAGAAGCTGGAGGCGGGTCTGCCGACCACCTTCGACATTCGCTACGCCTTCAATCGCTACAGCCTCGGCGATTCGTTCTGCAAGAACGTGCTCGGCTTCAGCGAAGCGCAGCTCTCGGACATGCGCTTCGACATGTTGCAGGCCCTGGGCTTCTCCAAGGACGAGATCGAGCGGGCCAACGCCTTTTGCTGCGGCACCATGACGATCGAGGGGGCGCCCGAGTTGAAGCCCGAGCATCTGCCGGTCTTCGACTGCGCCAATCCGTGCGGCCGGATCGGCAAGCGCTTTCTTTCGGCCGCCTCACATATCCGGATGATGGCGGCAGCCCAGCCGTTCATTTCGGGTGCCATCTCCAAGACCATCAACATGCCGGCGACGGCCTCGGTCGAGGACTGCCGCGATGCCTACCTCGAGGGCTGGCGGCTCGGCGTCAAGGCGCTCGCCCTCTACCGTGACGGCTCGAAGCTGAGCCAGCCGCTCTCGTCGATGCTCGCCGACGACGTCGAGGAAGACGATGACGAGAGCCAGGAGGCCTCGCAGGTCGAGCGGATCGTCGAGGTCACCGAGCGGGTGGTCGAGCGCTTCGTCAACGGCCGCCGGAAGCTGCCGACCCGGCGCAAGGGCTACACGCAAAAGGCCATCGTCGGCGGCCACAAGCTCTATCTCAGGACCGGCGAGTACGAAGACGGGGCCTTGGGCGAGATCTTCGTCGACATGCACAAGGAAGGGGCCGCCTTCCGCTCGCTGATGAACAGCTTCGCCATCTCGGTCTCGATCGGCCTGCAATACGGCGTGCCGCTCGAGGAGTTCGTCGAGGCCTTCTCGTTCACCCGGTTCGAGCCGTCCGGCGTGGTGCAAGGCAACGACACCATCAAGATGGCGACGTCCGTTCTCGACTACATCTTCCGCGAACTCGCCGTCTCCTACCTCGACCGTACCGACCTCGCCAATGTCGATCCGCAGGCACTTCGCCACGACGCCATCGGCGAGGGCACGCGGGAAGGCGACATGGGCGAGCACGTGGCCCAGATCGCGTCGGCCGGGTTCATCCGCGGCAACCTCCGGCTGCTCGCCGGCGGGGCGAGCCAGAGCGAAACGGCGGATGCGCAGATGAAAGCCGCGGGTGGGGCAGGGGGGACGAGCGCCGTCGCCACCTTCGCCCGCGACAGCAACACGGTTTCCAGAGACAGCCGCCGCCAGCAGGCGGAGATCGCCCGGCTCCAAGGCTACGAGGGCGACCCCTGTTCGGCGTGCGGCAACTTCACGCTGGTGCGTAACGGCACCTGCCTGAAATGTGACACCTGCGGCAGCACAACCGGCTGCTCGTAAGGATCACATGGCGTCTCGTTGGGCAGCGGGACGTCTCTTTCCTTGTATTCTCCTCCTTGGCGGTTCCGGGGTCACCCGGAACCGCCTCTCTTTTTTGGGGCACGCACAGGACGAAGAGCCGGGGAGGATGATCCTCCCCGGGCCCCACCGTTCTTTTGGCGCCGGTGATACCCGACGACCGTCAGCGGTCGCCCAGGGGGTAGGAGACTGTCGGGCCCCAGCCGTGGACGCTGTCGTGCGCGCGCAGCTCGACTACGCCGAGAGCGTCCGGGATCGCCACCCCGGCGAGCGAGCGGGTGAAGGGTTGCTCTTCGACATGCGGATGCAGGAGCACCCGCTCGCCCAGCACGCTGCCGTCCGGGCCCAGCACGTGCCACGTGTCGGCGTAGTGGTCCCAGCCTTCGTCCGCATGCCGCACGGTGACCGAGAACCGCCAGGTACCGCCCGCCTCCTGCACCGCCTCGACCCCGACCACTTCGGCCTCGCCCGCGAGTCCGGTCGAGGCGAGGCCGAGAACGGCGAAGAGGGCGAGACCGGCCGACCGGAAGCCGGGCAAGGGCAGCGAGTGGCCGCGATCGGTCCGGGCGTGAAACAAACCAGGCATTGATCGCTCCTCGGGCGACGTCCGGGCGCCCCGCCGCCCCGCCGCAATGCTGCCACGAGACCGAGCACCATTACGCCACCCTGGCGCCGGGAAAAAGACTCCTGACACCTTTTTGCGGAGCCGCCGGCTCGGCACTTTTCATCGGCACCCGGGTGCGCCAGATAGGGCGCATGACAAAGCCTCCCCCTCTGTGCTCCGACCGCCGCCGGTTGTTGCTGGGTGCCGGCGCCGCAGCGGTGCTCACCATGGGGCACCCGACGGCCGCTCGGCCCGCCCTCGACCCGGGCTCGCTCGGCGAAGCGGCCGGACGGCTGCCCCGCCTGCGCACGCTGATCGTCAGTCGCGGCGGCGAGACCGTGCTGGAGGAGACCTTTCGCGGCCCGCCCGCCGACCGGCCGGTCAACATCAAGTCGGTGGCCAAGACCGTGCTCGCGACACTGGTCGGCTGTGCCGTCGATCGCGGCATCCTCGCCGGCCCGGACCAGCCGATTACCAACGCCCTCGGCCCGCTGGTTCCGGCGAGCGCGAGCCCGAAACTGGCCGAGGTGACGATCGGCCACCTGCTCTCGATGCAGGCCGGGCTCGAGCGCACCTCCGGGGCGAACTACGGCAGTTGGGTGAGCAGCCTGAACTGGGTGCAGGATGCGCTGACCCGGCCGTTCGTCGCCGAGCCCGGTGGCCCGATGCTCTATTCCACCGGCAGCTCGCATCTGCTCTCGGCGATCCTCACGCAGGCCACCGGCGAGAGCACGCATCGGCTCGCCATTGCCTGGCTGGGTGACCCCTTGAACATCCGCATCCCGCCCTGGGACCGCGATCCACAAGGCATCTATCTCGGCGGCAACAACATGCTGCTCTCGCCCCGGGGCCTCGTCCGCTTCGGCGAGATGATCCGCAACGGCGGCACGCTCGACGGCGTGCGGGTGGTCTCGCGCCACTGGATCGAGACCTCGTGGCAGCGGCGGACGGCGTCGCGTTGGACCGGCCACGGCTACGGCTACGGCTGGTTCATGACCGAGACCGCCGGCCAGCCCCATTATTACGGCTGGGGCTACGGCGGGCAGATGCTGCACGTCGTGCCGAGCCTGGAACTCACCATCGCCGTCACCTCGGACCCCGACGTCCGCTCGCGCGAGCAGGGCCACATGACAGGCCTGCGGGCATTGATCACCGAAATCGTCGAGCAGGCTGCTGCCTGACGCGCCGACCGGCCAGGGCTCAGCCCTCGAGTGCCTTCGCCGGCTCGACGAAGGCGAGGCCTTGCGCTTCGGCCACCGCCGGATGGGTGATCCGGCCTGCGTGGACGTTGAGCCCGTTCAGGAAATGCGGGTTGTGCAGCAGGGCGGCTCGATAGCCCTGTTCGGCCAGGGCCAGCGCATAGGGCAGGGTGACGTTGTTCAGTGCCTGGGTCGAGGTCTTGGGCACCGCCCCCGGCATGTTGGCCACACAGTAATGGACGACGCCGTCGACGATGTAGGTCGGCTCGGCGTGCGTCGTCGGATGCGAGGTCTCGAAACAGCCGCCCTGGTCGATCGCGACGTCGACCAGGACGCTGCCCGGGCGCATCCGGCGGACCATGTCGGCGTTGACCAGCTTGGGCGCACTGGCCCCCGGGATCAGCACCGCCCCGACCACGAGATCGGCATCGAGCACGTAGCGCTCGAGCGTCGCCTTTTGTGAGTAGACGGTGTTGAGGCACGGCCCGAAACGGCGGGCGAGGTGCTGCAGCACCTCGACATTGCGGTCGAGCACGGTGACGTCGGCGGCCATGCCGATCGCCATCTGGATGGCGTTCTCGCCGACCATGCCGCCGCCGATCACCACCACACTCGCCCCTTCGACCCCGGGAATGCCGCCGAGCAGCATGCCCGAGCCGCCGTGCGCCCGCTCCAGGCAGTGGGCACCGGCCTGGATCGCCAGCCGGCCAGCCACCTGCGACATCGGCGCCAAGAGCGGCAGCCCACCCCGCGCATCGGTGACGGTCTCGTAGGCGATGCAGACCGCCCCGCTCTCGATCAGCTCCTCGGTCTGCTCGGGGTCGGGGGCGAGGTGCAGATAGGTGAAGAGGATCTGCCCGGGCCTGAGCATGGCGCGCTCGACGGCTTGCGGCTCCTTCACCTTGACGATCATCTCGGCCCGCTCGAAGACCTCGGCCGCACTCGAGGCGATTACCGCGCCAGCCGCCCGATAGACCTCGTCGTCCGAGCCGATCCCGGCCCCGGCGCCCGTCTCGACCAGCACCTCGTGGCCGTGGGCGACGAATTCCAGCACGCTGTCCGGGGTCAGCCCGACACGGTATTCGTGGTTCTTGATCTCCTTCGGCACACCGATCCGCATCGCCGCTCTCCCCGTCGGTCGTTCTCGATCATACCCACGACCTTAACCGGGTCGCGGGCGGTGCGGAACCGGTTTCGCGTTGCTGTCGGGTTGTCCCTCAGGCGGCTTTGCCGGCCGGCGGCTGCCAGGCGTGCTCGGCGAAGACACTGTCGACCTCCGTCTGGAACAGGTGATTGCTGTAGTTGGAGAGGATCTTGACCGAGAGGGCCAAGACCACACCCAGAATGTGCTTTTCAGTGTAGCCTGCCGCCTGGAACGCCTCGGCGTCTTCCTTGCCGATGAAGCCGCGCTTGTCGATCAGGGTGCGGGTGAATCGGGCGAGCGCCTCGAGCTTCGCATCGGGAATCGGCTGGTCGTTGCGCAGGGCCTCGGTCGCCTCTGCCGACAGGCCCGATTTGTTCAGCGCCAGCATGCTGTGCGCCGCCATGCAATAGTCACACGCATTGGCCCGGCTGATCGCAAGAAAGACCACTTCCTGCTCGGCCGGGGTGAAGCCGGCCGCGTTGCGGAATCGCGCATACCCGTCGAGATAGGTCTCCAGAAGTGCCGGCTGGTTGACCATGTTGGCATACATGTTGGGAACGAAGCCGACAGCAGCCTCGGCCTTCTCGAGCACCTCGCGATGGCGCCCGCTGGCGTTCTCCAGCGTGATCGAATCGAGGCTCATACGATAGTCGCCGGCCATGGTGGTGTCCTCCTGTTGGTGACGTCTGCCCGTTTGCGGACGAGCGAGAGGTGGCGATGCGGACGCCGCCGACGAAGGCATGGTCGCGCAGCCGTGTTCGCCCGTGAGCCCGGCTTGCGACCGGTTGCAGAGAGCGCCTAAGAACAGTGGAGGGGCTGCGCGAAAGAGGGTCATGAGCGAGCAACTGCCGGCGTCGGTCGACGTCGTGATCATCGGCGGCGGCGTGATCGGCTGCTCGATCGCCTACCACCTGACCAAACGCGGCATCACCGACGTGCTGGTCCTCGAGCGGCAGCAGCTGACCTCGGGCACCACTTGGCATGCCGCAGGACTGATCGGCCAGCTCAGGGCATCCCGGCAGATGACCGAGCTCGCCAAGTACACCTCCGAGTTGCTGTTTCAGCTCGAAGAGGAGACGGGGCTCTCGACCGGGTTCAAGCAGAACGGCTCGATCAGTGTCGCCACCAATGAAGAGCGCTTCGAGGAGCAGCGCCGCGGCGCCTCCATGGCGAAAAGCTTCGGCCTCGAGGTCGACGTGCTCACCCCCGCCGAAATCGAGGCGCGCTATCCGCTTCTGGCAACGAGTGGTCTCGTCGGCGGCATCTTTTTGCCGAAAGACGGTCAGGCCGATCCGACCAATGTCACCATGGCCTATGCCAAGGGTGCGCGGCAGGCCGGCGCAAGAATCCGCGAGGGGATCGCCGTCACCGACATCCTGGTCGAACAGGGCAGGGCGGTGGGCGTGATCACCGCCGAGGGGCCGGTGCGAGCCCGGAGCACGGTGATCGCGGCCGGCATGTGGTCGGCCGAACTCGGCCGGAGGATCGGCGTCTCGCTGCCGCTGCACGCGGCCGAGCACTTCTACATCGTGACCGAGCCGATCGCTGGTCTGCCGCGCGACCTGCCGGTGCTGCGCGTGCCGGACGAATCGGCCTATGTGAAAGAGGATGCGGGCAAACTTCTGCTCGGTGCTTTCGAGCCCGAAGCCAAGCCCTGGGGCATGGCCGGGATTCCGGACGACTTCGCCTTCGCCACGCTGCCCGACGATCTCGACCATTTCGAGCCGATCCTCGAGGCCGCGACCCGACGCCTGCCGATACTCGCCACCGCCGGGATCCAGACCTTCTTCAACGGCCCCGAGAGCTTCACCCCCGACGACCGCTATCTGCTCGGCGAGACGGCGGAGGTCCGGGATCTCTTCGTCGCCTGCGGCATGAACTCGATCGGCATCCAGTCATCGGGTGGGGTCGGGCTGATGCTGAGCCAATGGATCGACCAGCGGCACATGCCGGCCGATCTTCTCGATGTCGACATCCGTCGGCTGCAGCCCTTCCAGAGCAATCGCCGCTATCTTCGCGATCGCACGACGGAAACCCTCGGGCTCCTCTACGCCATGCACTGGCCTTGGCGGCAGTATGCGACAGCCAGAGGCGTGCGACGCTCGCCGTTCCATGATCGGCTGCTCGCCCAGCGGGCGGTGATGGCCGAGCAATCGGGCTGGGAACGGCCGGGCTGGTTCGCCCCGCCGGGGGTCGAGCGCGCCTACCGCTATTCCTGGGGCCGGCAGAACTGGTTCGCGCACACCGGTGCGGAATGCCGGCGGGTGCGCGACGCGGTAGTCGTGTTCGACCAGTCCTGCTTTGCGAAATATCTGGTGACCGGCAGGGACGCGCTGGCCGTCCTGAACCGCGTCTCGGCGAACCAGATCGACGTCCCCGTGGGCCGCGTGGTCTACACCCAGTGGCTCGACGAACGTGGCGGAATCGAGGCTGATCTGACGGTTACGCGCACGAGTGAAACCGAGTTCCTGGTCGTGACCACGGCCGCCGGGCAGACCCGCGACATGGCTTGGCTTTGCGCCCAGATCCCCGACGATGCCCATTGCGCCGCGATCGACGTGACCTCGGGCCTGCCGATGCTCGGCCTGATGGGGCCGAACAGCCGCGCCTTGCTGGAGGCCGTCAGCGGCGAGCGCCTCGACGACGCGCACTTTCCTTTTGCCACCTCGCGGATGCTGGAGATCGGCTATGCGCCGGTCCGCGCCAGTCGGATCACCTATGTGGGCGAACTCGGCTGGGAGCTCTACGTCCCGGCCGAGTTCGCCCTGCACGTTTTCGATGTCCTGCACGAGGTCGGTGCCGATTTCGGGCTCGGGCCAGCCGGTTATCATGCGATGAACGCCTGTCGCATGGAGAAGGGCTATCGCCACTACGGGCACGATATCGGGGTCGCGGACACGCCCCTCGAGGCCGGGCTCGGTTTCGCCGTCGCTTGGGACAAGCCGGATTTCATCGGCCGCGAAGCACTTCTGCGACAGCGCGAGGCCGGGCCGCCGGCCCGCCGGCTCGTCCACTTCCGGCTCGAGGATGCGGGTCGATCGCTGCATCACGACGAGCCGATCCGCGCAGACGGCGAGCTCGTGGGGGCGATCACGTCGGGCATGTACGGGCACCGCATCGATGCCTCGCTCGGCATGGGTTACGTCCGCCGAGCGGGCGGGGTGACACTCGATTGGCTGGCGTCCGCCGCGTTCTCGATCGAGGTCGGCTGGGAACGGTGCGCCGCGACGGCGTCGCTCGCACCCTTCTACGACCCTGCGAACAAGCGCATCCGCGGCTGACGTCGCACCGTTGGTTGATCTTCGCTCGACCGGCGAGTACTCTTCGCCTGCCCCGGTCGCGCAACCATTCCACAGACAGTAGCGAGGTGGACGGCATGGCAGAGGACCAGACGACCTGGCTCGAACCGGACACCGAGGGCAACCTCGCCGAACCGCTCGACAAACCGGCCGAGGCCGAAAGCGGTCTGGAAGCGGCGGTCAAGTCGCTCGCCCAGTCCAACGGGCGGGTGAAGCGCAAGCATGCGGCCGAACTGCGCCACCAGCTCGCCGAGATGAAGCGCGATCCGGGCATCGTCCGCCGCCTGTTTGAGACCGGCGAATACCCCTACGCCAGCCGGATGGCGCGGCGCAGCTACGAGGCGCACAAGCTGCGCCTGCAGGCCGAGCTCTTGAAGGCGCAGAACTGGATCAAGGACAGCGGGCAAAAGGTCATCGTGCTGTTCGAAGGCCGCGACGCCGCCGGCAAGGGCGGGACGATCAAGCGCTTCATGGAGCATCTGAACCCGCGCGGCGCACGGGTGGTGGCGCTCGAGAAACCCTCCGAGCGCGAGCAGTCGCAGTGGTACTTCCAGCGCTATGTCGCCCATCTGCCGGCCGGCGGCGAGATCGTCTTCTTCGACCGCTCCTGGTACAACCGGGCCGGGGTCGAGCGGGTGATGGGCTTCTGCAAGCCGCAGGACTATCTCGAGTTCATGCGCCAATGCCCCGAGTTCGAACGGATGCTGGTGCGCACCGGGACCTGGCTCTTCAAGTACTGGTTTTCGGTGACGCGCGAGGAGCAGCTGCGGCGCTTCAATTCGCGCCAGGTGGATCCGCTCAAGCAGTGGAAGCTGTCACCGATGGACCGCGCCTCGGTCGACAAATGGGACGACTACACCGAGGCCAAGGAGGCGATGTTCTTCTACACCGACACCGCCGATTCGCCCTGGACGATCGTCAAGTCGGACGACAAGAAACGCGCCCGACTGGAGGCGATGCGCCACTTCCTGCACAGCCTGCCGTACCCGGACAAGAACACGAAGCTGGTGCACCCGCCGGACCCGCTGATCGTCGGCGCCAGCTCGCACGTTATCGGTTCCAATGCGCATGTCCTGGGTGCCAGCCTGCATCCCGAGATGCACCGCGCGAACCGCGGCTGAGGCGACGTCGAACCCGGCGACGCGCGGCCGATCACCATCTGCTGCGACCCCGATCATCATCTGGTGCAAGCAAAGAGACCATTGCGTCCGATCGGGCTTCGGTGCAGGAAACCCGGCGGAACGGAACACGGCGCCGTCTCCGGCCCGAAGATCCGGCCCACCGCCGGGCCGCTGTACAGAGGAAAGTTTCATGTCACGCCTCGCCAATGCTCTGCTCGCAACCGCCCTCGCCGCGGCCCTCGTCGGCCCCTGGACGACGCCGGCAGAAGCGCAGGGTGCTTTCGTCGAGCAAGTCGCCACGGCCTCCGCACTCGTCCACGAAGTCGACCTCGACACCCGGCAGGTGCTGCTCGAGTTCGGCGATGGGGAATTCCTGACCGTCGTCGCCCCCGAGGAAGTCCGCAACCTGCCCGAGGTCGAGGTCGGCGATACGGTCTCGCTCGCGTTCTACGGGGGCATTGCCGCGAGCTTGATGCCGCCCGGCGAGACGCCGGTGCCGACCGACACGACCGAGGCGCTGATCCGTGCGGAGGAGGGCGAGCGCCCGGCCGGGGCCTCGCTGCGCGAGCTGACCTCGACGGTCACCTTCGACGCCTACGATCCGGAAACCAACATCGTCACCTTTACCGGCCAGTCGGGTGTCCAGCGCGAAGTCGTGGTCGAGAGCGCCGATATGCAAGACTTCGTCGCGACGCTCGAAGCCGGCGACCAGGTCGACGTCACCATCATCGAGATCATCGCGCTGCTGGTCGAATAGTCGCGACCGGTTCCGTCCGGCGGCATGTCGCCGGAACGCTGCGCGCTCCGTCGTGCCGGCTGCCGAGCGGCGCGACGGCGAGACCGCCCGGGTTGGTGGCTCGGGCTGACGGCGCTGGCCGTCTCGGCAATCCCGGCGCCGGCACCGGTCGAGGCGGCCTTGCTGCCGGAGACCATCCGCGTGGCGCGGGTCGAACTCGTCTACGACACGCAGCGGATCGCCGTGCAGGGGCTGGAGATCGGCTTGCCGCCCACAGGACCCGTCGCGATCAGCATCGATCGGCTCCAGGGGCCGGCCGAGATGGTGCCGCTCTGGGCCTCGGCCCGCCTCGCCCGTGATGCGGCAGGCTGGACGCTCACCGGCGTGCTGGCGAGCGGACCTGGGGATCTGGTGTTCCGCTTCGATGCCGGCGGGCTCGGCGGCGAGGCGCCGCGGCTGGACGTGCGCAGCGAGCCCGTGCAGTTCGCTCCGGCCGGCCTGCAGCCCGCTGCCCTCTGGCCGCCGGCCGGAATGTTCGCCGATGATGTGGACGGCACCCTGCGCGTGGCACTGGCTTGGCCCGACGGACCGCTGCTGCTCGAGATCGAGGCTCTGCACATGACGACCGACTACGGGCCGCTCGGTCCCGTCGACGGGCGGATCGAGCTCGATCGGCCGTGGCCGCCGCGGACGGCCGAGCCGCAGCTGTTGCGCATCGAGGGGATGCGGCTCGCCCCGCTCGTCGACGGCCTGGAGATCGCCGATCTCGGTGCCGAGGGAACCATCGATGCCGACTTTCGCTTCTCCGTCGAAGAGAACGGCCGATTGTACCTCGACGACACCGTGGTCGACGCCCGGGGCCGGGGGGTGCTGCGCTACCGCGCCGATCGGCCGCCGGACGTGCTCGCCGGGCAAGGGCAGGGGGTCGACCTCTTGTTCGCCGCCTTGGCCGACTTTCGCTACGAGAGCCTGCGCGCTACTGTGAACGGGTATCTCGACGACGAACTGACCGTGCAGCTGCAACTCAGCGGTGCCAATCCCGAGCTTTACGAGGGCCACCCCATTGAGCTCAACGTCAACCTCGAAGCCCCGATCCTGCCGCTGGCACTCGCCGGGCGGGACGTCCTGGGGCTGCCGGAAGCCGTTCGCCGGGCGATCGAGGCCGACCGGAATTGAGCGGCTGTCGGCACTTCTGACGCTTTTCGGGATCGCGATCCTCGCCGCCGGCTGCAACCCCCGGGTCCAGCTCGAAGCGCCCAAGGACCCGATCGTCATCAACCTCAACGTCAAGATCGAGCAGGAGGTCCGGGTCCGCGTCGAGCGCGAGCTCGAGGATCTGCTCGACGACCCGGAGCTGTTCGGAGGCTGACCCCTTGACCCAGTGCCGCACCACCCGTCGCACCTTCGTTGCGCTCGGCCTCGCGCTGACGGCAGCGCCGACCGCCTGGCGGCCGCGTCGAGCCGCCGCTCAGGATCTCGCCTCGGCCAAGCGTGACGGCTGGCTCGGCGAGCGCGTCGACGGCTATCTCGGCGTCGTCAAGGCCGATACACCGCAAGCGATCCGTACGCTCGCCGACGACATCAATCGCAAGCGCCGGCAGGAATACGCCCGGATCGCCGAGGAGGAAGGGGTGCCGGTCGAGGCCGTGGCGCAGCTCGCCGGAGAAAAGCTGGTCAACCGTGCATCGTCCGGCGAGTGGGTGCTCGGCGCCGACGGCAACTGGCGGCAGAAATAGCCGCGATGCGCCGATGAGCGGCTCGCCGGCCCCGGCGCTGGAGATCCGGGCCTCGCGGCACTTCACGGCTTGGCTCGCCGCGACGCGGATCGGTCTCGCCTTCACCACCTACCAGACCGGCAAGCTCTTCCTCCTGGGCCTGCAGCCGGACGGCCGCCTCTCGGTCTTCGAGCGCACCTTCAACCGGGCAATGGGCCTCGCCGTGCAGGATACGCCAGATGCTGGGCGGCAGCTCTATCTCTCCACCCTCTTCCAGCTCTGGCGCTTCGATGACGCGCTGGCCCACGGCCAGCGGCATCAGGGCTACGACCGGCTGTTCGTGCCGCAACTCGCCTGGACCACGGGCGACATCGACATCCACGACGTGGCGGTGCTCGAGGACGGCACGCCCGTCTTCGTCAACACCCTGTTCTCCTGTCTCGCCGTTCCGGCTGTCGAGACGAGCTTCCGGCCGCTCTGGCAGCCGCCCTTCGTCAGCCGGCTGGCGGCCGAGGATCGTTGCCACCTGAACGGGCTGGCGATGCGCGCCGGCCGCCCGGCTTTCGTCACCGCCAACCGCCCCGGCAGAGAACATCAGCACCGCCGGGCGCAGCGATTTGCCCCCTGCCCTGACATAGCTGTATACCGCGTCCTGCAAATGCGGGTAATCGATGCTGATTGCCTGATTGTTGAACACGTAGGACTTCACACGCGACTCGCGCTCGGCGACCGCCTGAATGAGGACCGAAAAATCCCTGGAGACCATAAGCGGGGAACACTTTCTTGCAGCCGGATAACGCCCTCTATTCTAGCCAGCCCCCTACCCCCGGACAATGTTCCTGGGTGAGAGTCCGTAGAGTCTCTCTGTGATAAACCCCACGCCTAAAGGCGGGGCTTGTCTCTGTCACTACGGATGCTAAGGGGGCGGCCTGTGGCCGACTGAAGGCAGCTTCGCTGCCCCGCGCAATCCGCATCCGAGACGACAGGCGGTATGACTGCCACCCTTGAAGCAAGGAACTCGGATTGACTGCCACGATTGGCTTTTTCAAGATGTCCACAAACAGCACACTGCTGGCTGGTATAACGGGGGTCTGTCCCTTTGGCGTGGGGGAAATGGCTCGCTCCGGCGAGAACTGCTTGCGGCTTCAGAAGCCGCCGGACTTTAGTCCGTGCGCAGTGTCACATCGAAGAACAGGCCGCGGAATGGATCGACGACAACCGTGATCTGGTCGACGAATGGCTGCAGTTCGCCCTCGATAACGCCGATAACACCGAAGAAGCGGAATACTCACCAACATTTGGGCGGGTTCCTCCACCCTGGCTTCTTCCGTATCGTACCATGTGAAATGGATGGGATATGTCTTCTCCCCTGAATAGTACGGCGCAAAGCTGCCATTGCCGAAGTGATAAGCATACCGCTTCTGAATTTCCTTCCAGGCAAGGATAGGAAACTCACGCATGATGTCCACCTGCGCCATACCGATGCAAGCCTGACTTGGATGGCATGGTGCGTCCGGTGATGGCCGAACGATAGCGGTAGCGGTTCTCGATGCGAAAACCGTCCGGCACCTGCTTTTCGATGTCATCCGGGGGTGGACCACAAACAGGACGCCACTAACTTGAAATGCACCCTCGCTTCCGATCCCCGGTTGACAGGTTGTCAATTTGCGAGAAATAATAATAAAATGCTCGTTAGATTAGCGTTGTGAAATTCGTAAAACCCAACGCTTAAGGCACGGTTTAGCTATGTAAGGTACAGTAAGAGAAGATTGGGCATTGTTTTTGCATAACCTGTGTGTTGCCGGCATGTTCTGTTAATTGGTGTTTACTGGAAAGGTTGTTATGGCTTCTCGCAACAGTGACGTACGCAAACGCATTTCGCAGGGTATTGCGGGGCCGGTTGAGGAGATTGAGCTGCGTATCGCTGAATCCCTCGCCCGCGAAGGCCGCTACGAGGGCTTTATGGACTGTGATGACCTCGGCGTCATCATGCGCAAGGTACTGTTCACCCTCGTTGATGAGCAGAAGGTCGGCGGTATGGATGTACCCATCACCCACAATGTCACCGAGATGCAGGTCAAGATTGAAGATGGCGAAGCCGACATCAGTTGCGAACTCCATATCCACAATCCCATTAAAGCCTTTATCCGTTTCGAATACACCCTCATTAACGACCCCAAAGCACCCGGCAAAAAGATTGTTCTCAAAAACAACCACCTGACGGTTACCGAAATCACCAAACCCTTTGATTTTGCCGCCAAAACAGCCCTCAAGATTATGGGCGTTAAAAATATTGCCCTGGCCGAACTCAAGAACCCCAATTATGTCATTCAGCGCACCCTGCCGGACCAACTGCGCCACCTGGGGTTTGATGGTGAGTTGACCACCGTTGAGCTGGCCATTAATGATAATGATATGCACGTCTTTGTACAGACGGCCTGACACAGGAGCAAGAGCCATTAAGTACCCGCCTATTCCCTTCAACCGCCCCAGCCTGACGGGCAACGAAACCCGCTACATCCATCAGGTGATCGAAAACCGGCATTCTGCTGGTGATGGCATCTTCACCCGCAA
>Ga0208218_1000534_pt1 | contig 17899 bp, 21 predicted proteins | sample HotLakmasection3_FD_184726 | JGI IMG/M metagenome (GOLD analysis project Ga0208218, IMG submission 184726) | Hypersaline microbial mat communities from Hot Lake, Washington, USA - Section #3 (SPAdes) | ecosystem: Environmental > Aquatic > Non-marine Saline and Alkaline > Hypersaline > Microbial... | reverse complement strand
CTTTGTTGGTTTTATTTGGTATGGCATGTCATTCTTCTTAGCAGCCAATTTTCTACAAATAGTAGGATTCGTTCTATTTTTCTTAATAGGCTTGGGTATTCATATAAATCTATTTTCCACCTACGCTACGCTAGCTTTTCACTTAACAAGATCTTCACAATTAATTAGAACGCTCCAATCAGTAAGTGATCAAGCATTTTATCCACCACCAATCTATCCCAAACCAATTCAAATTGTCATGTTTTCTTTATTACCTACAGCGTATGGTGCATACATACCGGTATCCATTTTGTTAGGAAAAGAAAACGTTACCCATATGTTGATTGCCATAGTTGCGTTGCCAATCGTTATTTTTATAAACCATTGGGCCTGGAAAATCGGACTGAAAAGTTACACTTCAGCTAGTTCATAACCAGTGTCACACCTGATACAATCTAAAACACACTAAAGGAAATATGCCTCAGTCAAGCCACCAACCAGTAATTTCAGTCAAAAATCTTTCAAAACATTTTAAGGTCTATAAAAAACAACCTGGTTTCATGGGCTCTGTTACGTCACTTTGGAATCGAAAATACGAAGTGGTTAAAGCAGTTGAAGATGTGAGTTTTAGTATTGAGCAAGGTGAAGTTGTAGGTTTTATTGGGCAAAACGGCGCTGGTAAAACAACCACTCTCAAGACACTCTCTGGTTTGTTATATCCAACAGAAGGTGAAGTTACTGTTCTTGGGTATAATCCGTGGGACCGTCAGCCAGAATTCCAAAAGCAATTTTCTTTAGTGATGGGACAAAAAAATCAACTTTGGTGGGATTTACCTGCTATGGAAACTTTTTTACTAAACAAAGCGATTTATGAAATACCTGATGAAGAATTCAAAAAAACACTTGCAAAATTAGTTGATTTGTTAGATGTCTCAGACATAATTAATGTTCAGGTTCGCAAGTTATCACTAGGACAACGCATGAAGTGCGAGTTGATTGCTGCACTCTTACACAATCCAAAAGTGCTATTTCTAGATGAACCAACAATTGGACTTGACGTTATTATGCAAAAAACGTTACGTGAGTTTATAAAATCCTACAATATTGAATTCAAAGCTACCATTATTCTTACAAGTCACTACATGGACGATATTAAGGAACTTTGTAAACGAGCTATTATTATGGATCAAGGTCGAAAAATTTTTGACGGGCCATTGAGCGACATCATTGAGAAATACGCGCGCAATAAAATTCTTAAATTAGTTTTTTCCAAGCCAGTCACAGGCAAACAATTAGCAACGTTTGGTACAGTCAAAGAACACAAAGAAGATGGTTCTGAATTTACTGCAACTTTGTTGGTGCCACGAAAAAATGCTCCACAGGTTGCAGCAAAATTACTTACAGCTTTACCAGTCGAAGATGTAACCATTGAAGAACCACCAATTGAAGCGATTATTCGTGAAGTGTTTGAGAACGGATCATAGTTCTCTATTGACACAGCAAAGAACATATTCTAATATTTGAATATGTCTTTAGAGATTCTTGAAAAACAAGCGACCATTTTAAAAGCACTTAGTCATCCGAGACGACTTGAGATTATCCATCTTATTCGTGACAAAGAACTTCCCGTCCAAGACATACACCAAATGCTTGACCTTCCTCAGGCCAATGTGAGCCAGCATTTGACTTTGCTACGCGAAAGTAACATTGTAAAAAATCGAAAAGATGGAAAACACCATTATTATTCTTTGACAGATCCAAAAATAATTCAAGCTAATGATCTTATCAAGTAATTCATTTTAGATACCCATACTCACACAGTAATTGACTCTGAAAGTACGTACATAGATCCAGTCTGCGGTATGACACTGACAGCAAGTACAGCTAGTTTCTCATTCACACATAAAAATACTACACACTTCTTCTGTGCAAGCGGTTGCTTAGAAAGTTTCAAAAAGAGCCATGCCAAATAATAAAAATCTCACCTTCCCTATTACTGGTATGCACTGTGCGAGCTGTGCAACAAATATCCAAAGAGCACTTTCAAAAACAGAAGGTGTTTCTCAGGCCCATGTTAATTATGGAAATGAGCAAGCAAGCATAACTTACAATGCAAATACTTTAGATCCAAATACAATTGCAGAAATAGTCAAAAAATCAGGCTACACCGCAATACTTAATGCATCAGAAGAAGCGGCTGACTTAGAACTTGAAACACATCACAAAGAAACCATTTCAAATTTAAAAACCACTCTGTTCATAAGTGGAATTTTAACTGCACTTCTAATGGTTGAAATGCTGCCAGGATCGCCGATGGTCTTTCATAATCCTTGGCTCATGTTGGCGTTAGCGACACCTGTACAATTTTGGGCAGGCCGCAGTTTTTATGCAGGGGCTTGGTCAGCTCTCAAAAATAAAACCAGCAACATGGATACGTTAGTTGCTTTAGGTACTACTGTTGCCTATGGGTATTCACTCATTGCCACCGTTTTTGCTGATTTTTTAGTCCAACAAGGGTTTTCTCTTCATTACTACTATGAAACTGCAGCAGCCATCATCACTTTTATCTTACTAGGTAAATTCTTAGAAATTCGTGCTAAAGGCAAAACAACAGCTGCAATTAAATCACTGCTTCATTTACAACCAAAAACAGCAGTACGGAAAACTGATACCGGCGAATCTAATTCAAACTGGGAAACTGTTCCTTTGAATGAAATTCGAGCTAACGATATTTTGCTAGTAAAGCCAGGACAACAAGTGCCTGTCGATGGTGTTGTCACTCAAAATGAATCATATGTGAACGAAAGTATGATTACCGGTGAAAGTATTCCTGTTCATAAAGAAACAGGTTCTAGTGTTATCGGAGGAACCCTCAATGAAACACATAGTTTCGAGATGAAAGCTACCAAAGTCGGCACAGAAACACTTTTAGCATCAATTATAGATTCAGTACGCAGAGCCCAAGGAAGTAAGCCTGCAATCCAAGCAACTGTAGATACTATTTCAGCCTATTTTGTACCTGCAGTAATTGCTTTGGCTATTGTCTCCAGTCTAGTCTGGTTAGCGTTTGGTCCTGCACCAAGCCATATTTACGCTATTACCAGTCTGATATCTGTACTCATTATCGCTTGCCCTTGTGCACTTGGCTTAGCAACTCCTACTGCCCTCATGGTTGGGCTTGGCCATGCAGCCAAACAAGGAATCCTGATTAAAGATGCCACCTCGTTAGAAATTGCACATACAGTAAAAGCTATTTTATTTGATAAAACAGGAACGCTAACTACTGGGAAACCAACAGTTCAAACAGCTCATTGGATCACTGAGTCACTTGATAAAGCTGACATCAAACTTTCAGATGCTCTCCAAGCAATTAACATAACTGAAACACAATCAGCACACCCACTTGCTCAAGCAATTGTTGATTTCACTAATAAAGAAATGAATACTGAAACAAAGAAAAGCACACAAAACGCAACAAGTTTATCTATCAAAAAAAGCACAGATATTCCCGGCAAAGGCGTTGTGGCAGAAATAAAAACTTCTGGAAATAAAGACTCCAAAGTTTCAAATATTGCTATTGGCAATCTATCTTTGCTATCACACCAAAAAATCCAGATCTCTGCTGAAATAAAAAATAAAGTTGCTGCATTACAAACTACGGCTCACACGGCAGTAATCGTTTCTATTAACTCTCAGGTCATTGGTATTTTAGGCATCACAGATCAAATTCGTGAAAATGCTAAAGCGACCATCACACTACTTAAAGAAGCAGGCATCACACCTATTCTGGTTACTGGAGACTCACAAGGAACTGCTCAGGCTGTTGCAAAACAGTTAGGCATCGAACAAGTTGAATCTGAGGTCTTACCTGAGGATAAGAAGAATATTCTCACCCAAGTACGCAAAAAATATGGACCAACAGCAATGGTTGGAGATGGTATAAATGATGCACCAGCTCTAGCCGCAGCAGACTTGAGTATAGCTATGGGGCAAGGTACTGATGTTGCAATTGAGACCGCAGGAATAACGATTTTACGTAGTGACATTAGCTTAGTTCCAATCGCCCTACACATATCTAAACACACTATGGGTACCATGTACCAAAATCTATTCTGGGCGTTTGTTTACAATGTAACGCTCATCCCGGTGGCTATGGGTGTGCTCTATCCATTCTTTGGCGTACTGCTGAACCCAATGCTAGCCGCAGCAGCTATGGCTTTTTCAAGTGTGAGTGTAGTAGGTAATTCATTACGTAGAAGTAAAGTGGAAACAAAATTATGAATCTATGGACAATCTTTTTAACTGGATTAACTACAGGCGGACTTACTTGTCTAGCTATGCAAGGAGGATTACTTGCGAGCGTTGTTGCGAACCATAAGAAAAAGGAACTTTCTCAAGATCAGAAAAATAAACCAATCAATAAAAAATCTAAAAATGTTGAAATAATAAATAGAGATACTACAAAAACCTTTGACTTTTTAGATTGGCTCCCTGTCGTACTTTTCCTTGGTGCAAAATTAGTTTCTCATACAATTGCTGGATTTTTATTAGGCTGGATTGGATCAGTAATCTCTATTCAAGTTTGGTTACAGCTTGTTTTCCAAGCCTTGGCAGGCTTCTTTATGTTTGCTACAGCCATGAATCTACTGAACGTACATCCTATTTTCCGTTGGGTTAGCTTTCAACCACCTAAAAGTGTTCAAAGATTGATTCACCGCCATTCAAAACAACCACATCTATCCACGATGTTTCCTGCACTTGTTCTAGGTTTCTTGACAGTATTAATTCCATGCGGTGTAACACAATCCATGCAACTTTTAGCTTTAAGTACTGGAGACCCACTCTGGGGAGCCGCAATTATGGCTAGCTTTGTAGTGGGAACAATGCCAGTATTTGGTATCGTTGGCGTTGCTACTGCTCGACTGTCTGAATCATTACAAGCAACTTTCACCAAAACAGCTGCCGCTCTGCTTATAGTTATGGCACTATACGGATTAAATGGAGTTCTGGTAGTGATTAATTCACCAATAACTTTGCAAAAAATCACTCAACCAATTACTTATTTTTTCTCAGAAGACAGATTTAAAAAATCGGTACCTCTCCCCGAAATTGTAAACGGTAAACAAATAATTACTATTCAAGCAGTTGACTATGGATACAACCCAAAACAAGTTTTTGCAAAAGCAGGCATTCCTGTTGAATTAACTATATTCAGTGATGGTGTGTACTCATGCAGTCTAGCGTTTCAGATCCCTGCTTTTGATGTATCTGTCTGGCTTGACTCTACAGATAAAAGAACCGTTTCATTTACTCCTACCGAACCTGGGAGATACACGTATACTTGCTCTATGGGTATGTACACAGGCGTCCTGGAAGTCATAGAATAGAAGAATCTACACAGAATAAATAAAAATACAGGGAATATATGTTTTTAAAATTTCTAAAAAAAATAACAGGTCAAAACAGTTCTGCAGGAAGTAAACATACCGCACAAAAGGAGACAGTTACTTATTCAATTAGTGGCATGCACTGCTCAAGTTGCGCAATGAGTATCGATGGAGCACTTGAAGATATTGCTGGTGTTCAATCAGCTACTACCTCTTATCCAAAAAGCACAACTGCTGTTACCTTTAACTCAAAACTTATCTCTAGTGAAGTATTGCAAAATGCAATTAAAAACCTAGGATACACCGCAAAAGTTACTAAGAAATAGTATAAAAAAGAAACTCAATGGTAGCAGTTGCGCCAATTACAGTTGTAATGTAGGGAAACCACCAATATACTTTTTCAATTTTCAGTGGATTTATTTTTAGATGTAGCAATGGTATGAGTGGATACACAAATGCCAGGATCGTTGTAAACTTTAAGCCTATCGTTAAAAGTAAAGTACCCGCAAAAATTACCCACAATATACTGCAAGTTAGTAAACTTTTTGATTTTCCTAACCAGACAGCAGTAGTTTTCATACCAGCTTTTTTATCGTAAACAATGTCTGGAATTGCTGAATACAGATGCATTGCTATTGCCCATGCCCAGCACGCCAAAATAATACTGTAAGGTGGTAAACTCTGAGCAAAAACTCCATAGCCCAAAAAGCCTGGAATTACATAAAAACCATTTGAGATAGAATCAAGTAAAATACTGTTTTTGAATCTCAATGGTGGCATGCTATAGCCAATAGCTCCAAATAAAAATACAACTAGTAAGCTTGCAGTTAAGATAGTAGGTTGAAATAATACAGCAACTACCGAAAGTATACTTGTAACTAACAACCAATTTTTAAGCGTTCTTCGAGAGTCACTAGAAACGCGAACCTCTTTGGAATCTTTTTTCGGATTTAAAATATCTGTTTCATAATCAAAATAATCATTCACACCGTACATTAAATAATTTGCTATCAGAAGAAAATATAAAAACATGCTTCCAAAATAAAAATAATTAAAATCTGATTGATTAGCATGTAATACAAAACCTACAATGCTACCAAGTAAAAAAGGACCTGCAGTATATAACCAAAATCGAGGCCGAGATTGTTTCAATGCTAGCAAGACTTGAGAGCTTAGTTGAGCAGTTTGAGTATTAAGCATTTCGGTGTCGAAGGTACGTTATTAGTTCTACAAAGAAATTCCGCCCTTCTTTACTAATTGCTATAGTGTTAACTTTTTCTAAAGCTTGATCATGATACTTATCCATATCTAGTTCAATTTTATGTACTATACCTGTCACTTTCATGTACTCACATACGTCAGTAACATCTTTCTGAGTGATATCTTTATTTCCAAAGATACCATTAAACCAATTTTCTTTTTTGTCTTTTATAACTTGATCTAAAAGTGCCTGTCGAATAAGTGTCTTTTTGTTTTCAGCAATATCAGAAAAAGCATTTTTTCCTGTGTCTTGAGATTCTCCAAAAATACCTAAATAATCATCGCGAAGTTGAAATAATAACCCCAGTGATTCGCCAAGAGAAGCAACCTGAGCAAACGTAATGTCTTCAGATCTATTAGCTAAAATCACACCAGTAGTCAGAGGTATGGTGAAGGTATATGCAGCTGTTTTATGTAAATAAATTGTTTCAATCTCAGTCGTGCTCAATGCAGAAACACTAGCACCTAATACATCTTGAGATTGTCCTATTCCTGTTTTTACTAATTGAGGTACTATAAATCGCATCACTTTTGCTGCGAACAAATCAGGGATATGAGCTATAAGTCCCATAGCCAAAAACAATGATTCATCTCCTAAGCAAATTGCCATGTGTTCACCAATATTTGTTTGGCTATTTGGAGTATTGCCGTATCGTTCATGATACTGAACATGTACAGTCGGCATGCCTCGGCGAAGAGAGTCATTATCCATGATGTCATCGTGGATAAGTAAGCCCGCTTGAATTAATTCGAAGGCCGCTGCTACTGTTAATACGTGATCTCTGGTGAGTAAAGTTGATTCTTCTTGGCGAGTAAATTGATACATGTACCAAACTAAAGAACCTCGAATCATTTTCCCACTCAATGCTAGAGGAAGCAATATTTCTTTAAGGTCTTGAGTGAGAGGACTTATATTTTGCAAATCACTCACTGTATCTTCAATATGTGATTGAAGTTTACTTGCAATCTGAGTTTTAGATTCAGCTAATAGTTGCTTTATCGATGGTGATTCAACCAATCCTTGCTGAGCTTTTGTATGTTGCTGCATATTATAAATACTTTTGTGTTGGCTTAAAAAGCTGTTGCACAGCTATTGAAATTCCAATCATAACTACTAGAAATTTATTCGGTTTTACTTTTTTCTTAAACACAATATGAGGGTCTTTAGCAATTATCTTAGCAGTCCAATTATACATCCATGCCGCTGTCATTATTGGCACTCTGTACCGATATGGAATGTATGAAAATCCATCTTGAGCCTGCGACTGCCATTTCTGATATGTTTTAATTTGTGCTTGAATACAGTCTGCAAAAGTATCTGGATATTTTTGTGCAGTTGCTAAATGTAAATCTGGTAATTTGTATTTGTTTAGTTCTTCTGTGGGAATATATTGTCTGCCAAGTACGTTATCTTCTTGTACGTCACGTATAAAATTTATGTATTGCATTGCACGACCTTGGAGTTGGGCTGCCTGCCGCGAAGCGGCAGGCAGCCCTAAGATCAAACTCATAACCAATCCAATCACTTCAGCAGACCCGTACATATACTCAATAGTTTCATCTATTGTTCCATACTTATTCTTAGTTATATCAGCTCGCATGGCCGCTAAAAAGCTATCGATTAGTTCATCAGAGATACTGTACTTACGTTGCAACATAACCATCATACGAATTGATTCAATTGCAAATTTTTCTATTTTTTTTCCAACATTTCCCCTTAGTGAAACTTCATCACCATCCTCACGGTATTTCCAATATGCATTACAAAATGTTTCAAAGCCACTTACATCTTGCGGAATAGCGTCTACATAATCATCGGCAATTCTCACAAAAGCATAAAAATACGTAACATCGTCTCTCACGTTTTTTGGAAAAAAAATCGTACTATAATAATAGGTAGTGCTGGCCTTTTGAAAAATAGTTTGAGCAGATTGGAGTACACCAGATTTCATATCTGATATAGTATACTCATACAATTCACTTTAATCACTGCGCAACTAGTGATCTCAGTTACTCATTTTAAAATTAACAAATCACAAACTTACTTGAATTCAATATTTTTATGCCATCAGCACTTACAACCTGGCGTATTTTCTCAACTTCATTCCAAGAACGTTTTGCATATAAAGTCGGTTTCTTCTTGTGGCGTTTTCGACAACTGATTGCCACTATTATGTCACTCACAGTTTGGACTGTTTTATTTAACAACCAAACCGATCTCTTCAATTACTCACAAAATGAAATGATTACTTATATTTTTTTAGTTTCGGTGCTACAAAGTGTAATCTTAACCTCAGCACTCCACAACTTAGCTGGGGACGTTTACTCCGGCAAAATTTCTACCTTATTACTCAAACCTATTAATCTCTTCTCCTATTTAGGTATCTATGAAGCATCGGATAAAATGCTCAATATTGGATTTATATTTTTAGAAGCCATAGTACTCTATTTCATATTCCAACCAATTTTTATGTTACCTTCAATTTTTGAATTACTACTCTTTTTTGTGTGGCTAGCGGCTGGAACCGCAATTCACTTTTTGGTGCTATCGGTTTCTGGAGCCCCGACGTATGGGGTCCTAAGTTTATCTTTTTCATGATTATTGATTTCACAGCCGGCAAATTATTTCCTTTAGATATTCTTCCTAAAATATTTCAAAATATTCTTTACTTTACTCCGTTCCCATATCTCTCATATGCACAGTCTCAATTGTTTTTAGGAAGGTTTGAGCCATCTCAAATTTTTTGGCAATCAATTGGGCTTATTTTCTGGGTAATAGCTCTGGGATTTGCATCAGTATATGCATGGAACAAAAGTCTTAAAGAATACGCTGCAGCAGGACATTAAAGAGGACAATAAATCATGACACTACATAAATACTTTTCTATCTGGGTTAAATTAGCGCTTAACGCTGTTCAAGAAACATTCATTAACAGAGCTACTTCAGTTCTCTTTCTTTCAGGGAAAGCAATTCGTTTTGCCATGATGCTGCTATTTTTGCTATTACTAAGGACACAGCTAGATAGTATTGGGGAATATAGTACTGATCATTTAGTGCTATTTTATTTAACATACTACTTTGTTGATTTGTTCGGGCAGATGTTTTACAGAGGTGTGTATCAATTTGGTCAAAAAGTCCGTACCGGTGAATTCGATTTTTATCTACTTAAACCAATTAGTCCCCTGTTTCAAAGTTTAGCTGGTAAACCAGACATTAATGATGCCATCTTTTTTATACCAAGTGTTCTGATTTCTATCTTCGTCGCAAGTCAGCTCAATATACCTATTACAGTATCAGGAATTGCCTGGTTCATACTATTGTTTATCAACAGTTTACTTATCGTTACAGGTCTTCACATGCTAGTTTTAGCCATAGCAATACTGACCGTTGATGTTGATGGTATTATTTGGTTATACAGGGATATCTCTAAGCTGAGTCAGTTTCCAGTAACTATTTACTTTGAGCCGCTCAGAACAATTTTATTCTTTGTTATTCCTGTAGGATTTATGGTTACCATACCTGCAGAAGTATTAATTGGAAATACTCCAACATATAGTTTAGCGATGACCTTTATTGTTGGCACACTTTTCTTAACTTGCAGTTACATTGCTTGGAAACAAAGTCTCAAGCACTATACAAGCGCCAGTAGTTAATACTGAATGCTTACGTTATATGTAACGATTGAGAAGTTGTAAAAGTATCTGAAAAATTTTCGAAGAAACCTTTAAAAGACTCGAACCAATCCAGAGCTTAACGCTTTGGACTTTGTCGTTTGCGGCGAGCTTTACCACCCATTCCGATCTTACGAGTTTCTTTCATTCGATCATCTCGGGTAAGTAATCCTGCTTCTTTCAAAAGAGGTCTAAATTCTGGATTCATTTCAACTAAAGCTCTAGCCATACCATGGTTAACAGCATCAAGTTGTGAACGAATACCTGAGCCACTTACTTTAGCAGTGATGGTTACTTTACCTTTTAAGCCCACTATTTCTAATGGCTTGTGGTAAATAGCATGAGCATGAATAATTTCGTCAAAGTATTGACCAACAATTTCATCGTTTACTACAAATTCACCTGGAACATCATAGATACGTACACGTGCAGTTGCAACTTTTCGTCGACCTACAGCTTCGATGTATCGTGATTTAGGTGCTTGGAAGTTCAACTTGTTTGAATTATTTGAACCAGAAACACCAGTTGCTGATTGTTTTGCAGTTGCTTTGACTTTTTTAACAATTTTCTTAACAACATTTTGTTTTTTTGCTAAACTTCGTGCCATACTTTTCCTTATTCCTTAGTTTCAGAAGATGCTTCTGGAGCAGTTAAACCCAACTGACTATGGTGTGGGTGTTGCTCACCTGCATATACTTTTAATCGAACCATTCTTTGTTGTCTTAATCGGTTTTTTGGCAACATGTTATACACTGCCTTTTCAATAATTCTTTCTGGGAATTTTGCTTGGATTTCACCAAGAGTTTTTTCATTTAAACCACCAGGGAAACCTGTGTGTGAGTAATAAATTTTCTTGTGTGTTTTATCACCAGTAGTAGCAACTTGCTCTGCATTGATAACGACGACGTAATCACCACCATCAACATGAGGAGTAATACTACGTTTGTGTTTACCCATTAATTTTTCAGCAATTTCAGTTGCAATTCTACCTAAGATTTGACCTTTAACATCTACTAGATGCCACTGTCGTTCTACTTCAGCAGATTTCTGCATAAATGACTTGCTTACTTGTGTTCGTGCTTGTTTCATACTTATTTCTTTACAGTGTTACTTGCTTGTAGCAATTTTTGTTTTAGTATCTTTCTTCACTTTAGGAGCAGCTGATTTGCTTGGAGCAATATTCTTAGGTGCTGCACTTTTAACTGAAGTTTCAGTTTTTTTAGAAACTTTTTTAGCAGGAGCTGAAGCAGTTTTCTTTTTTGCTGGAGCAGCCTTAGCTACTTCACCATTTTTTGGAGCTTTTAGAGAACCAACACCTTCTGGTTGTGAAACGAAACTAATTTTAGTCATTTCAGTGTTATCACCACGTCGTTTACCAAGAACTTCTTTGGTAGTAAAACCAGAAGTTCTATCAGCGAACAATGGAGCAATGCGATCAACTAAAGTGTTTACAACATCTCTTTTTCCAAAGAAACGGTGTAGACTTCGGCGTGCAGCAACATCACCAGCTTTTGCTTTGCTGACAACTTTATCTGCCCATCGACGTACTTCTTTTGCTTTTTCGGTTGTGGTTTTGATTTCACCCTGTTCAACTAAGCTACGAACCAAGTTCATTATCATCGCTTTGCGATGCTTGGTGTCTCTGTTGAAATGGCGTTTTGCTACTCTATGTCTCATGATGAATTCAGTTTAGTTGTTGTGAATTATATACCTTTTGTAAAGATAGTGTTTGCACACTACATACAAAGTATATTATTCTCCCAAACTGACTCCTTTCTTCTGTATTGCTTCATTAATCACGTCTACGCTTTTTTCGCCAAGATTCTTGACTTTAGCGATGACATTTCGTGGAGCACCTTGTAAGTCTCCGACTGTTTTAAATCCACCTTTGCGAAGTGCATTTGCAATTCGAGTTGGTAAATCTAATTCTTCAACAGTTAAACGAAGGTTTTCAGCTTCTTCTGGGCTAAGTGTTTCTTCTTCAACTTCCTCTTCAATAATGACAGGGTTAAAGACTTGGGTGAATTGTTTAGCTAAAATACGTGCTGCTTGGTTTAATGCATCGACTGGTCGAACAGTTCCATCAGTGTTAATTTCGAAAACGATTCGATCAAAGTCAGTTCTTCGACCAACACGTGTTGCTTCAACTTTGTAGCTAACGCGAACTACTGGAGAATACATAGCATCAACTGGGATTTCACCAATTATTGTGCTAGATCTTTCACTTGCTACATCGTAACCTAAACCAGGTTCTACTGTCATTTCGACATCAAGCTTTGCACCTTTAGATAAGGTAGCTAAGTGTAATTCTGGATTAACGATTTCTGCAACTGCGCCAGGAGTAATTTGGGCTGCGGTAACATCACCAGCACCACTTACTTCTAATTTCATTGTGAATTCTTCTTTAGATTCAGATTTAACTCGAACTTGTTTTAAGCTTAAAACTAATTCAAGAATATCTTCACTAACACCTTCTAAGGTTGAGTATTGATGCTCTGCACCGTTTACTCGAACTTTAGTAATAGCGTAGCCTGGTAAAGAAGTTAACATAACTCTTCGTAAGGCATTACCTAAAGTGTGACCATATCCTTGTTCAAGAGGCTCAACTACGATAGTTGCTCTTGATGCTGTTGCCTCGACTTCAGTTACCTGAAAGACTGGCTTTAATGGGGTGATTGCTTGTGCTTCACTCATATGTGTTTTCCTTGTTTCTCCTCTCTCAGTTTTTGCTGAGAAATCTGTGTGCTGGACCTTTTACTTTATATTTTTGTATGCGTTATTATTACTCTATCTGATTATTACTTTATGATTATCTTGAGTAGTACTCAACGATAAGTTGTTCTTCGATTCTTTCAACTACATCATCTCGAATTGGCAAACTCTCGATACTAAGAACTCCACCTTTTGCTTTCATCCAGTTTGCAGTAGATCTGTCTTCTGAATTCATTAATTCAGAAAGCATTGGCACTTTCATACTTTTGTTTCGGATTGAAATAACATCTCCAACTTGCACTTGATAAGAAGGAACAGTCATTTTCTTGCCATTAACTTGGAAATGTGCGTGAGAAACAAATTGTCGAGCTGAAGCTCGTGTTGGTGCTAAACCTGCGCGGTACACAACGTTATCTAAGCGACGTTCAAGTAAACTTAGTAAAGCAGCACCAGTAGCGGTTGGGTTTTTACTAGCTTCTTCGTATAGTTTTCGAAGTTGTTTCTCTAAAATACCGTAGATGTATTTAACTTTTTGTTTTTCTTTAAGCTGTTGACCATAGTTAGAGATTTTTCTTCGTCCCTTTGCACCATGTTGTCCAGGTAAAATACTGAGACGACGAGTTACTTTAAGAGCATTGGTTTTTAAACCAAGATCTTCACCGATTCGTCGTGCTAGTTTGTTTTTAGGTCCTGTATATCTTGCCATAATTGTATCCGTTGTACTGTCTAGTGTATTTTCTTATCTTTATCTATTGTGCTTTGCTTTTCTTGGTCTAGTACCGTTGTGTGGTACTGGAGTTTTATCAACAATCATATTAATACGTAAGCGTTGTGCTCGTGCTACTCGAAGTGCGACGTCTCTACCTGGTCCAGGACCTTTTAAGTAGATATCGACTTCTTGCATGCCGTAGTTTTTAGCTTTATTAACTGCGTTTTCAACAGTTATAGTAGCTGCGTATGGTGTTGATTTTCGTGAACCAGTGAAGCCAGCTTCACCTGTAGATGCCCAACACAAAACGTTACCTTTGTCATCAGTGACACTAACAACAGTATTGTTGAAAGTTGCTGTAACATATAATCTTCCCTTTGGAATAGCTCGGGAGATCTTTTTTACTGTTTTGGTTGATTTTGTATTGCTCTTTTTTAATGCCATGGGTTCTTTACTTGCACATATACTGTGTTATTACTTCTTCTTTGATGCGTCTATTTTTGCTGCCATTTCTTTGGTCATAGATCCGACGGTTCGTCGTTTACCACCTCCACGAGCATTTCGTGAGTTGGTTTTAGTTCTCTGACCTCGAGCTGGCAATCCCATAGAATGTCTCATACCTCGGTATGATTTAGTTCTTTTGAGACGTTCAATATTATCATTGATATTTCTTCGAAGGTAACCTTCTACTAAATATCCTTCTAATACTTTTTGAATTCTGTTGATTTCGTCAGCAGTTAAGTCACGAGCAAATTTTTCTCGATCAACTTGTGAAGTTTCGAGAATGCGCTCTGACAATGTTGGGCCAACACCAAAAATAGCCCTTAAAGACATGTACATTTTTTTGTGATCTGGAATATCTATACCAACTAAGCGTGCCATATATTGTTGTCCTCTGTATTATCCTTGTTTCTGCTTGTGTTTAGGTCGCTTGCAAATAACACGAAGTACGCCTTTTCGTTTGACGAACTTGCAGTCTTTACACATTTTACGTAGCGATGATTTTACTTTCATATCAGGCTTTGAAATATACCTTAAGTCATTGATTTAGACAACACTCAATTTGACTGCGTAGTCTTTTTTATTGATCTATAGGTTATTTTACACTTTTTGAGGTCATATTTACTAACGTAGCCCTTTACCTCATCTCCAGGCATAACTCTAATTCGGTACAATCTCATCTTACCAGCTAATGTACCAAGTAATGTTTGGCCAATCATTTGTTCTACTTGAGAAGCAGTGACTTTAACTCGGAACATTGTATTTGGTAAGCACTCTTCGACATACCCTTCGATTTCGAATCGATCGGTATCTACAGACTTGTCAGATGTTTCATCGACTTGTCTTCGTGCTTTTGCTGATCTTTTGTGATCTTGAACTTTTCCCATAAAGGAGAATTATACCATACTCAAGTTAAAATTTCATATCCAGTCTCGGTTACAAGAACTGTTTCTTCGAACATAGCACTCACACTACCATCTTCAGTACGGTAGGTCCACTTATCTTTGTCCAAAACAACGTATGCATCGTCTTCTGCATACATAATTTCGATGGCTACTGTTTGGCCAGCATGGAGTAACACCCGTTTGTCTGAGCGTTGAGCCACACAAGGAATACTTGGTTCCATATGCAACTCTTCACCAATAGCATGACCGGTAAGCTGATATGCAGCAGAGTAACCTGCCCGCTCAACAACCTTTTGCATAGCTTGGCTAACCTCATATACTGAAACGCCTGCTTTGACACGATTTATGGCCTTATCAAGGGATTTTTGACCAACTTCTAAGAAAACCTGATGTTTTTTACTGATATTTCCTACTCCAAAAGAAATACTGGTATCGAGATGCCAGTTTTTATAAAGCATGCCGACATCTATAGTAATGATGTCACCATCAGCAACTACTTTGTGTTTAGGAATACCGTGACACAACTCATCATTTTTCATGACACATGTTGCCCAATGATACCCTGGGACTAGGGCAAAATTAGGAACGCCACCAGCTGCTTTGATTAATTCTTGTGCTTTTTCTTCGATGGATTCAAATGTTGTACCAACCTGCACAAAATCATGCAATTTTTTCTTAACCTCACGCATACGAAGTCCTCCTTCGCGCATGGCTGCAATTTTTTGTGAGGTATTAGAATTCATTGTAATTCGATTGGACGAAAATTACTTAGTGTTTCTGATTTCTTTCATGAAATCTTCAAACACCTCGTGTACATCTTTTTCACCGTCAACTTGGATCAATTTACCTAAGTCTCGGTAGTATTCAATAACTGGTTCAGTTAACTCATGAAATAATTCAATGCGTTTTCGGATAGCTTGGACTGTTTCATCATCACGATCACTAACACGTCCTGAAATTCTCCAAAGTGCTTCTTTATCGGATACATCTAAGAAAATTACTTTATCTGCACCGTTTCCTTTATCGAAAGCTTCAGCTTGGACAACAGTACGTGGAAAACCATCTAAAATGTAGCCTTTTTCGTATTCAGGTTTAGAAAGATAGGTAAGCATGATTTCGAGTGTTGTATCATCAGGAACGAGAGCACCTGAGTTAAGAGTTTCCTTAAGCCATCGGCCTAACTTGTTTTTTTCTTTAGTCATTTCTCGGAAGACATGTCCTGAAGAGAGGTATGGAATACCTAGCTCATTCGAAAGCAAGTTACCTTGTGTTGACTTACCAGCTCCTTGAATACCAATTAAAACTATTTTCATTGTTTGCTCTCTGCTTGATAATTCGTACCAATTAAATATATTTATCGTAGTTCTGACCTACGAGCATACTTTCTACTTGTTTTGAAGTTTCTAGAATCACTGAAACTACGATTAACGCACTCGTTCCACCAATTGCTAATGCTCCAACACCAGTTAGAATCTGAGCAAATGATGGCAAGACGGCGATTATACCTAAGAAAATCGCTCCTGCCAAGGTAATACGAGTGACGACAAAATCTAAATATTTTTTAGTTGGACTTCCTGGTCGAATGCCAGGCATGAATGCCCCACTTTTCTTAAGTTCTTCAGAAATATCTTCGGTATTAAAGAAAATAGTTGCTGAGAAGAAAGTAAAGACAAAAACGACTAAGAAGTACAAAGCAATATAGAGTGAAGAAGTTGGAGCAAACCAAAGGTTTAACTTCTGGCCTAAGTCAATAAGTTGAGGATTATCTAAACCAATCAACATTGATCCTGCGAAAGTTGGGACTAACATAATGGAAACTGCAAAAATAATTGGCATAACACCAGCTACGTTTACTCTAATAGGAAGATGTGTTGTTTGACCACCGATGGATCTACTGCCTCTGACACGCTTTGCGTACTGAATTGGCACCTTACGAATGGCTTCATTCATAAATACTATTACACCTATAATTATCAAGAAGAGTACTGCAAACGTAATATTAGTTGTCATTTGCTGCTGAGTTGTCACTGATAATGCTTGGATAGTTGCTTGAGGAAGCTGACTAATAATAGCTGCAAGCAGAATCATAGAAATACCATTACCTAAACCATATAAACTGATTAATTCACCGAGCCACATTATTACCATACCTCCTACTACCAGAGCTATGATCATAGCAATTAAAGTAAGCGGATCCATTGTTGTCAACAAATTTTGACTGCTTAATAAAGCTAAAACAGAGATACTTTGAAATACTCCTAGAGGCACTGATAGTAATCGAGTGTACTGGTTAACTTTCTCTCTACCAGATTCACCATCTTTTTGCATTTCCTTAATGGCAGGAAAAACCATGCCAGCCAACTGCATGATAATAGATGCAGTAATAAAAGGAGTAATACCAACAGCAGCAATTGAAAAGTTAGCTAAAGTACCACCAGAAAAGATATTGAGTAAACTAAGAAATTGATTACCTTGGAATAAAGTTTGAATGCTACGAATATCAACACCAGGAACAGGAATATGGGCTAAAAGTCTGTAAACTAAAATGATACCGAAAGTGAACAAGAGCTTATTTCGTAACTCTTTGTTTACCAACACATTATTGAAAAAGACTTGCAGTCTATTCACAGTTTGTTGTTTTTTCTGTACTATTTACTTTGAACAAGAGAGTGATTATTTCACAGAACCACCTGCTTTTTCAATAGCCGCTTTTGCAGATTTTGAAACAGGAAGACTTTGAACTTCTACTTTTCTTGTAATTTCGCCGGTACCGA